>ERZ773233.880-NODE-880-length-18342-cov-3.689397_pt1 | contig 18342 bp, 20 predicted proteins | sample MGYA00580991_ERZ773233 | MGnify/ENA primary metagenome ERZ773233 (study PRJEB29015, sample SAMEA2738178) | human oral metagenome | biome: human oral; feature: human-associated habitat; material: saliva | place: China | collected 2161 ...
GCCGTCTTTGGATGCTGTTTCGTATGTTACCTCAAGCGCTTTCGCAATCGATTCTCGAACATCAGCACCTCTCGTTTTTTTTCTGATACCATCAACGAGAATATTGATATTGTCAGTTTTAGGCAAAGGCGAAGGGTCGTCGTATAGATTCAAACGTCCTGTTGCTTCTTCTGTTGTCATTAACTTCCTCCTAATTCATTTCTAATTTTACTAATTTCAGCTTCTAGCCCTTCGATTCTTTCTGCATGCTCAGGCTTGTGTTCGTTTCTCAAGCGTTCTAGTTCACTTGTTAGACTCAATAGTTTCTCTCGCTTATTCTCAATATCTTTATTCGCTTTCACCCGTTCAATTGATTCAATCGCTTCTTGAGATTGTAGTTGATAAGCGGAAAGCGATTGAGATTTAGAACCTATAACCAAATCGACACTCTGAGGGTTCAGGATGTCAATCTTCTTTTCGATGATTTGTAACTTCTCTATTCCTGAGAGTGGAGCGTTCAAAATTGGATGGGTATTACCGATTTTAAATTTCACATATCTAGAGTCAATCAAATATCTCTCAACTGCTGCAACCGTCCACTTTGCAAGAGCGATTTTTTGATTTTTAAGATATTGCAAACCTCGATTTTTCAATACCTGAGCATTATCAATTTCAGTCCAAATAACAGGCTTTCGGATAATTCCAAATTTAGCAACTAGTTCTGAATCTTCAAGCCATATTCTGCCACCGTTTACTGATGAAATATCAATCTGTTTTCTGGTCACATCAGAGCCTTGTTCTTCCTTGTTATCATTGATTTGGTTTTGACTATTCTTCTCATCCGCTCCAATCGGCATGATTTGAGTAGCTATACCATCAAATGAAATTTCGCGAGAAGCTGATTTGATATTCCGTCCAAGCTGAATAGGTGAATCTTGATCCTTACCAATAGATGAGGTCCAATCAAGGTAGAAACCATTGGTCTCTCTTCTTAAAGTAAGATATCCACCGATATTAGTAACAATCCGCTCTCTAATCGTATCCCAGGTAGGTTCATAACCTAGATATCTCCAAGGTTTATCTGTCTTACTATTAACCGTCACATCCCCAAGCTGAATCCTCTTATAATCTTCAACTTGACTATTGTGTTGGTTAAGTATTTCTCTTAGATATGCCTCTGCGCCAGTATTCTGTAATTTACGAAAACTTTGAGCGCTATCATGGAGAAATGAAAGAAAATCCTCGCATACAACTTCTTGAACGAATCCTGTACTCGTCATTTTATTTGAAATAGTTAAAACTCTACCTTCAAACTCGATTTCATCATCGTATAGATTAACTACCTGGATGATAGATTGAAAAGGAACTAATTTTTGGTAAAGGCTGTTTTGCATTGGCATCGTGAAAGTAAATTCATTGATTGCATTTTGAGCCTGTGTAATGGTTCCAGAAAGAATCTTGTTACCTTTACGTGAGTACGGGCTATAGATCACCTTTTTTTCAACAGAAAGTCTATCATCTAACATTTCTCGAAAAGAGTTCCAAAAATATACTTCAAATCCACCATTCTTCATGCCATCACCTCTGCATTAAATCTTAATGAAATCGTTCCAGTGCCTTTGGCGGTAAAACGGTTGATACCTGGTTTCATAGATAAGACGAAATCTGTATTTTCACCCTTCTTAAACTTGTATATTTTGCCTTTCTTATCGATAAGGCTAATGTCGCTGCTACAGATGACTGTCGGACTAACTGAAGTATCGCCGCCATTCACAAAGTAAATCTCTTTTTGGCCATTGATATCCCACTTGGTCCAATTTGAGAAATCATTCTCGAAGTCGAATGTATCCCAAACATCATCGAAGTAACTATCAGCATGAAACGCAAACGGATAGCAAATAAAAACAATTGTAGCAATCAAATGTTTTTTCAAAGGAACATCTGTCACCTTAATGCTCTTGATCTTTCCAAGCCAATAATATCGCCTGTCGTGAGTATCAAATAGCTGACTTTCCGATTTGGTCGCCATGCTTGATTTTATAAATCGTTCAGCTACCTTCCTATCGGAGTAATCTTTGTTTGGTAACTTGAATTCATAAGTAATTTCTCGTCTATCAAAGAAGACTTCTCCGAGTACATCAGAGAAGTCTAAAACACCTTGCAGATAAGGTATTTGCTCCACAATCTCCTTCTTATCAGGAGCAGGAGCATCCCTACTTTGAAGATACCAACCGGCATCTTTGCTATTAAAATCACCGAATTTGATATATTCCTTAATTTGAGTAATCATAATCGATGCCGTCCTCTCAATGTTTGTATGTTTCCAACTGCCTCATCATAAGCATAAGCAGTACCGCCAATGAGCTCCCCAGTATCCAAGACTATTGTCTGACCTTTTGCTACTTGTTCTCTCAACTCTGACAAGCTATCAATAACATCTGACAATAGACTGGTTGAATGAGCGATATAGGCTTCCTGTCTGCTAGATGTTTCATCGATTGGCGTCTTACCTCTCAATGTCTCAACCTTCAATTGGCTTGACATAGTAGCAGTCGCTCCTGTCAAAAGATTCTTCGATTTCAGACTAAAATCGTTGACATGGTCACGGATTGCATCTAAATGAGATGTAACACCGCTCATTGATGAATCAAGACCATCTGAAATGCCTAGACCAATCTGCCAGCCAATATCAGAGTAATCGTCGTTGATTACGTCCTGAATAGTACCTGCCATGCTTGAAATGTTATCCATGACATTTCGCCAACCAGCCTGAATCCCTCGATTCAAACCAGTCATAAGAGCCGAACCGTTCTCGATAAGCAGTCTTCTGTCATACGACACAGGTCCTTTATGATCTTTAATCCATTTAGCCATATTCGAGACGCTAGAAGTGATCTGAGACCAACCTGAGTCAATACCAGACTTCAAACCAGCCATGAGAGCTGAACCGTTTGCATGAAGGTTAACTCCTTGGCCGATTTGAGAAAGGGTGTTGTTTGCTGAATTTACAAATCCTTGAGTGGCGCTAACAAGTTGCTGACCAGAAATTCTCCAAACTGCAACCATCTGACTTCCGTTGTTGCGAACACTTTGCACAATTGATATCATGCCATTGCTCACTACAACAAGAATTTGAGCCATACTTGCTTGCATGCTTGTAGCCATCAATGTTCCAGCCGTTTTAACTGCTGTTGCCAGAACAAGGAATGAGGTTGGTGCGCTTCCTGTAATGACTGACAAGTTAGAAATCAAGCCAGGAAATGTTGCTAATGCAGCAGTTGCTATCGTAGCAGATTGAGCAAACATCATCATTCCATTGCTGAGAATTGTCATACCACTTCCAACTGCTGACAAATCAGAGCCATACCCTGCTATTTTACCGACACCTAAAGCAACCGCACCCAAAGAAGATGCCATATCGCCAAGACTTGTATTAGTGATCATCACGACACCCTCTGCCAAAGCTTTGAAACCTTGACCTGCTTTAAGTGCAGAATCTCCAACGGATTGAATAACCCTAGATATTGCATCTAGAATGTTAGACAATCCACCGCTTAGAGTTTCAATTATTTTACTTATTGCATCAACGAATGTTGAAATAGCAGGCGCACACACTCCTAGAGCCAATCCGAAGGCAGCAACACCGACCGAAGCTATTAAGAGACCGGCTCCGAAAGCAACTGCTCCGGCAGCCGCAACCAAAGCGCCTGCTCCTAAAACAAGCAATCCAGCTCCTGCAACCAGGGCACCGGCTCCTAAAACAAGCATTGACCCACCTAATGCAATCAAAGCAATCGATGCTGTCAAACCATATTCTGAAATAACAGGTAATTGCACCGCTAACAGCGCTAAACCAACTGAAGCAGCATATATTCCAACCCCAATCAATGCTATTGCTGCACCAAACGCTAAAATACCGACTGCTCCTGCAGTTAAAGCAGGACCTAAAAAGGCGAATACTGCTGCAAGCGCAGCGATTCCAACAGCCAAACCGACCATGGTTAGGATTGCGCCTGCACCAGCGCTTGATAATTGGATGGCAGCTTGAACTAAAAGATAGATTCCTGTTGCTGCAAGTAAAACACCTGCCCCAACCATTAACAAGCCCGCTCCTAATTTCAAGACAGAACTTGCTGCTGCTCCTGCTGATGTACCTACTGCGGTATTTCCTGCGCTCATTGCTGTACTTGCAGCCGCATTTGTTGCTTGAGCGGCGGTAAGACTAAGAGTATTGCTAATCAATGAAACAAGATTCTTCCCAAAATCAAAAGCTGATTTGAGACCTCTTGCAATCGTAAGACCTGTTTTAATACCTTTTAACGCAACCGCGAAACTAACAACGCCCGTAATCAATGCACTCCACATTTCTGGACTAATAGATTGAGCAAGTTTTGAAAACCAACTTACAAGAGTTGAAATTACATTTACAATCTGCCCCACTGCTGCACCAATTGTATCCCATGGAATAGCTTCTCCTAGGTTTTGAGCGACCTCGGTAGCTGCTTCAGACAAGTCCTTGAACGCACTATAAGCACTATTTATAGCTCCTGTCTCAGCAAATGAATCTAAAACGAATTGAAATCCTCTTGCTAATTCTTGTATGACAACATTTACGAATGTAATCACATTGCTAATTCCTTGAAGTAAATCCTTGAATCCATTTCCTTCACTGGTCAATTCTCCAAAAAGTGACCGGACTGTTACAACTACATCTCTGAAAGTATCCTTGATAACATCAAATGCACCATCATCCACTCCAATTCCTGCGAATAATGACCTGAATCCTTGTTCAATCTTAGGACCAGCTTCAGCTATCGCGACTTCAATAGCATTAGGGAGTTGACGCATGATATTTCCCACCATTGGCACGAAGTTGCCAAGAAGAAAAGTTGAGGTAGTAGAAATGAGAGTCTTAAGAGATGGACCGATATCCTCACCAAGTGAGAGGTTTGCCAAAAAGTTAGATGCAGAAGCCTTCATTGCAGAGAAGGAACCACTAAAAGTAGTTTCAGCTTCTTTTGCTGCAACTCCTGCGACACCTAGCTCTTGTTGAACCAAGTCAATTGCTTCAACGACATCTGCAAAGTTATTGATGTTGAACTTCTTGCCCATTGCACCTTCAAGCTTGCTAGCATCATTTAGAAGGCGTTGCATTTCTTGTTGAGTACCACCATAACCTAGCTTGAGGTTGTCCAGCATGGTGTAATTCCCTTTGGCAAATCCTTGATAAGCCATTTGGATTGAACCGATGTCAGTACCCATTTTAGCCGAGTTATCAGCCATAGCCATGATTGCCTTGTTCGCTGACTCAGCAGCCTTAACTGCGTCACCTCCAAGTGCCTTTTTCAAACTAGCACCGAAAGAAACGGCCTGCTCTGCGTATGTATTAGCAGAGATACCAGCCGAAGCCGCAGCAGTAGCATATTGCTTCATGGTATCTTCCGCTCCATGGTAGAGCGTATCAATACCACCGAATGACTGTTGAAGTTTTGCCCCTTCATCCAGGGCGGTTGAGAAGACACCTTTCACAGCACTTCCTAAAGACTGAATCCCTGAAATCAGCGCACCACTAACGATATTAGCGCCAAGGACTGACTTAAAGACCGAGCCTAATTGTGCACCGCTTTCGGATAATCCTCCAACCATGCCTTTTAACCGTGCGACTCCTGACTGAGCCTTGTTGCCATCCATATCTACCTGAATGACGACCTTACCATCTGCCATCTTGTCACCTCCTTCCTATTCCATATCGTAATCATCTTCTTCATCATCATATTCTTCAGAATCAGGTAAAGCATACTCTTTCTTTAACTTCATCATTTCATCGATGTAAGCCTGAGAGTCGCCTTTTCGTGGCTTGTACTTCCTGATTTTGATGACTTCAACGAATTTAGTACCTTCTGGCAATCCTGACAACAGGGCATTAAACTTCTTCCAGTGCAATTTCCCTCTTTCTTCAAGTAAATCAATGCCGTATGCTTGCATAAAACTCGCATAAATGAAATCACCGTCAAGTGAAATATCATAAACCGGCGGCTCATTGGTTTGAATAGAAGGTTCTTTTTGCATCACGTTTCCGGCCAAATCGTACTCAACCGATACATCTTTCAGTGATTTTAACTGGATGTGTTCCTCGAAAACCTGTTGAAAGATATCCATAGCATCTTCAATCGAGAACGACCCAAATCCCTCTCCTGTAAGCATTTTTAAAGCGAAGAAAGGCTTAACCTGTTCTGGTATTTCTTCATCACACCACATTTCAAAGAGTCTGATGATGTTGTCAAAGGACATATTGAGAGAGTAGACCTTATCACCAATAACCAACTCATCTGTTAATTTTCGTGATAGATCTAGCATCATTAACCCTCTAAATATTTCTTGATTGCTTTTTCAGAATGTCGGTTTTCAAATTCGGTAACAATGCCACGGATGGTTTGAATCAAATAGTAAATTGTGTCTGTTGTTGTTTCTCCTGAGAATTTATAAACTTTTTCAAAAGCTTCTTCATCAAACAACTCTGTCCAACTATCTTTTGATGCTTGATAAGCTTCTTTAAATGCTGACTCATCATCTGCTTTTTCCAGTTTTTTAGCACGTTTTTCGAGATTCTGACCGATTGTTTTCATGCGTTTGATGTTTTCATCATTCGCTACATATTCAAGCTGGAACTCTCCAAAATCAACAGGGATGATATTGCTTAGCTTTTTAATTACGACCATTGTTTTTCTCCTTTTTTCAAAAATAAAAAGGCGTAAATTATCACGCCTAAAATTATCCTGGTACTACAGTTGATTTTTTAGGTTTGCGAGTCCACGTAACTTTGAATTTGATTGTTTCAAGTTCAGACGCTTCACCGTCACCAATTTCAATTTCAGAAAGACGAGCCAACCCCTCTTTTTGAGTTTTGCCATCAGATGAAATTTCTTTATACCAAACGATAAGATCATCACCAACCTCATCTTCTTTGTCTGCTACAAAGTTCTGAGCCTTATCTGAGTAATCACGATGACCTTCAAATGTGCGACCTCGTGTTTTTGAGATAACAATCTCTTCCTTCGTTCCATCCCCGTCAAAATATGCAGAGTCATCTGTTTCTTCGTTATTTTCTGGAGAAGATGACTTCAGACCTTTAGCGAGCCAAAGATACTCTTCTGCAGCCGGCGGAGTGTCTGGAGTAGCTTCTTTGTAAGGCCCAATGTAGTGTTTTCGTTGTGCGTTTTTATTTTTTGGCATTATTCTTTCCTTTCAATTTCAAGGCTGGCAGTTACGTCCAGCAAGTAAATGTAAAAGCCTTGCTCGTCTAAATCATTTAAGTAAGGCTTGTCGACTTTCAGACCTAAAAACTCGTAAGAACCATTCTTACTTGGCAATTCTAGGTCCATTTTTGATAGGGCAGCGTTAATCTGCCACAATGTATTGTTGTTTAATTCCTGATCTCGTGACTTGATAGCAATTTCAAAAGGCAAGCTGACCGTTTGAGTCCCAGCCATGTCCTCGTCTACAACCTCTCCACCAGGGAGAGGATAGACGACCAATCCCTCTTTCTCGTCTAAATAGCCGTGTTTTGAAGGGATTTTGGCTTGAACGCTTTTGATATGCTCCAATAAAACCTCTGAAAAATCATTCTCATGCATTATTTAACTCCCATCGCTTTCGCTCCGACTTCAGCCCAATTTTTCGCATATAGAGCCGAGGCCTTCTTATCCCACCGTGGACCAGTTCCAGGTGTTGGTTTTTGACTCAGTAGCTTCTCCTTGTTTGCAAAGAAGAACTTTCTTTGTTTCTTGGAAAAGAAACCTTTTCGCTTCTTGCCATAATAACGCAATCTAGCGTAAGGTGTTTCGTAGATGATTGAGCCTTGTCGAACGTGTCCACTAGACCTCAATTCCCCCTTCCTTTTAGGGACATATGGATCCATGTCAAGCATTGCCTGATTAGCAATAGCTAACTTTCCTTTAGCGAAATTCTCTGGAGATACTTTCTTCTCAACTCCTGAAAGGTCTATCTTCACATTAACGCCACCCATCAAATCACCTCGATTTCATAAGCTAGTAGCTTCTTGGTTAGAGGATGATATTGAGGGATGATGTTCTTAACAACGTAGCTGACGCCGTCCTCTTCTACAACCCCACCAACGAAACTCTTGTCGAGCGCCACAGGGCAGTATTTGTGATAGACAATCACAGTCGAAGAATTGGACTCACTACGATGATTGCCTGAGCCAGAATGAGAAAAGGATCTATCGAACTTGCAAGGAGATAATAAAAGGGGTTCAGAGTAAACCTCTTTCCCCCAATCGTCCTCACCAACGGGCTTCTTGATAGTCACTGAATCAGTTAGCATTCGTTTATCTATCATAGTCAACCCTCGCTGAGCCAAATCCTGCCATTCTCAGCCAGTTTTCAGCATCTCTCGATAAATTATACCTTTCCGCCAAAGAAAGCGAACTAGAGCCATTCTGAGAGCCTGAGCGATAGCTTATAGATGTCCGCCCGACTGACATGCTGGCAATAGATTGCTTGTCCTCTGCCGTCATGATGCCAGAACTATCTAAATAAGCTACTTGATAAGCCGTGGCACGTTTAATTGCCTTCTTGCGAGCTTTATTGTCGTTATCAAAGCTATTTAGAGAATAGAAATCCTTGGTATAAGCATCGATAACGAGTTCAGCACGCTTTAAAAGCTTGTCAAAGTCACCCTCAACCTCAAATCCGAGATTATCGAACTCCTCTTTAGTTAAGTAAGCCATCTAATCACCTCCTTAAAAGGTGGATGTCCCCACCTCAACTAGATCTTGCTTAGGCTCTTCAACGAGTTCAAAGCAATCTTCACCAATCACCTCATTAAACAGGCCATTGATTCGATTAGCTTCGTCTTGATCTAGCTCGTATTCTTGCCCTTTGTCAAAATGACGGTCAGACTTAGCTAGATAAGCGTTCAATTTTGCTTTAAACTTGGCCATTTAGTACCTCCAAAAGCTCGTCTTTGGATTTGGTCGAATAACCTTCAATCCCCTTTTCTTTAGCGAGAGCCTTCAACTCTGCCAAAGTCATGTCCGAAATTGAACGAGTGGCCAAAATTTCTGCGATTTGACCATCTTCAATTACTTCTTCAAAGCCATCAGCGATTAGCTGAGCTTCTAGCAAGCTACCTTCTTGTACTGTGTAGACTTGATTCATTTTTTCGTATTTACGCATTTTCTACCTCCTCTTTAAGCAGATTTGTGAGAAATATAGACCCCGTCCTGTTTTGACTGCAAGACGAAAAGGTCATGATACAAACGGTTTTGATACAAGTATCCGTCTCCTTCTGTGTGTTGGCCAGGTGCGAAAAGATAGATAGAGTTAAACTTAGCCTTGGCAATTACTGCTGGCTTAGCAACGATCAAGAAGTTGATGTCTTTACCATCTGATGCTTTAACGAATCCAGTAGTGAAATCAAACTTAGTCTTGAAGCGTGCATCGTCCCAAACTTCGATAAGTTGAACTCCGTCAAGTGAAGTGACACGAGTATCGATTCCTTGAGGCGACGTAGTAGCGATTGAGCGTGTGAACTCTTTAGAACGTTCCAAGAAGTCCATCACTTCGCTAGAAACATACATAACGATGTTTTGAGCGCCATATTTACGAATTGGCAAAAGAGCAGCTTTCAATTTGGTGTAGATGTTCACTTCTGACAGGTCATCTTCAGACTTGAAGTGACTGTTTGTGATAGCTTCTGTAGCAATTTTAGAGAAGCGATAAGCATCGACTTCTGGAGTTGCGTGCTCTGTGATGAATGTATTAGATACGTTAGCTGCTGAAAGCTCTTGGTTGGTTTCGTCTACGTCTGCAGCATCCACGAAGAACTCGACGTCACGGTCGAATCCTAGTGTATAAACTTTCTTGTCGTTTGAAACTGTACCAGAATTATAGCCTTTAGAACGAGTGTGTGCTTTATACCCAGTAACTGAAATTGTAGGCAACTCGAAAGACTTAGCGCCTAGCCAGTTTACTTGTGGCGTTTCCAAGATGCTTGTAAGTGCGCCTTGCATCAATTTCTTTTCAAAAGTGCCTTCGTGTTTAGTAATATAGTTGATTGTCATTAATCATTCTCCTGTCAATTATTTAGTCCTAGAGCCTTTAAAAAGGCATCTTCTTGGTTCGTTCCAGCCGTTGGATTCCCTCCAGCTGAAAATGTCGGCTTTTTCTCCTCAGATTGCTCTGTGCGCCCAAACTGAGGATATTTCTGCAACACTTGACCAATAGCATCTTCGATAGACACCTCATCGGATACCAAGCGAGCAGATAGAGTGATGACGTCGTCCACAGATTCAGCATTTACTCCCAAAGTTAAAGCTGACAACTTAGCTTCCAGGTTTTTCTTGTCTGACAAAGCCTGTTCCAGTTCTTTCTCTTTAGTAGCAAGTGCTTCGGACTGTTTCTCAGCCTCGCTCTTTTGTGAGTCCTTCCACTCTTTGAGTTGTTGGAGTCCTTCTTTAGCACTCTTGATGTCTTCAAATCCTAGGCTTTTGAAGATTTTTTCTTGTGCTTTTTTGGACTCTTTAGCTACAAGACCAGTCACCTCTTCTTGAGTGAAAGTCTTGACAGATTGCTCTTGAGCTTGTGACTCAGTGGTTTCTCCAGTATTTGCTGACTGGTCAGATTGTGTTTGAATGTCTTCTGGCATTCTTCTGTCCTCCTACAATTAGGTATTATCTTCCGTTCTTTACCGACTGCGGATAAAGTCAAGCAAAAACCGCATCGAATTCGACACGGTTTATAGCAATTTACAGTGATTTATAGCAGTCTTTCCTGCCAGCCAAGATGTCGGATCACCTCCTAAATAGTGTCTAAAATATTCAGGTACTCCAATTCTTCGTATGTTTCTTTAAAAATGTCAGGTTTGCATGGATAAAATTCACCTTGCACGCCTTTGATAATATAGTCGCCTGTTTTTGCGACCATGACACCCTCAAGTGTTTTAATCTCACACCATGCTGGATTTTTATTCCACTTGCCACTATCGTGAATGATAATCTCATTCCTTGTTACCGCGTCCCAAAACCAATCTTCTTCAATCAAACAACGTTCATTAAGCTGAACCGCCTCGACCACTACTGGTTTCTTTCTGTATTTCATTTGTTCTCCTTTATTATTTGAAAAAAAACGCATTGTGAGTTATAATTAAGTTAAGGTAAAGGTGGTCTAACGCCCATGAAGCAGCTTGCTGTGGAGGCGGTGGGTCACCTTTATTTTTTATTTGGTTTTAAAATGTCTATCAATTCTGCGCCGTCTTTTATAATTGCGATGCCTAATCCGCGACGGTTCAGGTCGTATACTTTTTCAAGCTGAGAAAGTATTTCATCGTTGGATAATTTTGTTCTCGTCACATCAAATACAACATTTTCGGATTGTTGCTTCGCCTTCCTTAAATTTCCATCTACAACACCCTTTCCTGAACCAGTTATCTCTTTTAAGTCAAATTTCAAACCATCAACTAAATAGTCTGGACTCGGTATTTTTTCCGGGAAGTTGACTCGTGGTGCCATTTTGACGTGTTTCCCAAACGTTTTAGACAGCCATTCTCCTACTTCTTTCTCTTTTTGAGAATAATCTAGCACTACATGTTTTCCATCAACTTGATATTTCTGGCCGTTATGTTCCCAGAAATTCATTTCTGTGACCTTAGCTTTACTAGGATCTACATTTGACAGCCATTTATCTTTTACAGAAATATAAGACTTATTACCAGCAGGTTCAACGCTTGCTGGTTTTTCGTTTTTCTTGAAGAGTTTTTCTCTTGCCTCATTCCGTTTTAGGAAGGGGTGCTTATCGATGTAATCCTTCAAAGCAGCTTTCTGAGTACCTATCTTGCTCTTGTACTTGTTTATCAAGTCATCATCGCCCAATTTCTCAGCGACATGAAGTTTTTCCTTGTTAGCTCTGATAGACCGTTCTAGAGCTCTCTGCTTAGCTTCTGCGTTGGCATTCTCTATCGCTTGTTCTGGACTAACCGAGTCGACGTCCTCGCCTAAATCAGGCTTATAATTGGCTCCAGGAATGAACGGTGTCAACATGTGACCACAGTTAATGCCCAAACAACCTTCTGGACGACCGTATCCGTAATCAGACAAAGCAAGAATATGCTCTCCATGCTCTGTTCTAGCGTGGCCAGTTGTGACAATATGATGCTGTAAAGGAGCGCATGACTTACGAGCTGATGCCTTCTTTGAGAAATAAAAGGTATCAATCCCCAGCTCTTCAGCTGGTCTTGTTCGCATTTCTCGATAAGTACGATAAGTTGTCGTCTTGATAACCGTCCGTGCGTAGTTATCAATCTTCCAGTTACGTCCAGCACTGTCCTTGAAACCTTGAAAACCTTTCTCTTGCCACTTCATGACCGTGTCAGAAATAGCCTTATCAGCCGTAGACAGACCAGTGACCACTCTAGCGACAGATTGTTCCACAATGCCTTTATATGCACCAATTACAGACATCGGCAAAGTAGTATTGATTAAGTTATGGATATCTCCGACGGCTTGACTTGCATAGTCAGCAAGAATTTCTTGAATGTGATTGCTGCTTCCTGCAGATCCACGACCTAAATCTTCCAAAAGTTGTTGCTTCGTGTCAGTATAGAGCTTCAATCCTTCATTTTCGACGATATAGCGTAGCTGTTCTTCAGCGACTCCAGAGTATTTAGAGATTAGCTTCAGGTTATCCTCGTTCAACATGTGCATCTGTTGCATCTTCTCAAGTTGCCAGATATACGGCTGCTTATCCAGATAGACCGTGCCACGCTCCGTCACACGTTCGACCACATTGTCAAACAAGTCCAAGGCTAACTGATGATAGATGTCTGCGACATTGCTTGCTTGAAGCAGCAGTTGCTCGTCATTGAACTGTATCGGTGGTCTTTTCTTTGACATTTAATCACACTCCGTAAATATCAATATCCTGTTGATTTCGCTGACTGTTAGCCGTGTCCATTGTTTCCTGGTTGATCGCTTGAATCATCTTTTTAGCATCGGCCTCTGACATGTTGAAAGCCTTCTGGATGGCGTGAGCCTTGCTGACAATGCCACTGGCCAAAGCCTTGGTCCAATAATCAAGCTCATTGTTCTTGTCAGTGAAAACTCCATCGTCCAAATTGATTGCAATCTTATCCATTTGAGGAATTGGACCACTATACAATTCATACAAACTACCCAGCTCACAGATTGAAATAATCAACTCTTTCAAAGACTGCTCGACCAGACTGACAATACTGTTTCTCATTTGGTAAGTATCACTATTTTCAGATACGACCTCTGTCGCAGTCTTCAAGCTCTGCCCGTCAAATGTAAACATTCCAGCCGATACACCTAAAAGCATTTCAAAGAGCGCTAGACCCTCGTTAATAGTCTTGATGTAATCATCTGCCCTGATTGCAGTTGTTAGGTCCGTGATTGTTCCGCCATCCATATCATTAGTGGACAGGCGTAAGTAGACATTCTGCTCGGTTTCAAATCGCTTGACAAGTTTAACGTCTCCGTCTTGATTAACCATTCTCGTTTCTGTGAGATTTTCCGGAACTGCTACTCTGCGTTGACCCATCTTGACTTCCCATTTGAACTCGTCATAGGTCGTATTGATAAAATCAATCGTGCTTTTGGCATTGTCAAAGATAGACAAGCCTAAAGGCGAATTGATGTCCTTGTTGTTCATTCCAGGAGGTTTTAGGTAAGAAAAAAGCGGTCTTGTTAGACCGTCAAGTTCAACTTGTTCTTCTAGATCCTCGTAGACTTCAGCTAGAGGAACACGTCCACCTACTTGTTCAGAGCTTTCAGACCTGTATAACTCGTTAGAAATGATGTACTTTCCGTCGCTTGACCACTCGTGGAACTCAATCAACGTGTAGTAGATATTCTTCTGGCCTGAAGCCTTAATTGTTTTAGTAACGATTGCAGCGCTTGAAATGTCTTGCGTGTTGCTTTGCAACGGCAAAAAGACAGGCGCTTGAACGAATGACACTCTCACTCGTCCATTATCTACATAAGGCCTCATAGCAAGACCACCCAAAGCGAGACAGCTCTCAAGATAGCGCTCAAAATTCTTATTAAAGCGGTCATTCTTTAAGGTCTCTTGAATGAATGTGTCTGCTTGCTCATCGTCCAATTTAATCGAGGCCTGCTCATTAAAAACCAAACTAGCAATCTTCTTAGCAGCAGTTCTAGCAATTGGCAAATGAGTCGCTTCTCTTTGTCTTTTGACGCCATCCGAATTTATGTAAGTTATCTTCTCAACACTGCTCTGATAGTATCTTAGGTTCTCGTTAATCCGTCGATACTCTGCGTTTGTTATTGCGATTTTAGGATGGTCTGTAATACTTGTCAGACTGTCTGTCGTCATTGCATATCGGCTCCTTTTAAAAAAATTTTTAATGGTTTGAATAACTCCCATTTCTTGCTCCTGTTAAAAATTAGCGTATTTTTTATAAAACGCATTAACACTATATCTAAATTCATCCATTGCGTGGTTATCTTTATCGATAGGCTTTCCGTGATCATCACGGCTATAAAGACCAATCTCTTTCAAAAAGTGATAATGGTCGTACTCTTCTTCAGAGTGATTGATAAGCAAGAACTGACCTGAAGAGATGATATTCTGACCGCGTTCAATCCCTACCTCGATACCTTTGGCTTTGCTGCTAACATCATGGGCGTTGTTCAAAGCCCCTCTTGTCTGAATCCCTAGCTTGTGCAATTCCTCTCGTAAGGATCTACACGCTGGGTCAATCCAGACATCGGTATAGCGCATTTGATACTTGCTAACGCACCATTGAATGAACGCTCGAAGCTCGACCGCATAGGTAGACATGGCTTTGACTTGACCAGTCTCAGCACCACTATGGTAGTAATGAGCTACACGATTAAGCCTAAAGAAAGTCTTATTGCCCTCTCTATGTTTAGTAACGATGTTACAAGACATCGAGGTGGCGTCAGATTGCCCACCATCGCCATTGAAATACATTTCTATAGGTTCGCCTACCAAACTATCCTTGATGTTCTTTTCAAGGTCAAATAGGCCATAAATAACGCCCTGAGGCATCACCCTCTGACCAAGTACGTCTCTCTTGTAGAGATAAGGATTTTTTTTAAGCGATTGAATAATAGACTGCTTACGTTCTTCAGACAGAATCGGATTATCATCCATGGTCCAATGCGTCCAGCGTGTATTTTGAACATCGAAAACATCCTTAATCACTGGATGCTGAGGTGCTGGAGGGTTTAGGTCAGCTAGATGATATCTGAGCTTAGCAGCCCACGTCCGTCTGAATGCTTCTTGGATAAAGTCCATATTCAGCAGATTGATTTCGCAAAAGACTACTGAACCTAAAGACATACCAGTGATAGCACCTACACTATTAACCTTACCGCCACCCTTATAATAGACACGCTTAGTTCCGTTTGGTGTATCAATTAAGAGATGGTCTCCGTGCTCATCATGTTTGATTTTGCAATTGCCGTCGAATATGTGCATCAGACCTGTACCGTCACCGTCAATGAATAGACGGTAGGCTTGCTCTTGATTGTATGCAGCTATCAAATGGTTTTCGTCTGGCGACTCAATCAAATATCTTGCATATCTGAAATGACCAGCGGTTGTCTTGCCGCTTCGAGGCGTGCCCTCGTTGACCTCAAGCTCATAGTTGAACGGTCTACGAATGATGTTGAGTTGTTTGTTTGAAAATTTAATCTTCAATTCTATCACCGTCCTTCACTGCATTCAATAGAGCTTCCATAAGGCTTGTATCAGACTTAGAACCTTGATTGCTTTCAATCTTGATCTTGAGCAATTCAATTCGTTGTCTCTGTTCCTCAGTAACAAGAGGGGAGCGTGTGAGCTCGTCATAGGTCTTAATCATGCTCTTAAGCTCTGACTGAGCCCTTGCCATTGCAGCTAACGCCTTACCCTGCTTATCCCATGCCGTATGATGTTCATAACCTACACCACCTTTAGCCGTGCTTGTGACAAGACTTGTAGTATCATCAACGTCCTGAACGTAAAGAATGCGCTGAGCATGCAAAAGATTAGCATAGGTCAGCGTGATATTTTCCCAGAGGATGTCAATAGGCTGTTTTTCTGAAAGCTCTTGCGCTATCTCATATACCTCTTGAGGTAGATACTTAGCAAACAGTCCATGTTTGAGGGCGTTTTGCGAGCCTTTAGGCGCTCCATGACCAACTGCGTTCATATTCCCTTTGGGTGCACCTCTTGGATTTTTGGGTGCACCCTTTTTTATACGAGTCCAATTATGCCTACGTTGCCATGATTTGACTGTGTTGATTGAGACATCATGCTTGATAGCAATGTCTTTGTACTTCATTCCTGCCTCATAGTCTTTGCGTGCTAGTTCGCTTTTTTCCATGCCCTCCTCCCTGATTTGTTTATTTTGTAAATCAAAAAAAGCCACACGATGTGCGACCTTTTTAAGACCTCTCACTGCGAATTAAAATCGCGATTGGAACGACAGGACTCGAACCTGTGACGTCTCAATTCCTTAAATTAGGATTTAATCCATCTACCATATATCCATTAACCAGCATGAGACTACTGCTTTAAGCGAGTGACTTTTGATAACTTATAGTTTATTATCTTGTCCACAAATATTCCTACTTGTATCACTCATGCACGATTGGTTAGACCAATCACTTCTTACATCGCAAACTACTAAGCCATTTTTCAATTAACGAAGACCCCGCTAAAAGTCTAAGCTGCTTTACTCTTTGACTTTACTCTCGTCCTTGCGAGACTTGAGTAGGCAATCTAATTGCCGAAGTACACTTTCATTTGCGACGGGCGATGACTTTTGCTTTTTTTGAGTTTTTTCTATCTTGAATAGCCTTAAAATATAAAAATCATCTTTCATCTATCACAGACACGCATCGCCATGTGTTTCATTCTCTTTTGAAGAACAAAATGCACAGCGCCTGCTTATTATCAATTGTTTTGCGGACAATCGACTCATCTTACATACTTTTGGGAGGCGCCCAATTTTTGTAAGATATGGTATTAAGCTCTTGTTGCACCTCGAACCAAATACCTCTTTCCTCTTATAGACTCGTCTCACAGCCAAACTGCCACGTTTGCATTTCCTCAGCACCTTGCCGTCGGAATCTGTCTGCTTTAACTTCGCCCACCTATTCCAAAACTGAAATAGTTAAGATTAAATTGCTTAGATTGACCATTGCTGGCAGGATGTTTGATAGATTTAAAAACAACCTTTTCCTGAGTTACCACAGATTATCTAGGCTAAGCCCTAAAACTGCAAGCAGACTACGGACTTGCTAATTTGTAATCTATTTTGACTTCATTTTTTATTTTTTGTAGTCTTTAACGGCGATGCCCGGAATCGAACCGAAGGAAACATAGGAGAGAAACCACTTTACGCCTGTCACCGCCAAAGAGGCCGAAGCCTCGAAAAATAAAATGAAAAATATAAAGGAGACATCAATGAACGAAATAGAGGGAGGGGCTCGAACCCTCAATGTCTTTACGACACCCTGATTTCAGGTAACCATCTACCAATTCTGAGACCTCTCTTTTCAATTCTTGATACTACCATTTTATCAGAATTACAAAACTGCGCTAACAAGTATCATTTTTTCCCGTACGGTTTTGTAAAGTTCAATTTAGTTCCATTCTCTCCAAAATCTCATTCAGTTCAGAGATAGCCATATTCCGCCAAGTGTAGAAAGTTGTTCTGCTGATTTCCATTTTGTCACAAATATCATCAACATACATCTTAGTAATGTAAGTCATTCTAAGGACAGATCTGCTTTTTGGATTTTTAAGTTTATTGATCATCCTACCTAATTCAAGTTTCCTGTCAATAACTTCCTTGGTATCTTGCTCTATAGCCTCTTTCATTACAACAAGCTGAGTATAGACGTCATCAATTTTTCTAGTCTGTCCGCCTTGGACTTTGACATCAGTCCATTTTGGACTTGAGAGCAAACCTGCCTCAAGCTCTTTGATTTCATCTATACGGCTTTGAATGTCCATGTCCAGATCCTGCAACTCTTTCAAGAGCTCTTTAGCCTTGTTCACTCTCTATCTCCTTTTTGTGATATAATAATATTATTGAGATTATAGCTGAGACAGAGAGTGTCTTGGCTTTTTTAATGTGCAAATTCGTTGACCAGGTCACAGATAAAGAACTTCCAATCAGACTCCCTAAAGGTCAAGAAACGATCTGTAGTAAGATTTCTAAGTCTTTTATAGAAAAGCATCTTTAGTTGAATTGACTCACCAACAGTAAGGAAGATGCCAGGAAAGCGATGCACTGAAATCACTCTATTCCCGTATCCAGAAATATCTAAATGTATTATTATTTCTG
>ERZ773233.883-NODE-883-length-18326-cov-20.867112_pt1 | contig 18326 bp, 6 predicted proteins | sample MGYA00580991_ERZ773233 | MGnify/ENA primary metagenome ERZ773233 (study PRJEB29015, sample SAMEA2738178) | human oral metagenome | biome: human oral; feature: human-associated habitat; material: saliva | place: China | collected 2161 ...
AGAAAGCGGTCTTGGTGAGTGCATATAGCACCACCAATAGACCGCTTTTAGTCTTTTGAAGTTTTTACACACACTTTTTGTCCTATAAGCCGTTTTTTAGTACTAAGATTGTAACTGGTAACTACTGGGTATACACAGTAGTAAGCGAATGAGTTCCTCGTATTCACTCTCATTGAGTTATCTATCTGCTTTTGATTTTGAGTGCTATGACTATTTCAGTTTATATATTTAGGATAGTGTTTGTTGAAACTTGCTAAATCTATCAAGGATATTACTTGGTAAAGACGTAAGTTTGCAATAATCAGAAAATAATGATCTTCTTAGTTGATTTTGTTCATCTGTGGGATTGTTGAAAATAGTATTTTTAAATTCCGTAATAAACAATGCTTTTAGATATGATGTCTTTAGAAATAAAAGTATGATTAATATTGTGGAATAGAGGCCTTTGCATGCTGCTTTATCAATATTAAGTGATTGTTTTAGGTCTTTAGTTAGATAAATCAGATAAGGCAGCATTTTATATAGTTGTTTAGATTGAATTGATTTATGACTTCTAAATTGAACAAAATGAAGATTATGTGCTGCTAAATTTCTAAAGGAACGTACATTTTCAAGACCGTTTCTAATAATATCGACCCTTTGATTATATTCAATCCCAGGAGCATTTTCGAACAATATATCAGTAATAGGCTCTTTTTCTTGGCGATTAAGTACACAGAACAAATTAATAGCATCACCGAATGATATATTTTTAAATAATATCCATGGAGGAATATGGTTATGGTTTTCTTTATAGTGTTTAGTAGTCATTTTGTAGCTTAGTGATTTGTTCATCATAGGTTTTAAAGGGTTTATCGTAGGCCATATAGATATAGACTCCAGCATAAAAAGAAACCCGCTACAATTAAGTAGCGGGCATGGTGATATGCTCAAAGGCAATATCGTTTTACTACCTAATTTATAGCATAAAAGAAAGTTAAGTGTCAATATATATAATATTATTCATTCGTTAATTGAGCGATGTCGCCTACACTAATAGGAGTTATTGTGGGTGGCATAGGCATAGGAGTAGGTGTAACACCAGATAAAGTCATTTCCTCTTTTTTTGTTTGTTTTAGTAAGGACTGTAAAGGACTGAGTACATTTATGGTTGAATAATTAAATAATTTACATTCAGAAAATTGTTCATAAGGTGCATGTATTTCAACTATTGCTTTTATAGCATCATAAGTACCGTAATTATGTTCATCTATAAGAATACGAGGACCTTTTTCTATAATTCTAAGGGTTTGTCCACGTTTAGCACCCTTATTAAGACCATAATTAATGAGAAGTGTATTAGAATTGGGAATAGCAATAACTTCATATTCTTTAAATGACATGTTAAAACCTCCTTTTGCCTATGTTTTTACTTTATGGATTGTATCTTAAAAGAAGCAATCTTATTTCTCAAAGTACCCCAACATTTCAATGTGTGTTAACACTTCGTCCATGTATTGTTCGGTCGGTACAACATAGTTATAGCCGTCCTTAGTGGTGCGGTTAACAGTTAGATTTTCATCGAGGTTGGCGATTAAATCGGCTCGAGAGATTGGTTTAGCTAATTGTTTCATCACATATAATAGGCCATTATCGACGTCCCCGTCCACTTGGTTGTACATGTTACCAGGTGTGAGGTATTGGCTGCCGCCTTTTTCCACAATGGTTTCGATGTATTTAATAAAGCGCTCTGGGATGTAGCTTTCATTTTCAACAAACGGCGTGCGAGGATAGGAAGACCCGTAAATGTTGAGGTTGTCCGTCACGATGAGTAGGAACAGACGTTGATATAACACATCGCCATCGATGACATAGCCCGGATAGTGGGAACTAATATAGTTGACGATATCCTGAACGGTGAATTCCTTGAACGTATCCATCAACACCTTGATAGCGATGTGAACAGTATTGGTCCAGTCCTCAGGAACGCCCTTCACATTTCTAGACGGCGCCATAAAGTACAGGTTGTTCAAGATGTCTTGGGTTACCGTTTCGTCGTGGTTGATCTTGTCCTCGTTGGACAGTTTCGTCAATAGGCTCATGCGGAACTGCGTGTCGTACACGTAATCGTAGAACTGTTCCTTGTCGATGTAATTGCCGTTGGATAGGGTGGAAATGTTTTTTTCCACGTCTCCTGAAAGCCAGGTAATGAAGGATCGTTGTAATGATTCGTCACCTATATAGGCACAGCCGTGTTGACGAGCTCGTTCGATGAAATCGGATACATACACTGGATCATTGTACGTTTCCAAGTATTCGTGTGCTACATAATAATCATTAGATTGTAACACGCGGTTGATGTTGTTAATTTTGTAATTGGATTGAGTCCGAGAACGATCGTCGCTGTTCATCGTTTCTGCAACGAGTTTTAATACACTCTTCGTGTAAAGTGTGCGTTCCAATAAACTCTTATCTTCTGCTCGTTTATCAGCATACAACATGATATCGCGTAACTGCTCTAATCGTTTCCAACCAGGATACGTATTATACGATACATAGGCAATACCGCGGTTCGATAAATTTTCGCTACAAATATCGAGAATTTTGTCTTTCACCATGTCCGGTACCCAAGACCAGATACCATGAACGATGATGTAATCGAAGGTGCCGAAATTCGTATCCACGTCCATAATGTTTTTTTCAAGCAGCGTCACGTTCTTAAGGCCGATGGATTCGATGATCTCCTTGCCGTGCTCCACCTGTACGCCGGATAGGTCGATGCCTGTGAAAGTCGCCGTAGGGTAGTACATCGCTTGTGGGATGATATTACCGCCGCAGGATGCGCCAAGCTCTAACACGCGCGCCGTGCTCGGCGCCACTGGATCAAGTCCATAAATCTTAGCCTTAGCATACAAATTATTAATATTCGTGCTAGAAAATGGCTTTGAAATATAAAGGAACGTATCGTAGGACGCCTTTAAATCATTAATACCCTTTTCCACATCCGTAGGCACGTCCATAGTATGCGTTGTCGTATCCGTTGCATCCGGTTTAGATACGACATTCTTGTTTGTTGCCGTTTCAGTAGAGGCTGATGAGGCCTTATTTTTTTTAGTTTCTTTTTTCATAATTAACCCCTTTGTTCTACACTCCCTCATGTATTACTGTAGATTAGTATATCATACTACATTGCTTTATGGTGAAAGTTTATATCCCTATATATATAACTATATATAGCAAATGACATGGATCATAGGGACGGCATTTTATAGATATAAATAGAGACAACAGAGAAATTTTAAATTTAACTGTTATATCTTTACTATCACAGTTATATTCATGAATATCTCATTCATGCTTTGCGAGGTATATTTGATAAGTTTCGCTAATTTAAACACTTATTTTTCTTGATAGGTAATGCTTTTTATATCCTTATTTAACATGATTTAATAGCATTTTACAATATATCGAAAAAACTTGTAGTATATAAACATATTAACATCATATTTATGAAGAAATCATGATTGTTAATATTTATGTAAGTAAATAAATCGAAAATGATTAATATATGTTTACTGAAATTGAAAAAAATAGTACAAAAATGTGTAAAAAATACACCATTTCTTAACAAAAATTAAAAAAATAAACATTTTTCCAAGTTTATGAGAAAAAAATGAGAGAAAATGTTTTACAAAAAGAAAATTTTTTGTTATAGTATGTACATGAAGTAAGATGAATGAAAAGTGAAACATGCAAAAATGTTCTTCACACAATGATTTTTATTTCTATTGAATAGGGATTAATTAAGGATTATAAGTGTCTTAAAGAAAGAGAAAAGAAAGGGGTTCATAGAAATATGAATAAGATCTTTAAAGTTGTTTGGAGCAAAACAAAAGAATGCTACGTTGTAGTATCTGAAGTAGCAAAAAACAATGGTGGTAAGAAAAAAGTGTTAGCTAGCGTATTGGCTGGCTTAGCTATGGTTGGTGCAGGGGCTGCTGGTACACCGGTACAAGCGGCTTATTCTGATAGTGGTAGTGCCATTAACATTTCTCCAAATGCTAAACCTGGTAATAGTGTTTCTACAAACTCAGTTGTAGTTGGTTATCAAAATGATTCCACAGGTGGCCCTAGCAATGAAAATGGGAAAATTATTTACGGTGCTAATAATACAGCAAACCGTGAATCTTCTTTAGCAATTGGTAATCAAAATACTGCTAGCCATAAGTCTACAAGTGCAATTGGTGTTGGTAATACGGCATCTGGTGAAGCCTCTGTAGCACTTGGTAATGCTAATACGGCTTCTGGTGATCGCTCTATTGCTATTGGTTCCGGTGCTTTAGCTAATCAAGGCGCTGCTATAGCAATTGGTCGTCAAGCTGAAGCAACTGGTTCTAGTGCTGTAGCAGTAGGTTATGTAAATAAAGCTAAGAAAAATGTTGCTGTAGCACTTGGTGTTAATAATGATGTTGATGGTGAAGAATCTACAGCAGTAGGTTCTAGTAATACAATTGCAACTAATGCGAACCAAGCAAGTGTAATTGGTCGTAAAAACAAAGTTAATAGAGCGGGTTCCTTTGTTGGTGGTTTCTCCAACGTTACAAACGGTGAACGCAACGTAGCCGTAGGTAGTGAGAATACAACTACTGGTGAAGATAGCATTGGTATTGGTACAAAAGTAATTGCTGGCACAGGTAAGACAATTGCAATCGGTAGTGTAGCAAGTAATAATGGCACAACAATTCAAACAATTGCACGTGGTAATGATACTGTTAATACTGCAACAGGACAAGTAAATAATATTTTTGCTCTTGCAATTGGTAATGGTGCTCAAGCAGATGGTAAAGCTAAAAGTGCATCTGGTATGATTGCAATCGGTCAAGAAGTGACAGCGGATAATAACAATACAATTGCAATTGGTGTTAAAACTGAAGCAACAGGTAATAATGGTACAGCTATTGGTGGCTATGCAAAAGCTATTGGTACTTCCAGTGCTGCATTCGGTACACAAGCCGTTGCGAATGGTTTGGGTGCTACTGCATTCGGTCCTGGCGCAAGTGCTGGTGATGGCGCTACTGAGGCGGATGGTTCTACCGCTGTAGGTCGTAAATCTACTGTAACTGCTGAAGGTGGTACAGGTATTGGTTGGGCTACAACTGTAAGTGCAAAAGATGCGACTGCAATTGGTCATAGTGCTACTGCAAATATTGCAGGTGGCGTAGCTCTTGGTTCTAATTCCGTAACAACTACTGCAGCAGGTGTACAAGGTTACAATCCTGCAACTGGTCGTACAAATAAATATAGTGATCAAAGTGCTGCCGTTGGTACATCCACATTAGCTGCTGTTTCCGTAGGTAATGGTACAACTGCAACTCGTCAAATTACAGGTCTTGCAGCAGGTACTGCAGATACTGATGCTGTTAACGTAGCTCAATTGAAAAACGTTAACTTGAAATATGCTGGTGATACTGGTAATAGCGATGTATTGTTGAAAGATGGTACTTTGAAAGTTAAAGGCGATAACAACTTTATCTCTACATCCGCTGATGGTACAGGTATTACTGTGACAGCTAAAATTGGTAATCCTATTACTGCTAATGCTGCTGGTAAAGCAGAAGCGCCTGCTACAAATGGCCTTGCAACAACTACAAATGTAGCTGATGCAATCAATGCTTCTGGTTGGAATGTAGTTTCTTCCAATAATGGTGGTAGTGTAACAGGTACTCAAGCTACTAAATTGGTAAATCCTGGTAATACTGTTACATTGAGTGCTGGTAAAAACATTGTATTAGATCAAAATGATAAACAATTTACATATTCTTTGAATAAAGATGTTGACTTGACTAATGCTGGTTCTTTAACTATTGGTGATACTAATGTAACTAATGGTGGTCTTACAATTACTGGTGGTCCATCTGTTACAAAAACTGGTATCGATGCAGGCAGCAAAGTTATTAGTAATGTTGCTGATGGTGCGGTAAATTCCACATCTAAAGATGCTGTTAATGGTAGTCAATTACATACAGTAGCTTCTAAAGAACGCCACATTAAACCTGGTACTTATACTGTGACTGGTGACACTGTAACATTGAATTATGTTGATGGTGAAGGTAAAGATGATACAAGCATTACAGCTAAAATTACAGGTATCGCTAATACTGATCTTTCTAACATCTCAACGAATGGCGAAACTAAAATTAAAAACTTAGCTAAATCTGCTATTGATATGGAAGATGGTAAGAACACAAAAGCATCTAACCGTGATGTAAATGGTGTAAAAACTTTCAAAGTTGATGTTGAAGGCGATTTAACTGGTATCACATCTATTTCTAATGCTACAACTGGTCCTAAAATGACATTTGGTGGTAACTCCATCAATATCACTGGTGGTACATTAAACATGGGTGGTAATAAAATCACTAATGTAGGACCTGCTACTAGCGGTACTGACGCTGTTAACTACGATCAATTGAAAAATTCCCGTACAGTAGTAACATCTAACGATGGTTCTGTAACAGTTACACCTACAACAAATGGTGATAAAACTACATATGATTTACATGTTACCGCTGGTGCAGCCGCATCCTCCTGGAACATTGCTTCTGATAAAGTATCTGCTACTGAAGGTACTGTTGCAACTGGTTCTGCAGCATCTCAAAATATTAAAGATACTAAAACAGTAACAATGCAAGCAGGCAAAAACTTAACTGTAAAACAAACTAACGATGGTAATGGTAATGCGTCTGTTGCATTTGCTCTTGATAAAGACCTTAAAGATCTTACAAGCGTAACTACTGATAAAGTAACTACAAAAGAAATCGGCTTACAAGATGCAGCTGGTAACACAACTACAATTAAGAAAGATGGCGACCGCATTACATACTCTAATGACGGTGGTACAACTACTAAAACTGTAGCAACTCTTGATGATGAAAAACACATCAAACCAGGTAGCTATGCTGTACAAAACGATGGTAGCGTAACAATGACTTACGTTGATGGCAATGGTAACCCAGTAGCTAACACTGAAGCTAAAATCACTGGCATTGCTAAACAAGATCTTTCCAACATCAATGATGCAGGTAAGAATGTAATCACTGGTCTTGGCACAATCGTTAAAGCTGGTGACAATGTAACTGTATCTGAAGCATCTGATGCTACAACAGGTCAAAAAACATATACTGTAAATGCTGTAACTCCAGCAGTATACACGAAAGCTGATGGCACTAAAGTAGTTAAACGTCCAAATGGTACATATACAACTAACCTTGATGGTTCTACTGGTAATGATGTAGCTGCAAGCGATGTCATTATATCTTTCCAAGATGCAGCTGGCGATACAAAAAATGCAACTTCTATCGTTAATAACGTTGGTTCTGCTATCAAAAATCAAACTGGTGGCGATTTCTTAACAAAATTAGATAATGCTAATACAGCAACTCCAAATGCTGCAGTTAATGTATCCGATTTGAAAAATACTGCAGATGGTTTGACAAATAAAGGTTTAAAATTCGACGCTAACTCTGGTGGTGTAAAAACTAATAAATTAGGTTCCACTGTGAAAGTACAAGGTGCTGGCACTAGTGCAGATGCTAATTATAGTGGCGCTAATATCAAAACTTTCATCGACCAAGATACTGCTGGCAATACTACAATCGACGTAAAACTCGATAAAAACTTAACTGGTATCAATTCTATTACTGGTGATACTAACTCTGGTAAATTGGTATTCCAAGATCCAGCTGCTACTGGTAACAATGGTGATGCTTTTAAATTCACTGGTGGTAATATCAATGCTGGTGGTAATAACATTACGAACCTTAAATCTGGTATTGTAAATAATAATGCTAACGATGATACAAATGCTGCTAACATCGGCGATGTTAAGACAATTGCTAAAGACACTGATTTACACATTGCTCCAACAGAATCTAACCGTACTGGTGAGCATATTGCTGGTGGTGCTACTGGTAACACAGCAGCTGGTGCAGCAGCTAATGCTTACAAATATGATGCAACTACAAAACAAGTTGTATTAGAATATAACGATGGCAATGGTACTAATAAGACTGGTACTAAAGCAGTTATCGATTTGTCTAACTTGCCTACTGGCGGTGACATGAGTTCCTTCAAGGTAACTTCCTCTGCAGAATCCACTACAGTGGGTACTCATGCAGGTGATGCTAGCCAAGAAATCAAAAACGGTAAATCCGTTGATTTCCAAGCTGGTAAAAACATGACTGTAAAACAAACTAATGATACTAATGGTAATACAACTATTAACTATGCATTGGATAAAGATCTTGATGTAGAATCCGTTCACGTTGGTAAAGACGGTAAAGATGGTAAAATCGGTATCGATGGTAAAGATGGTGTTGACGGTAAAGACGGTAAAAACCGTGTTGAAATCACTGTAGAAAAAGGTGCTAAAGGCGTTGACGGCACTGACGGTCATGATGGCGTAAATGGCCATAATGGTAAAGATGGCATGACTCGTATCGTTTACGAAGATAAGGGTGGTAAACAAGAGGTTGCTACACTTAATGATGGTATGAAATATGCTGGTGATGATGCACAAGGTACTGATAAAACTAAAGTTATCGCTAAGAAACTTAACGAAACATTAGATATTATCGGTGGTGCTAACAAAACTGATTTGACTACTGACAACATCGGTGTAAACAACGATGGTAATGGTAAATTACTCGTTCAATTGTCTAAAAACCTTAAAGGTATCAATACTATCAAAAATGGTAATACCACAATTACATTGAATGATACTCCTAGTACAACTACTCCTGCTGTAACAATCACTGGTGGCAACTTGTCCTTGGGCGATGGTACAACTAACAATAAGATTGTTAACGTCGCTCCTGGTACAGATGATACTGATGCAGTTAACGTAAAACAATTAAAAGACGCGAAAACTGTACTAGCTGATGGTAAAAATACTAAAAAATCTGGTACTGGTACAGCTGCTGATCCATATAAAGTGAATGTAGAAGGTGATTTGACAGAAATTACATCTATCACTAATAAAGCAGATGCGTCTGGTAATGCTGGCAAAATTACTTTCAGCCCGAACCAAACAGTAACCGTATCTGGTGATCATAATATCAGCCTAAACGGTAAAACAGGTGATATCACAGGTTTAACTAATACGACTATCCCTACAACTGCTGGTAGTGACTTTGCAACTAAAGGTCGTGCAGCAACTGAAGAACAATTGAAAATTGTGAATGATAAATTCAACAATAAAATCAATTTAGGTGCAGATGGTAACACAGAAACTACTAAACTGGCTTTAGACAATAATGGTGGTATCAAATTTAACATCAAAGGTGATGGTTCTGGTGCAAGTGGTGCAAACCAATACATCAGCACAACTGCTAGTGGCTCCGATATCAAAGTAGACTTGACACAAGATGCTAAAGATAAATTAAATAAAACATATAATGTAACTTCTAGTAATAATTCAGTAGCAATTAATACTACAACAGCTAATGGTGTAACAACATTTGATTTACAGGTGGCACCAGCTACTGGTACTACTTCTACTTGGGATATTAAATCCTCTGCAGATACTGCTAATGGTGGTGCAACGGCAACAGGCCATGAAACAGCTGCTAAAACTATTGCTAATGCAAAAACAGTAGAAATGATCGCTGGTAAAAACTTAACTGTTAAACAAACTAGCGATACTAATGGTGCAAAAGTTGAATTTGCTCTATCCGATGAAATTGCGGTTGGTAAAGATGGTACTAATGGTGTTGACGGCAAAATTGGCGTAAATGGTAAAGATGGTGCATCCGTAGTTATCAATGGTAAAGACGGTTCTATCGGCCTAACGGGTGCTCCAGGCACTCCTGGTACTCCTGGTGCTAGTGCAACATTGAAAGTAAAAGATGGTGTTCCTGGTGTTGATGGTGCTCCTGGTACTAATTTGACTCGTATCGTTTACACAGATAAAAATAATGTAGAACATGAAGTGGCTACACATGATGACGGCATGAAATTCGCTGGTGATGATGGTCAAGCAAACCAAGCAACAAATGCTAATGTTATTAAAAAACATCTAAATAATGTTGTAGACATTATTGGTGGCGCTACTAAAGCAGATTTAACTACGAATAACATCGGTGTAAACAACGATGGTAATGGTAAATTACTTGTTCAATTGTCTAAAAACCTTAATGGCATTAATACTGTTAAAAATGGTAATACCACAATCACATTGAATGACACTCCTGGTGGTGCAGCTAATACTCCTGCAGTGACAATTGCTGGTGGTGACTTGTCCGTTGGTGGTAATAAGATTACTAATGTAAATGATGGTAAAGCTGATACTGATGCGGTTAACGTAAAACAATTGAAAGCAGCTAAAACAGAAGTAAAAGCTGGTAAGAATGTAGTTGTTACATCTGAAACTAGTACGACAGATGGTCATACTACTTATACAGTAAACGCTTCTACGCCTGCTGTTTATACAAAACCAGATGGTACTAAATTGGTTAAACAACCAGATGGCACTTTCAAAGATGAAAACGGTAATGCATACACTGGTCGTGTAATTGCATCTTTCGAAGATAGTACTGGTGCTACAACTGGCGGTAACATGATCGTTAACAACGTAGGTTCTGCTATTAATAACCATGCAACACCTGGTGTAACATCTCCTACATATTTGGATAAATTAGATGCTGCAGCTGGTGATAATAATACAAAAAATGCAGCTGTTAACGTAACTGATTTGAAAAATACTAAAGACGGTTTAATTGATAAAGGCTTGAAATTCGACGCTAACTCTGGTGGTGTAAAAACTAATAAATTAGGTTCCACTGTAAAAGTACAAGGTGCTGGCACTAGTGCAGATGCTGATTATAGCGGTACGAATATTAAGACTTTCATCGACCAAGATGGTACTGGTAACACTACAATCGATGTAAAACTCGATAAAAACTTAAAAGGTATCAATAAGATCTCTAATGGTGGTTCTTCCATTACGTTGAATGATACACCTAGTGCAACTGTTCCAGCTGTAACTATTACTGGTGGCAACTTGTCCATGGGCGATGGCACAACAAATAATAAAATTGTGAACTTGGCTCCTGGCACTGCAGATACTGATGCAGTTAACGTGAAACAGTTGAAAGATACTGAATTGCATATCACTCCTGGTACATATACACCTGATACTAATAAAAAAGTTAAATTAACATATACAGATGGTAATGGTACTGTAGTATCTGGTAAAGAAGCAGTTATTGATTTATCTGGTTTGTCCACTGGTGGTGCTACAGCTTCTACTTGGAATGTTAAATCTTCTGCTAACACTACAGATGGTGGTGCTGTTGGTGCTACTCATGATGCAACTGCTCAAAATATTGCTAATGGCAAAACTGTAGAATTCCAATCCGGCAAAAACTTAGTAGTAAACCAAACTAACGATACTACTAATGGTAATGCTACTGTTGAATTCTCCTTATCTGATAACATCACTGTTGGTAAAGATGGTGCTAATGGCAAAAATGGTTCTGTAGGTGCTAAAGGCGCAGACGGTTCTGCTGTTGTTATGAATGGTAAAGATGGTTCCATCGGTCTCAATGGTACAAACGGTGCTAATGGTATCTCCATTAAAGGTAAAGATGGTGCTAATGGCGTAGGTATCGATGGTAAAGATGGTGTAACTCGTATTGTTTACACTGAAAAAGTACCTGACCCAGCTAACCCTAGTACAACTAAAGAAGTTACTCACGAAGTAGCAACGATGGATGATGGTTTGAAATTTACTGGTAACAACACTGGTACTGTAAACAAACATAAACTTGGTTCCTTAGTAAAAGTACAAGGTGAAGGTGTATCTGCTGCTGATGAAGCTGCATTTGTCTCCGCAAGTGGTAATATCGCAGTAACTGCTGAGAATAATGATACATTAACAATTCGCTTGAACAAAAACCTCAAAGGTTTGAATAGCATCCAACTTGGTGGTAACACTATTCAAAGTAATGGTGATAACATTACTTTCACAACTAATGGTGGCACTACAAAAACTGTAGCTACTACAGATCAATTGTGGACAATCCAAGCTGATGGTACTGATGTTCCTGCTAAAGCTGGCAAGGTAAATCTTGTAGCAGGTGATCATATCACAATAACTCCTGATGCAGCTAATGGCAAAATGACAATCAGTGCAACTGGTTTTGGTTCTATGGATGGCTTCAACGTGAAATCATCTGCTAGCACAGGTGGTACTCATGCTGGTGATGCAACAGAAAACATCAAAAATGGTAAAACTGTAGAGATGCAAGCTGGTAAAAACTTGGTTGTTACTCAAACTAATGATGGTAATGGGAATACAACTGTTAACTATGCATTGAACAAAGATGTTGATCTTGGTACTAATGGTTCCTTGAAAACTGGCGATACTACTGTTAATAAAGATGGTGTAACAATTGCTAATGGTCCTTCCATTACTAAGACTGGTGTAGATGCAGGCGATAAGAAAATCACTAACGTAGCTGATGGTGATGTAAATGCAACATCTAAAGATGCAGTTAATGGCTCCCAATTGAAGAAATACACTGATGCAGCGAAAACAACAGTAGAAGCTGGCGATGACAACGTTAAGGTTGAGACTGATAATTCAGCAGCAGATGGTCATACTAATTACAAAGTATCCTTGAAGCCTGTTGTAGAGATTGGTGATACTCATAAAGTTAAAATCGATGGTCATACTGGCGACATCACTGGTTTAACAAATGTAAATCTTACTGATCCTACATTTGCAACTAAAGGTCGTGCAGCGACTGAAGAACAATTGAAGCAAGTTCTTACTGAGGCTAAGAATAAAGCTATCGAAAAAGTACAAGCTGGTACCGCAGCTGCTGGTGATACAAATATTGCTACAGTAGCTCCAAAAGCTGGCGATACATTCGGTGCAGCAGGGGCAACATATGAAGTGTCTGTATCTAAAAATGCTGTTAAAGATGCCGCTAAAGAAGCTGTTAAAGTAACATCTGTGAGCCCTGCTATTACAGTAACTCCAGATACATCTGTAGCTCATGAAACAACTTATAAAGTTGGTTTCGATGGTAATCAAGCTGCAACTCAAATTCCATTGACATACAAACAAAACGGTGGTAATACTCGTACAGTTAAATTGTCCGATGGCTTGAACTTCATTGATGGCACAAATACAAAAGCTCGTACAGCTGCTGATGGTAAAGTTACATTTGATGTAATGGGTGATCTAACAGGTATTACATCCATCTCTAATGCTGCTGGTGGTCCTAAAATGACATTCGGTGGTAACTCCATCAATGTAACAAATGGCGATCTTAATATGGGTAATAAGAAAATTACTAACCTTGCTCCTGGTACATCTAAGACTGATGCTGCAACTGTAGGTCAATTGACTAAGGTAATATCTAACAACCACTCTGTAGTTGTAACTAAAACTACAGATGCTGATGGTGCTCCAGTTTACGACTTGGCAGTAACAGGCACTCCAGGTGCTCCTGCAGCTGACCCTCGTGTAGATATGCTCGGTGAAGAAATCGGTCGTGTAGGTGCTCAAGGCGCAGCTCTCTCCGCATTGAAACCTATCCAATACGACCCATTAGAACCAACTCAAATCATGGCTGGTTATGGTAACTACCGTGGTAACTCCGCTATTGCAATGGGCGTTGCTCACTACAAAAACGAGTCCACAATGATGCATGCTGGCTTAGCATGGGCTGGTGGTTCCCGTCACATGATGGCAAATGCTGGTGTAACTTGGAAAGTTGGCAACCGTGATAGCGAAGCTGCTGTAGCAGATCGTTACCGCAAAGGCCCTATCAGTTCCGCGTATGCAATGCAACAAGAAATGGCAGCTATGAAAGCTCAAAATGCCGGATTAAAAGGCGAAGTATCTGACTTGAAAGCAGAAAATGAACAAATGAAAGCTCAAATTGCTGCAATGATGGCAAAATTAGGTTTATAATTTGATAGATTAAACTTTCACAGATAACGGGAAGAGGGAACTCGATACCGAGAACCCTCTCGTCCCTTTTGGTTCGACTAAGAAAAGAGGAATAGATATGAAAAAATCTACAATGCTTGCTTTCACAGCAGCAGTATTAATGAGCGCTGCATCCCTTACTGGTCACGCAGCCAGCGCACCTACATATGATGATGTATTAATTGTTAAAAACCCTGTAATGACGCCACAACTCGGTTCTGTTGTACTCGTTCCGGTAGCGAGCCCACAAACGGTGGCAGCTGTTCATGATTATGTGAAAGCTTGGCAAAATGCAGAAATCAATATTGCAAAAGCTAAGGTTAAATACGATGATCATAAACAATTGACGAAATCTGAAAAGGTTTGGTTGCATTCTTATGACAAGCATAACTATGCTGACTATTTCCGCACACATTCCATCGGTCGTGTGCATGGTCAAGAAGTGTTCATGAACTGGAACGGTGAAAATCGCAACAAAAATGAATACGAATACTTTGATATGCCAAAATACAATGAGCAAGATGGTTTCACCAATAGCTATGGGTACAATGTACTTCGTGGCATGGTAGATCAAATTAATGCAGTTATCCAAGAGCAAAAGAAAATCGGTGGTCCCATGACTGACGAAGAAGCACAAGCGTTGGAAGACTCCATTTTGGACATCATGGCTCATGATCAAGAACATGTAAACAATGACGAACTTCGTCACTACATGAACGAAACAATTTGGTACGCCGCAAAACAAACGGTGAAAAACAAAGCTAGCGAAGAACCTCAAGCTGGTGATGACCACGAAGTAGACCTTCGCGCAGCTATAGCTAATCCGCCTGTAGATCAACCTCAATCCCGTAAAGTAAACTTACGTGATGCTATAGGCAAATAATCTGGCTGAACACTAAATTATAATCCATATGGCCCTTATAGACTCTCTAATCCCACCCCCTTTCTTCTATAGGGGCCATAATAAAAACGCTCACACTGTGAGAACGGACTTTTGAATTGAACGCAATTTTGAAAGTACCGTCCCATAGTGTGGGCGTTTTTTGGTGCATAGAATATGGTTTTTTGTAGATCCATAGGTTCATTTTGTGTGTAGTTTTATTTGAAATGCTAGCATATATTAATAGATATATATTAACAATCCATAAAATTTAGCATTATACAATTTAATGTATTGAATTGATGAATGTCTTATAAATACAGTGTTTTGCTGATTTATCGTGTAATTTCGATTTATTAAATTTATAGAATAGTGGCGCTGGTTAGAGACCTTATTTTGTCTGATTTTATATTATTTAACATATTTATAAACTAAAAAGAACTATGACTTATATGAAAAGTATATGAAGAAAATGTCGTTGGGTACGCTATAAACATAGTTATAGCGTACTTTTTGATAAATGTGATTGTTTTTACACATACATATAAAATTCAGTTTATTTTCATCTAAAATATAAAATTTCATTAAATAAATAGGTGTAAAAGTATTTACAATTAATTAATAAATTGATATTATTAAGTTATCCTATATGAAGTGTGTGTGAATGAGAGAAAAACCACTCTTCATGAAGTGAACTAAAGTGTAAAAGTTACATTTTTCATGTACTTATGAGAAAGGGGTTCAAAGGTTTTATGAATAAGGTCTTTAAAGTCGTTTGGAGCAAATCTAAGGAATGCTACGTTGTAGTTCCTGAAATTGCGAAAAATAATAGCGGCAAAAAGAAAGTCCTAGCTAGCGTATTGGCTGGTTTAGCTGTAGCTGGCGCTATGGGCGGCATTGCTCCTCAACAAGCAATGGCTGGAGTAGATACTGGCAATAGCCATGTTAATATCTGGGCAGATACAAGTCCAAAGAGCAATGGTCAAAACTATAATGTTGGTCAAAACTCTATCGTTGTAGGCTATCAAAATACTACTGATAACGTAGCTGGTCATGATGGTAAAGTAGCAATTGGTGCTAAAAATACATCTACAAATAACGCTTCTACAGCTGTAGGTAATGAAAATAAAGCTACAGGTGGTGCGGCAACAGCCGTTGGTGCTGGTAATACTGCTTCTGGTAAAGCTTCTGTTGCTCTTGGTAATGTAAATAATGCTGATGCTAAGGCTGCTATTGCTATTGGTACCTACAATAATGTTAATTACACCAAAGGCTCTTGGCAAACAACACCTAAACACGCAGGTGAATATTCTACTGTAGTAGGTAATTACTCCAGTGCAACTGGTACAAGTGCATCCGCTATGGGTGTATATACAAATGCTACTGGTGCAGGTTCCTTTGCTGCTGGTTACAACAATAATGCAAATGGTCAAAACTCCGTTGCTATTGGTTCTGAAAATACATCCCATGTAGCAGACACTGTAACTTTGGGTCAATTTAATAATGCAAAAACAATGGGTGGTATCTCCATTGGTAAAAATAACTTGACTGATTCTTCTAATGATGGTCGAAATGCTGCGAATACTAGAGATGAAAACTCTCAAATCGCTATCGGTCGTGACAACGTTGCAACTCACCTAGATACGATTGCTATCGGTCGTGAAACAACTGCATCTGGTTCTGGCTCTACTGTAGTCGGTGCTCGTGCAGAGGCTTCTGGTGACAATTCTATTGCTATTGGTCAAAGTGGTAAAGGTTCTCCTAAAGTAATTGCATCTGGTGTAAACTCCATCGCTATCGGCATGCAATCTCAAGCTACTGGAGAAGCTGCCATCGCTGAAGGTGCTGGCTCTCGTGCAGGCGGTAAATATGGCGTTGCATTAGGTCGTACAACTAAAGCGAATGCAGAAGCTGCTACTGCATTAGGTAATGCAGCAGAAGCTAATATTGCCAATGGTGTAGCACTAGGTTCTAGCTCTGTTACAACAACAGACAAAGGCGTTAAAGGTTACAATCCTTCCGATGACCATACACGTCATTACACAAACTTAGCTAACAATGTCCGCACAGCTACTACTGCTGCTGTATCCATCGGTAATGGCAGTACTTTGACTCGTCAATTGACAGGCCTTGCTGCTGGTACTGCTGATACAGATGCTGTTAACGTAGCTCAATTGAAAAACGTTGGCGTTGCATTGACTGGTAATACTGGTTCTAGCGACTTCTTGGCTGACGGCGGTAAATTGAATGTTCGTGGCGAAGGCCGTGTATCCGCAGCTGTTGCTGATGAAGGTACTAAAGACTCCAGATTGACTTTGACATTTGATGACAAAGGCATGGTGAAAGCTGGTAAAAACGTTACTGTTGATGAAAAAACAGTTAATGGTCGTACTACATACACAATCAATGCTGCAGACGCTGCTGCAAAATACGATTTCTTAACAAATGCTAAGGCTAATGGTGGTAAATTAGATGGCAATGCTACACCTACTAAGGTTGAAAGCGGTCAAACTGTTACCTATGCAGCTGGTAAAAACTTAACAGTAAAACAAGATATCAACCAATCTGCAGGCGAACAAACATATACATATTCCTTGAACAAGGATTTAAAAGAAATTACATCTATCACTAACAATGGTGGTCCGACATTAAACTTTGGTGATAACAATATTAGTGTTACTGGTGGTAATTTAGATCTTGGTGATCAAAATATCACTCACCTTCATTCCGGTGGGGATACAGTTGATAATGCTGCAAATATTGGCGATGTTATCCGTATTTCTAAAGCTAATGATTTACACATTGCACCTACAGCAGGTACTAACAATAACGTAGCTGAATACACTGTAGACGCTAACAAAAAGGTTACATTAACATACCAAGATGGTACTGGCAAAACTGTTAACGGCCCTAAAGCAGTTATCGACTTGAGCGGTTTGAAAACTGGCGACATGAGCTCCTTTAACGTGAAATCTTCTGCTACAGAGGGTAAAGTGGCACAAGGTTCCGCTGGCGTTCAAGAAATTCGTGACGGCAAAACTGTGGAAATGCAAGCCGGCAAAAACATGACCATTAAACAAACTAATAAAAATGGTAATGCCGCTGTTGAATTTGTATTGAACAAAGACATCGATTTGACTCCAGATGGGTCTATCAAAATCGGTGACACTAACATCACCGACAATGGTTTGACTATTAACGGTGGTCCTTCCATTACTAAAACTGGCATTAACGCTGGTGGTTTGAACATTACTAATGTGAAAGCTGGCGTAAATGATAATGATGCAGTTAACGTAAGCCAATTGAAAAAGGTTCGTGCTGACGAACGTCACATCAAACCTGGTGAATACGTTGTAGACAACAAAGGTAAAGTGACAATGACTTACCTTGATGGCAACAACAAAGACGTCCCTAACGAAACAGCTGTTATCACAGGTATTGCTAAACAAGATCTTTCCAATATCA
>ERZ773233.884-NODE-884-length-18315-cov-2.574480_pt1 | contig 18315 bp, 22 predicted proteins | sample MGYA00580991_ERZ773233 | MGnify/ENA primary metagenome ERZ773233 (study PRJEB29015, sample SAMEA2738178) | human oral metagenome | biome: human oral; feature: human-associated habitat; material: saliva | place: China | collected 2161 ...
AAAGCCTGGACAAGATACCACTTGTAAACCATGCACTAATAAGCCAAACGATCCTCAAGCCCATTATACTTCGAATGGCGATAACAACAACTGTCAGCGGGATTGTAATTCTCCATACCGAAAAGAAGGAAATCAATGTGTATATGGAGTCAAAACACAATGGTCTAGATGTCAGCCTCCGTGTCAGAGTTCATGTCCTATACATAGGACTGTAACTTGTCAGAATGGGGGGGGATATCCAATAAGTAAAAGTATCTGTCGATGATCTGATACATCTGAAAATAGTTATAGATATAACTATAACCCTTGTCCACCACCACCATCGCCACCACCTTCCAATCCAGTCAATCCACCAAGTGGAGGTCCATGATCTTCAAGTGGAGGTCCATGATCTTCAAGTGGAGGTTGTAAGGGGCCTTGTGAATGATGTGATCCTAAGCACGACAATTGTTGTGGCGCCTACCATTGTGATACAAGACTCAAAAAATGTGTCGAAAATGAGGACAAAAGTGGTAAATGTGGAAATCCTTCCTGTGTGCCAATAGAATCATGAAAATATGATGAAAATTGACAATGGATACCGCTAGGAACTGTCTATGAAGGTGGAGGGGCTTATTGTGTTAGATGATGACCAAGCAATATAAGTAGGAACAGTTGATGATTTTCGTGGGAGTGTCCATGACAGCCTCCTGAGAGTTGCTCTAGGAGTTGTCCTTAGAAATATATTTTATTAATCATTATAAATATAATGAAGAAACTAATGGTGTCTATATGTATTTCTTGTTCTTTATTGCTCCTTACTGGATGTGGTTCTTACAAAGATACAGGAGATCCTCATTCTTTGACCTGAGAAAAGGTAGAAGTATCAGCTCCTCTAAATACTGGTTATGATTCAGATTTAACCACCGGAGTAGTGACGATACACAGAGAGGAAATACCCCAGCAGTGAGAGAGGAATGTCTCTTTCATTAACTTAGGAGCTATTGATACTCAGCAAATGGCGAGCGTCGTTGGATTCTATGACGCCGTCTGAAACCAGCTTAACTATTCTTGAAAACAGGAATCCTCCTTTAGTTGCAGAGATCAGAACAAGAGAGAGAAGCCTGATTGTGCTTGGTATACCTTGAAGTATCCTCCGTTCAGCTTTTCCTTTCTGTCTACGAAGGAGTCTCCAAGTGCTGAAGTTGCAAGTGGAGAGCTTCTCTTGAGGACCAAGAACTATACTATCACCGTCAAAAAGTATGAGTATTCTGACTTAAAACTTTTTGAAAGAGATATTCAAAGAGAGTTTGATGAAAATTCAGATTACTGTCTCTATACGAAAGGTGCCACCCAGACGATGTATGGTATGGAAACTGAAACCACCTATCCTGTTCGTCTCTCCCAAGGAGAAGGTCAAGAGTGAATTGATCCGTCTGCTCCAAGCGTTGAAAGCTTCTCAGGGGCTAAAATGTTCGGTTGGACCTGGGGATTAGGAAAAAATTTAAATCAAATGTTTACCGAAGGAAAAATTATCTATATTCCGTTAGCGAGGAAGAAAAATGGATCGTGTATGGGAGCAGATAGAGTAGGTCATCTCATCCTATTCAAGGATCAAAAGGTCTTTTACACTATTATCTCAGATATGAGAGAGGATATCTTCATTTACAATGGAATCTATGAAACGCCATTCTCCGTTGATGTCATTGAATAATCAATCTTTCAGAAAAACCCGCAATGCGGGTTTTTTTTGTGTCTTTTTAGATGCCCTCAGATTCGAGAGCATCTTTTTGCTTTTCTTCTAAATCTACCCCTTACAAATCACCTTCCTTGCGACCAAAAACGAATTATTCGCTTTATGCCAGTCTTCAACCTTTTTGCCTCCTTTATCAAGGAAGTAGCACCTCTCTACCCAAAACCCCGCCATCTCCGCAAGCTTCTTCAGCTCTTCGAGTCCAAAGAGATGATAATACCTGTGATATACTTGCTTCTTCGCTTTCCATGGGATCATCACATCTCTCCAATCGGCATTCCCTAGGGTAAAAACAGCCTTCAAACTAGACTGAAGCACGACCTTCCAATACTTTCTCAGAAATCGCTCCGAAAATGCTCGATTCGTCATCACGAGTAGCCCCTCATAACGGAGTGCTCTATAGGCATTCTTCATCACTGCCAATCTTGCTTTTGCTGACGGGATATGCTGAAAGCTCGCACACGCTACTACTGCATCAAACGACTCCTGCTTACATCCTTCAAGGAAACTCGTCATCTCACTACAGACAAACTTACGTCCAGGATTGGCTTCCTTCGCATACTTCAACAGCCCTGAGGAAAGATCAACTCCCGTATAGGAAAACTTCCTTTCCCATGCTTGGTCAAGATAAGAAATCAGTCTTCCGCTCCCGCAGCCAAGCTCTAATATTTTCGGACTCCTCATTTCCAAACTTTCCAATGCTTCCAATAAACGTTCTCCATCAGGTCGATGCTTTCTCCTCGTCTGGGCGTATTTCTGAGCCTCAGCAGTATAAAATTGCTCTAGTTCATCTATGATCTTCATGCTTCTTTCGCCACAAGTAAACGAGCTAACTCTATCATTTTCGCTCCCGATTGCAAGGACTTTCTCCCTCAGCAGAGTCAGATTTCTTTTTGATTTTCTCGATCAATTCCGTATGATAAAGCTTTTTTAGCTTTTGCACGCCAAGATGCAGCTCATTACGAGAAATAAAAGAGCCACTTTCGATTATCAAATAGAAAAAACCTATGAAGCCTGAATCGTACTCAAAGGTCATGAAGTGAAATCAATCAAGACTTCGCATATCAATATTCAGGATGCGGTGGTAATGATCGATAATCGTGAATGCCGACTCTACAATATGGATATTCCGCTCTATGAAAAGACCTCTCCTATTCTCGTTCCTCATTACCAAGCGAAAGCCAAGAGGAAGCTCCTTCTCAACAAGAGAGAAATCGCGAGAATTGCCTCAGCGCTTGATAAGCCAGAGATGGTCCTCCTAGCATTGGAAGTTATAGTTACCAAAGGTGGTTTCATCAAAATCAAACTCGGACTAGGAAAGCTTTACAAAAAAGTAGAAAAAAAGCAGACCCTCAAGGAGAAAGACATCAAAAAACAAATGGATAGAGAGGTAAGTGCCTACCACTACTAATCCTCTCCCACCGTCATTGCGAGTGAAGCGTGGCAATCCAGCGACTTCAAATCTGTCATTTCGAGCGAAACATGGGAATCCAGCGACTTCAAACCCGTCATTGCAAGCGAAGCATGGCAATTCAGAGACTTCAAACCTGTCATTGCGAGCGAAGCGTGGCAATCCAGAGACCTTTTCCCCGCTCATCCTGAGGCAAAGCCGAACAGACCTAAGAGCAAGCAAAAGAATAATCCTTCATCAGTTTATTTCTTACAACGCATGAAAATCATCTACAAAAAGGGTATTCGCAACGGCTATGCCAAGCTTGAAGAGGGGGGCGTGTGCCTGATTATTCCGTCTATTATGCAGGGCGATCAAGCCTTCCTTCAGAAGATGCAAACTCTAGGCGAAAAGCTCCAGCAAAAAGCCGACCAAAAGCAAAAAAATCAGATTTTTTCTCCTGAGGGTGTCTTGCTCTTTGGCGAGAGAATCCCGCTAACGGACCTCCCTCCGATGAAGGACCAAAAACAGCGAACCGCCTTCTTCAAACAAGAACTCTTTGATTACGCCAATCCGCTCATGCAGCGCTTTGCCAGTGAGCTTGGCTTCCCGCCTATTCCGCTCACGATCAAAAAAGTGCAGTCCAAACGGGGATCCTGCACCTATGATAACCGCATTATGCTCAATCTTTCCCTCGTGCATCTCCCGACGAGGCTCACGCAGTATGTTGTTGCCCATGAGGCGTGCCACCTGCTAGCCAAGCACCATCAGCCGAGTTTCCGAGCTCTTGTAGCCAAGTTTTGTCCTCATTATAAAGCGTTGAGGAAAGAGTTAAAAAATCAGATTTTTATTTCCTAGTTAAGCTTCTCTTGAAAGGATTTCCACCTCTTGAATGCTAATCACCAAGTTTTTTCATCATCGTAGCGCTTCGTTTGTCTCGCCACGTTTGATATTTCTCATTTGTCCAGACCGAATAAAGATTGCCAAGTAAGATGATTAAGTAGAGGAGTGCTACTATCGCTGTAGCAATACTTGAAAGCATTTCAATTCCTGTAGCATTTGCTACTCCAGAAAGAACCGCACCCAAGAGTGCCGGCATAATCAAAAGCCCCCACTTAAGGAAAACTCTTTTTATAAGTTGTTTTTTATTTAGAGCAGTGCCTTGCTGATTAGTAAGTTGGAGTTTCATCAGCTTTTCCACCACTCATGGGGTTCACTGAAGATTGCACTGCACTCCGTATCGGTTGAGCATTAAAAATCCCGCGATCAAAAACGCTAATGAAAACGGCATAGCAAACGCTCCTGTAAAGAGTGGCGTTCCAAACATCGTCGAAAGTCCCCATACGATACCGAGTCCTGTAGTAGGGAGCATTAGTTTTACCAATGGTTTCAGAATCACTCTCGCAATGAGGTATCTAATTTTTCCTTCATCTTCATAGAGTGCTGGGATGACAAAGAGCGTCATCATCGTAGCAACGCTCAATCCAAAGATAATCGTCCATGCAAGCGGAGCAAACATTCCGTCTCCTGTCAGGGTAACCATTCCGATCACAGTAGTTAAGGTTGTGCTGAGAATCGGTTTGAGTCTTGATTTTGCGCTTTCCTTGATGGCTTGCGGTCTTGAGTAGCCGAGTTTCTGGTTTTCATTTGCACTATCAATGAGAATGATCGCATTATTTACTACGATTCCCGTTAAAGCAATAAATCAGATCAAGAACATCATTCCATAGGGAATCCCAACGATCCAGAGTCCATACGTAGCTCCCAAAAATCCCATAACCACACTATAAAGGATAATCCCCGGCTGAGTATAGCTATCAAACTGCAGCACTAAAATAGCGAAAATCCCGATAATTGAAATCAAAAACGCCATAAACATCGCATTCAAGAGATCAGCATTATCTTCTGTTTCTCCTCATTTCGCATAAGTGACTCCTTTAGGGAATTTGTAGGATTGTGCAAATTGTGTGAGAGCAGTATTTACGTTTTCAGCCTTTGCCCCTTGCTCAAGATTTGATTGCACAGAAATCGTGATCGTGCCGTTATCTCTTGAAATCTTGCTAATCGCAGGAGCAAAACTATAGGAACCGACACTCGCGAGGGCAACCTTCCCTTGTTGGGTCGAGAAAAAGCTTCCCATGAGGTTGTCAGGACTGACCTCTTTTGTAAAGTCTGCATATTTAATCTTGAGGTCATGGGTTTCAATCCTATCAGTGAAGGAGCCAGCTTTGATGCCATTTAGTGAAAAATAAAGTTCGGGTGCAAAATTCCTTGGCGTCAAATTCAGCAATGCTAACTTTTGTCTATCAAGGGTAAAGACAAACTCTCCAGGACTTTCTTCAGCAGTGCTCTGTACATTCTTAGTTCATGGCACTCCTTTGAGAAAAGTTTTGAAGTCCTCAACTACACGTATGAGTTCAGTAAGCTCATCAATACTACTGGCAGTAAGTTTGATACCAATTTCAGCACCATCACTTGGACCATTGCTCTGTACCTTGGATTCCACAGTAATTCCCTCTTGCTTGAAGAATGCAAGCTGCTCTTCAATCTCCTTTTCAATAGCAAAGCTGTCTCTTTCTCTCTCTTCTTTTGGCACAATGCGGATGCTCAAAGTTGCCGTATTATCTGTTAGCTTCCAACTGTAGTTACTTAGCTCAGGAAGCTTCCCAATGATGGATTCAGTTTGTTGGGTCTTTGCATAGAGCGTCTCTGTAGTAGTCCCTTCTTTCGCAGACAAAACAATCGTAAGATACTCGTTATCCGTTTTGGGCATCATCAAAAACCCTACTCTCGGACTGACAAACACAACCGTGATGATCAGGAGAATAATCGGAATCAGAATCAGGGTAATCCTCGTCTTAGCACTTTTCAAGAGGGGAGTCAGCGTCCTCTCATATCGAGAGATCACCGCAGAAAAGATACGCTCACGAACCCCAGAGGCTTGAGCGTTCTCAAGCTGAGTTTTGTCTGATCTGTCCTCTGCAAGCAGCGCTTGTTCTTCAGGATTGAGGAGATTTTCATCCTCTGAGCTTGAGGTGTAGCTGGTTCTATTCTTAGTAAACTTTGAAAAAAGTGCTGGTGTCAGCGTAAGCGAGATAAAGAGTGAAGCCAGAAGCGTAATAAAGATCGTGATCGGGATAAAAGACAAAAACTTCCCCATAATCCCTGGCAAAGTCAGCATCGGCACGAAAACAATAACCGTCGTAGCTGTCCCAGAAATCAGCGAATTTTTGTACGTTCTCACAGAGAGCAATGCCGCATGCATTGGAGAGAATCAGAGTTTTATATTTTCACTTGCTCCTTGAATGATTACCGTTGCCGTATCAATAGCAATTCCCAGACAAATAATCAGTGAGAAATTAGTCAAAAAATTCAGACTCAATCCGAGATAGTTCAGCACAAAGAACGTCACGAAAAATGCCAAAGGAATAGAAACCGTAGCCACAAAAGACTCCATCGCCCCGACAAAAAATCCCACAATCAAAAAGACGATCAGCATCGTGCTAAGCATATTGACTGCTAGATTGTTGTAGTCTTTGGAGAGTTCTGCACCAAGATCCAAGGTATAAAAAGAGCTCAGCTCGGCATATTCAGCATCTTTAAGAGCAGCTGCGATACTTTCTTTCGCCTGCTTACTACTAGAGAGAATGCTGGCTCCTGCCTTTTTATTAAACGTTAGGCTAACTGCAGCTTTTCCAATCCCTTTCTCTTTGGTGCCGACACGGAGAATACTATCTTTATCGTCATAGACTTTCTTGATCTCCGCGAGCTGACCAAGCGGAATACTCTTGCCTCCACCCAATAAAATCGGCAATGCCTGCAGTTCTTCCTCAGACTTAAGTTCTCCATCAATCCTAAAATCATAGTTCATCGTTCAGAGTTGATGATTTCCTAGCGGTTGATTGCTCGTAAAGGATTGAAGCTGCCCAGCAATCTGAGTAAGTGAAAGTCCAAGACTTTCTATTCTCTGTTTATCTACCAGAAGCTCAAGAGTATACTTATTCCCCCCTTCGATCTCTATGGTATCAATAGCACCTTTTCCTTCCAGTTCTGCTTTGAGTTGATTAGCTTTGGTCTTGAGGTAGTGCTGATCCATCGCAGGATTTTCAGCATAGAGGAGCAGCGTAAAAAGCCTATTTTTAGGAGTGTCAATCTCGGTAACCGTCGGAGATTCTACATTCTCAGGAAAAGAAAGCTGACTCACTGCATCTTTAATCTTGGAACTCATATCGGTTGCCTTGACTTTGTCTGTTAGTTCGACGAGGATAGAAGAAACATTCTTGCGAGAGGTCGAGGTAAGCTTCTTCACTCCATCCATATTCTTGATCTTCTTCTCAATCTTCTGGGTGATAAGCTGATCAATCTCACGAGGATTCCCTCCAGGATACACCGTCGCAATAGAAACCATTCCGAGTTGAACTTCAGGGTAGGACTCTTTTGGGAGACTCATTAGTGCAGTTAACCCCAACATCACGATCAATCCTAGCACCAGAAACGTTGCTCTCCACTGCTTAATCCAAAATCAAAAAAAGCCTCCCTGGAGCTTCGCCTTAAAAGATGCCGTATCTTTCGTCATTCCAAAAACCTAAAGCTAAAAATCCAAGCCATTACAACGAATTCCTTTCAAAAAGCAAGAGGGATTTGGAGGAAAAGCAGGGGAGTCTATCCTTCTTTTAAAGAGAAAAACCTGAGTTTACACCCAGATTTTTTTCTATTTTTAGTATTGAGACTAACGAGACTAAAGCCCTAATGCCCATCAATCATTCCTTTCAAGACCTTGTAGTCAATCTTCCCTGTTCAGAGGAGTGGAATCGCACCAATTTTCTTGATATGATTAACCTGAATCAGATTGGAAACCCCCTTTGCTCTCAGATAGCTATTTACTTCTTTCAAGCTAATCTTCAGATCAACCACAAAGAGCGTTATTTCGATTCCATGTTCATGCTCTTTCCCCTCAAGTGCAAGATTCGCTTCTTCGCTATTCCCTCGTTGCTCCAAGAGAAGTCCTTCTAGAAACGGCAGAGAAATCATCTCTCCTCACAGCTTCAAAAACCTTTTCTTCCTCCCAGTGATGTAGAGATACCCATCCTTATCGCGATAGCCCAAATCTCCCGTCCTATACCAAACCTTTCAATCCTGCTCCCAGAATGGGCTTTCAATGCTCTGATCGGGATAGCCGGAGAACACATTCGGACCGCAGTAATAAATCATTCCTTCTTGATTCTGCTTCAATACTTCTTGTGTGTTGAGATCCAGAATACAAAGCTCACCATTCCCTACAGCAATCCCTACCGATTGAGCTTTCTGCTTTTCAATCGGATTGATCGCAATGATGGGGCTACACTCAGTAATCCCATAGCCTTCAAGAATCACCCCATGAGGCACCGCTTGCCTAAATCTCTCAAATAAACTCTCCGAACATTTCTCTCCTCCGGTAATCACATAACGCAGCGATGCAAGCTGCTCACTTTTCGCAACATTCAAAAGATTCCTCAAGAACGTCGGAGTCGTCGCAAGCAACGTAGGTTTGCTATGAGCAATCAATTGCGCAACCGTCAACGAATCATTAGGATCAGGTGTGCTGACACTCCTAAACCCCGCTACCAACGGAAACACCATATTGACCGTAAACCCAAAACTATGAAACGGTGGTAAATAACAGAAGAATCTCTCATCTTGCTTGATATGCATAATGCTCAACGCTCCTATCAGATTAGAAATCAGATTCTTGTGGGTGAGTGGCACCGCTTTCGGTAGTGCCTCACTTCCTGAGGTATAAAGCACGACCGCAGGATCCTCACTAGACTGAGGAGGCAATGGGAATACCCAGCTCTTCGCCAAAGCCTTGAGCTTGCGATAAAGCGGAATCTTCTTCAATAAATCCTCCAAAAAGATAAACTCATACTCTTTCAGCCGTTCAATATTGAGCTTGTTGAAAAACGCTTTTGAGGTCAGAATCTTTTTCGTCTTTGAAAACTTGACACAGTGTGCAAATGCACTTTGAGGATGCGTCCAGTTCATCATTACCGGCACTTTTTCAGCCAAATATGCTGCCAAGAGCAATACATTCATACTTCCGACCGCTGGCAACATAATCCCAATCTGCTTCCCAGGGATCGCTTTCAGATAGTCGCTAATCAAAAACGCTTTCAACACAATATCTTTCCTCTTCTGCATCCCATACATCACATCATAGCTCTGCGTTGCATTCGGATCAGCTTTCCATTGCTTCCTAAACAGCTCCAAAATCGTCATATCTTCATCAAACTCCTTCTGAGGCTCGCCATACTCCTTGTTCTCTAACTCCCATTCACAAGGAGGGAAATCAGATTTTTCATTTGCGGTTTTCCCCATCGCCATCGCTACCAAATCCGCAACCGTTTTCAGTTCTAGAAGGGGAGTGTTTGATGCTCCTGCATAGCGAGTCAGGATGAAATTCTTGATCTCCGCCATATCAAGCGAATCTAAATACAGATCCAAAATCAGATTACTTTCTAGTGTAATCTCTGCTTGCTGAGGTAAGTCCCTAATCCTCCTTAGCTCCGCACAAACCGTCGCTACGACCTCCTCAGCAAACTCAAATCCTTCATAGCCATTCACTGTTTGGAGATCCTCTATAGAATTTCTTACGTGTGCAGGCAACACTTTCCCTTCGACATCGTTGTAGTAGAAAAAGTGAGGAAGGTATTTTACCTTCTCTTCCCCTTTCCCGTTATAAAACGCTTCTAAAGTCTGATTGAAAACCTCTAATCCTTCTTTGCTCGCTTGTTTGACTTCTTCCGTCATATCACAAAACTCAAGCTCAACCTTCCTCCTTGGTGAGAAAACAAACCCATTTGCTAGCAGATAGAAAAGCCCTTTCACGATCCCCCCAACCAAACTCGGTGTCTCTCCTGTCCAAGCGTTCGACCAAATGCTTCCCCAGAGCCCTCTGGTTCTTACAAGCAAAACTCTTGTCTTTTTCCCTAATCCTTGCACTGTCTGATACGCAGCTCTCTTCCCTCATAGCGATTCAAACCCTTGCCCTGCTAGTTGCCCAGACGGATACAGCAATACCGAATCCCCCTGTGCCAACGCTTCTTGTAAAGCTTCCATGGCCGAGTTGAGCTTCTCTTCTCTCGGTGCTAATCCTTTCTTCTCTCTTGCCATCTCGACGATGCTGATTGTCCCAATCCAACGAAATAGCCACCTCAAAAAGAAATTCTCCGCAAACCTCGAAGTCGCTACCGGTCTCAGCTTCCTCTCCGGATAAAACATCGCCCACAACAACACAGGATCCAAATACGCGATATGATTCGGCAGAATGAAATAGTTGTATTCTGGATCGAGCTTTGGAAAATGCTTCACACTAATCGTGTAGCGCGCTTTCATCATCCAGAGAAAAAGCTTGGTAATTCGTTGCATAGCAAAAAGGGAAGATAAAACTTACCTTCTAGTATAGAAACTTTTCTTATTTTAGCAAGTTTTCTTTCCCTTTTTTATATCTTATCGTGTTAAAAAAACAGAAAAATCTGATCTCCTCCAAAGGGTGTCCTCCGCCCTCCAGTAAACCTCCTCTTCGCCTCCCTCGCGCAGATGGGAAAAATCATAGAGTGATCGTTTTCTCCCTCGCGCAGACCAGTAACATCAAATCTTCCTCTATGCTCGCCCTTCTGTCCCTCCTATAAATCCAAAAAAAGTGGAGTTTCTCGCTATCCAAGCGATCCACCCCACCGAAAAGATCAGATTTTTTCTTCTTTTACGATGTTCTACTGTGATACTTCCCTTCTTACTTCAACTTCCTATGAAGCCTCATTACGAAACGGTAAGAGATGCAGAGGAGGAGCAACATAATTCCCCCAATCTCGATCACTCCAACCGCGAGCAAATCAATCGCTAACCCTGACAAATACCCAAAGAGATCAAACCCAAAGAGAGCAGAGAGATAGGAATCAAGCGGAATCAATCCACCTACGAGGAGAACAATCGCAAGCACGAACGCAAAACTCAAGCTCATAAAGATCACATTAAGAAACGGTTGCACAATCTGACGGGACGTAGCACCCAAGAGCTTCTTTGCCTGAATATCCTCTATAAAATGTGAAAAGATCGTCTTCAAGAAGAAAATCGCAAAAGCAATAATCGTAAGCACAAGCGCTAGCACCACAAAATACGCAAAACTCTGCAAAAAGTTAGAAAGATTGATCACATTCAGCACTCTTTTTTCTTGAGTCTTGATCGCATTGTCAGAGAGATCGTCCATATTCAAGATTTGAGTCTTGTAGTTTTCGAGGACTCCTTTCATCGCAGCAAACTCATTCTGATCTCCATACCTTACATAAAGCGTTGCAGGTAGAGGATTCTCAAGGTTGTATTTCCTGAGGGTACTTGTTAGATCAGGGATCCTTTTCTCTACAAACTCAAGTGATTCTTGCTTAGAGGCATAATCTACTTTCAATCCTTTCTCTTCCAATGCAGACTTAAGCGCAGCATCAGTGTGATCTTGAGTAGCAGCATCGCTGAGATAGAGATAAACCCCAAGTTTCTCTTTCATCTGGAGATTAAAACTATTCCCGTAGAGTGCTCCAGCGAGGAAAACGTTCATGACAAAGAGTAATACTCCCATCAGGATGCTAATCAGAATCAGTGGAATGCGATACGACTTGAGCAACGTCTTCGTATCTGATTTAATAAGGTTCAATCCAAAGTGTTTCGTTTTCATAAGAGGATAGTCAATACAAAATAAAGGAAGTCTGATTTATTTTCTCAGTTGGAAAAGCTTCTTCGCCTTGATAAACTTCTCAAACAAAGAGATCTTCGTTAGATAGAAGTCAAGCTTCTTGTCCACAAACTTAAGCGAGGCTTGATGCTTGTTGAAGTAGCTAATCATTTCTTGAGCTTTCTTGTATTCTTGCTCGAGAATGTACATCTGGATCAGATTGTAAATCACTTCAGCATCTTTGCAGTCCAAGGCGAAAGCATCTTTCAGATACTCGAGCCCTTTCGACCTGTTCCCATACCAATACTCACAAAGCCCATAACATCTTATGATTCGTTCCATTGGTCATTTCCATCGCTTTTGAGAGATATTTTCTTGCTTCTTTCCGATTATTCTTCTCCATTTCCAAAAGCCCCTTAATGTAGAGCCCCAAAGGGTCGTTATGCTTCTTTTGTGCGTTAAGAAAATCAACAGCTTTGTCAGCTTTTCCTATTTCACCCTTGCGGTATTGAATATCTGCAATCTGTAAAATAGCATCCTCATTGCGAGGGTCGCGAGACAAGATCGAGTTGACGAGGTTGATGGCTTCGTCAAACTTTCAGAGCTCTTTTAGCTCCTCAATCTCATCAATAAGGCTCTCTGGAATGTAGACCATGGGTAGTTGGTAGGAAGGAAATAAATCATTTCCTAAGTATAGCACAAAAATCTTGAAACTTCAACTTTTTCTCCTCTCTCCCGAAAGATAGGACTTTACATTTTCAAAAAAAAACAAAAAATCTGACTAAAATCATCAAAATACCCAAAGATCAAGGAAAAATCTCCCCTCCACTCCGCAAGCCCCTCTCATCTTGCCTCACTCCAGCACCACCTGAGTGCAAAGTGATACCAGATTGCCTCACTCCGGCACCACCTGAGTGCAAAGTGATACCAGATTGACTCACTCCGGCACCACCTGAGTGCAAAGTGATGCCAGATTGACTCATTCCAGCACCACCTGAGTGCAAAGTAGTGCTAGATTGAGCTAAAGTTTACCAAAAAAGCTGAAAGGAAAACCAACCCAGCATCACTTCCAGCTTTCAAAACTTTTTTCTCTTCCCAAATGCCCTACATAAGAGGGTAGCTTACATTGATTGCCACCGAAACCTTGAGCTGCCCAAGCGCAATCGTTGAAGTTCCCTCTTCCGCGGACGCTTCATCAGCAAAAGCTACATTAGACTGAGAAGCCATCGCCTTCCTAGCAAAAAATGGCGTAGCATCAACCTCTTCAGAAAGCGCTATAGGCTTGCCGATACGAACGCCTCCAAGCTTTGCGAGTTCCTTAGCTTTCTGTTTTGCTTTTTCCATGGCAAGCGATCTCGCCTGACGAAATAAATCAGTTTTATCTCTAATATCATAGCTGAGGCTTTCAATACCCACTCCTTCAATACCAGAGAGGGTGTTGATGAGATCTTCTAGCACTTTTGCCTTCTTGGCATCGAGCTCGCGAAGAGTGAGAGCCATGGCGTAGGTGGCAGTATAGCCCTTTACCTTCCTTTCTCCTCCTCCAAACCCATAATCATACTCCGTCCCGATCGTAATATTCTGCGTCTGAATATCTTCGGCTTTAATCGGGAAGTTCTTGAGCAGTGATTGCACCTCACTCATCTTAGTCGCAACGAAATTCTGTGCTTCTTTCGTCGTTGGGGCAGTTTTTGAAAGGGAAATGCTGAGGGTTGCCATATCAGGAGCAGCATATACCTCTCCTTTCCCTTGCACGCTCAGTGCGTTGACGCTTTGCTGGTGTTCTCCCTGAGAAATGACTGGTGCAGGAGCTCTCATCTTTCAAAGATTTATTCAAAAGAAAATAACACTGACCAAAATCGTCGTGCAGATAAAGGTAGTTTTCAAAAGTTCCTCTTTTTTCATCGGCATTCAAAAAAGAAAATAAAACTAAAGACAACACTAGCCATTTCAACACAAAAAGCAAGCCCATTCCGAGTAGTATTTAGGAAAAGTATTACACGATGCCTAGCGTTTTGCCCCTTCCTCTCCAAAGTTTTAAAAGTCTGACCCTTTCCCTCAGGCAGAAGCGAGGCAAAAAGTCTCGAAAATCTCAGATTTTGATATAAAATCTCTTGTGTTCAAGCTAAATATTAGTATATACATCAGTGTTGGTTTTTTTATGACCAATTTTTATTTCTTTTCCCCACCACAATGAATGAATTTTTAAACGAAGCAAAAGCAGGAGCAAAAGCTTGGCTTGTCAAGGCAGGAACCTCATTAGCAGTGATCCTTCTTGTAGTGATCGGAGCACGAGTATATAGCTCTTCCAAGAGTGCAGAGATTGATAATCCAACAGAGGAAGCGATCACTTTCAAGCTTGATGGAAAAGACTATACCCTAGAGCCAAAAACTTCTCAGGTGATCAAGCTTCCCAAGGGAGAACACACCCTAGAGTATCTTGGAGAAACGACAAAATTTACCAAGAAAGCTCCTAAGTTTTTGGATACTGACTATTCAGTTATCAATCCTACCAAGTCACTTTACGTTTTATACAATGAAATCTACTGAGAAAATCTTACCGAAACAGAAGCTGATGAAAAGAGTTCAACCTATGATTGTGAAGATGATCAAGGGAAACCTGACAAATGTCCACGAAAATTCCTCTCAGACGCATTCATTCAGGAGTCAGTCGATTACGGATTGGACGATGCTACCCCTGAGAATGTAGATGTAGCTAAAAGTACACGCTATACTATCAAAAAAAAGCTCTTTAGAGGAGATGATTTCGCTACATATATGGGCGCTGACAATGAAGACGTCATAGTCGAGACAGTGGCTGAATAATCCTTCGCTGCTCCTTCATTTCTTCTCAAAATTTTCGTAGTTGAGGTGTCTCTTCTGCTTGTTTATCTCTTTCAAATAGTATCTTAATGGAAAAAAAGTTCTATATTACTACAGCGATTGCTTATATGAATGCAGGTCCTCATGCAGGGCATGCTTTAGAGATTATCCAGACGGATGCTTTGGCAAGAATGAGGAGATTCCTTGGCTATGAGGTGATTTTTCAGACGGGGAGCGACGATCATGGAATGAAAATCCGAAATGCATCCAAAGAAGCAGGACTGGAGGTTCATGATTTCGTCCAGCAGAATACGCAGCTCTTTAAGTCTTTGTATTCCAAGCTCGACATCTCCTACGATGTCTTTCAGCAGACTTCAAATGAAGCATTACATTACCCATGAGCTCAGTTAATGCGAAAAAAGCTCGTTGAAGCCGGAGATCTCTACAAGAAGTCTTACAAAGGACTCTACTGCGAGGGCTGTGAGGCACTCAAGCTCGAAAAAGACCTCATCAATGGAAAATGTCCCGACCATCCCAATAAAGAGCTCCAAGAAATAGAAGAAGAGAACTATTTTTTCAGGCTTTCAAACTATAAAGATCAGGTAGCAAAGCTGATCAGGGATGGCGTATATCAGATTGAACCAGAAATGAGAAAAAACGAGATTCTCGCCTTCTTAGAAAAGGCTGAAGATGTCAGCTTCTCTCGTCAAAAGGCTAAAATGCCTTGGGGAATCCCGGTGCCTTGAGATGAAGACCACGTGATGTATGTGCGATGTGATGCTTTGACCAATTATTTGACCGGACAAGGCTTTGGACTGAGCGATAAACGAGAAGCGATTTGGCCAGCTGATGTGCATGTGATCGGGAAAGATATTCTGAGATTCCACGCAGCGTTCTGGCCGGCAATGCTCCTTTCTGCAAAGCTCCCGCTCCCAAAAACCTTGCTTGCCCACGGGCATCTCACCCTAAATGGTGCCAAAATGTCCAAGTCTACAGGAAACGTCCTTGATCCAGAGGCGGTTCTTGAGCAATATGGCAGAGATCCCTTTGTATTCAATTTGCTCTATGATGTTTCTCTCAATGCAGACGGAGATTTCTCTATGGAGAGGCTCGCAAATGTGTATAATAGTATGCTGATCGGTGCGTGGGGGAATCTCGTTAATAGAGTAGTGAGTCTTTGTAGTAAATATGGAATTAATCAGGGAAAAGCTGATCCTGAACTCCTAAGATCACGAAACGAAAGCGATGAAGATTTGAATTTTGAGGGGTTCCTTGAGAAGATTGAGGACCGTTATCTCAAGACTTTTGATCTTCAAGGCTACCTTCAGGATTGGTATCGTATCGTTCAAAAGGCAAACGAGTATATCACCAAAGCCGAGCCTCGAAAAAAATGGAAAGAGGAGTCTACAAAAGCCGATGCTGAAAGGGACTTACAGTTCTTGCTCTATATCGTCAAAAATCTCGCCATACTTTCCGCTCCAATACTTACGGTTGGCTTTGAAAAGTTAAAAAACATTTTAGGAATTGACGCTTTACAGGAGATTGATACCAGCAAAAATCTGAATGTTGCACAGGTACAGTCAGCTTTCAATCTCAAGGAGTTTACCGTCGACTTGAAGCCAGAAATTTTGTATGCAAGAGTAGAAATTGAGGCAAAGAGCTAACTATTCCCTTCAACAGAAAAGCCACAAACGATAAAAAAGCTTGAAACTCAAAGAGAGATCAAGCTTTTTTCTAAAAATTTGAAATGATATTCCGAGGCTAATCTTTCAAAACCTTCCCTAGTAATTTTGCAAGCGTCGCTCTCGTTGCAGGGAGGTCTCGATTTTTTTCCTCGCTCAAAGAGCTATCAGGAAGATAGCCTTTCTGTTCAAGAAGTTCTACATAGCGGGTCGCATAATGCCCCTCTCCTTCGTCTTGTTGCCCAAAGAGCATTCTCCCGAGCACCGTCATAATCTGCCCATTAGTAATAGAAAGCTGAGGATTAAACTTTCCCTTATTCCCTTTAAAAAGCCCTTTTGCACAGGATTGCATCAAGACTGCTTTAAGATCAGACCATGCTTGATCTTCATCCGAAAAGGTGCAATCCTTATTCTCAGCAAAGCTAATCGGCTGAGGGAGATGGATGAGCGCTAAGGTAAGCATCTTTGCAGCCTCATCTCTTCTAATAGCTTTATCAGGAGAAAAATCTGATCGAGTTTTGTGGATGGTGAGCCCTTTTTTATTAAGCCTCAAAATAAGTTCGTCATCATCTTCTTTAACGGTACTGACAGATTTGATCTTTATTTCTCCTTTCCCATTAAGGAGTTGCTGAGATGAAGTGAGTGCGCTATTAAGGTCCAGTCCAAAAGCTGAACCTACTCAGAAGATACAGAGTATCCCGCTGAGGGAAATCAGAATTTTCTTCATAAGTAAATCACAAATAGAATATAAAAGGAGAAGAATAACTACGATATAGTTTTGTTTAACGCAAGAAAAGCTATTTAAACCAGATTGAATAATTCTTTTTGTTTGGGAAGATGAAATCTGCGAAAAGATTGCTAAATGAGTATAAAGCATCTCAAGCATATCCTACTCTCATATCTTGAAGCGAGAAGATTTCCTCATTATTCCAGATTTCTTTTTGAATCTGCTTGCTATTGCCTGTAGTAGTTATTCACTTTTTAGCGAGGATTTCTTTGAGATAATCTTTTGCAAACTGTTCTTTAATTCACTTTTCTGGACTCACAGAAAACGTTTTTAAGCCTACGAAGTATTCGGAAGGTTCAACAATAGGAGTGCAGTCTTTTTTCTGTTCCTTGCCCTGAAGATCATAGGTAATGTTACACTTCTCCCCTTGATGAGCCCGCTCAACGAGGTGTAAAGGCAGAGTAACATTCCCTTTTTTATCCATTACAAAGAGTCTTGGATTTGAAAGAACTTGAGAATCAGAATTTTTTCCTCCTTGGTTAAGTGAGTCAAGTTCTTTGACTTCGATCATATCTCCCTGCTTCTTCGCATAATCAACCTGAAAAAGAGAAAGCTTAACTCCAGAATTTACAGTTCCTCATCGTTCATTTTGAGTAGTATTATATCCGAGTCCAAGAAGGTATTGTTTACTTCACTCTTTTTTGAGAGGATGAAGGTAGGTGCTATATCCTGGAATTTTAAGCTCTCAAATAATTTTTGGCTGACTAATATTAGCAAGATCAACCACAAAAAGCGGATCGATCTGCTCAAAAGTGACCAAATAAAGCTTGTCTCCAATATATCTTGATGCCTTAAATTCTTCTCCTGGCTCAATGTTTTCGAGTTTTCCAGCAAGTGTGAGATCAGGTTTAAAGACATAAAGCTGAGTTGAAAGACGTTTTTCCCAGACTTTAGTCAGGATTCTAAAGTTTCCATCACTATCTTCATCCATACTGTATTGAGTGAGTAAGGAACCAGGCACAATCGCAGTGTTTTGATACTTCAAATCCAATCCATTTCTGCTAAATTTATGAATCATTGTTTGTGTCGTGCTTCTGAAAACCGGCATCACACACAAAAGTCCAGAAGGACATGACCAATTATTGTAGGTATAAAAGTTTGAAACTAGATACAGCGCATTTTTACTCATATGAATCTCTCCATTAGGAGCAAGAAGAGCAGTGGTAGAAACTTTTTTAGAAGTATTACGAATGTCAATTCCTG
>ERZ773233.885-NODE-885-length-18303-cov-13.943501_pt1 | contig 18303 bp, 31 predicted proteins | sample MGYA00580991_ERZ773233 | MGnify/ENA primary metagenome ERZ773233 (study PRJEB29015, sample SAMEA2738178) | human oral metagenome | biome: human oral; feature: human-associated habitat; material: saliva | place: China | collected 2161 ...
AGCATCTGCCTTACAAGCAGGGGGTCGGGGGTTCGAATCCCTCATCACCCACCACATACAGTTACTCTACAAGATATGTAGAGGGCTTAGTTCTAAGTATGTTATTAGAGCAAGTCCTTTTACATATCTTTTTTTGCGTTTCGCCGTAATTGGGAAATGGGAAATCTTGATACTTCAGCTGCGCGGGGGAAACCTCAAGCGGGTGGGCAGAAATGTCGGTGGGGTAGACAAGGGGCAAAAAAACTTCACGGCTGTTGCTCGCAGATATCGTGAAACCAATTTTTGCAAGTAACTTTAATTTTATGTTTGAAACCGAATTTTTTACTGTTGTGGGCAGTATTGCTGCACTATGTTTAGCTTTTAAATCATATTATGAACTGAAAAAACAGAACACCAAAAATATATATCTTTTGGATCATCGATTTATTTGACCTAAAAGAAGAAATAGAAGAAAATTTTGGAATTAAAAAAAATACGCTCTACACCAAACTTTATCGAAATTTTGGACGCAGAGATGAAAAAATTGATGAAATCATTGATTTTGTCAGTGAGAAAATAAAGTTTGATAAATCAAAAGCATACGAGTATTTACCAAAACAAGAATTTCTCGCAACATTGAAGCTTTAACCTCTATCCCCTTGGTCGGGGATTTTATTTTTTTAAAAAAATCAGAATATGTCGCAACGAATGATCAATGACAATTTCTGGACTGACAGGTGGGTAGAGGAGCTTGACCCCAGCGAGAAGCTGGTATATCTCTATCTACTCACAAATCCGCTCTGCAATGTAGCGGGTGCGTACGAGATACACACAAAAAGAATCGCGTATGAAACTGGATTTGATAGAAGCGTGGTGGAAAATATACTCAAACGCTTCGAAAATGATAATAAAATTATACGCTATAATGATTATATAATCATTATAAATTTTATTAAAAATCAAGCATTAAAAAATCCGAATATCTATAAGGGTATTGTCCGTATCAGAGATGGCTTACCAAAGGGACTTTTATTAAGCCTTTGAAAGGCTTTGAAGGGCTTTGAAAGGACACCTTACCCTACTTTACTTAACTTAACTATAAATAATATATCTTCTAACGAAGATAATATTATTATGCCGGAAGGCAAAAATGAGAATATCGAAAAATATGGAAATGATGAAGTTAATGCCGTTATAGAGGCTATCCGTGAAACAGTAGAAGCTTATCAAGGCGTATATAAAGCCTGAAAAATGGAGCGTCCGCGAGCAAATAACCTCGCGAAAAAACACGGAGATTGGGGAAAATTTCTCAAATCAAAAAACCTCGACTTGATAGACACTATAAAGAAAATAACGACATATTCGATGACACAGAAATTCTGTAAAAGAATCACGAATGCTTCTGAATTTCACGCAAACTGGGCAAGTGTCTTAAACCAGATGCGCAAGGACTTGGAAGAGCGAAAAGCTCAAATTCCAGTCAACAAAAATGTAATTTAATTTTATGAACATCAGGGCAATCACGGATAATAAACCGCTCTGTGTGCTGATACTCACAGACGGCAAGGAAGAATATGTAGAAATGTATGTTAAAGAAGCACAAGATCATCTGCGGAAGTGTCGAACTGACAAAAATGGATATTTTATCACCATCGGAGATGAAGTGCTTCGATACACTAACATTTCAAAAATTCTGCATGCGTCAGGATTGGATTATTTTCGAGTTTTTATACTTGATAAATTGCCAATTCAAGAGCGCTTGGATTTTCAGCATATCGAACGCGAAGTACGAAGAATTAATGCACGCCCAACGCTTGAGGTAGTACTCCACAAGATGGAAGAAGCCAAAAAAGAGCGTGCATATTTTCAAGCAATTGGGCGAAAAATTTCTGACGCCGAAAAACAGCGTCGCAAGCAATTTATACAAGCCATGAATGAACAAGTGGCGAAAATTTTTAAAAAATAACTATGTCAACACTCAATCAAGTAAATCTCATTGGTAACCTCGTAAAGGAGGCAGAAATCAAAGAAGGACTGAGCGGAAATAGCATCATCACCTTCACCGTAGCAACGAATCACATCTCGCAATGACCAAACGGCGAGAAAAAAGAAGAGCCAGAATTTCACAACTGCGTAGCATTTGGAAAAATTGGTGATATTGTAGCAAAATACGGAACAAAAGGGCAAAAAGTGTATGTACTTGGACGAATTCGAACACGGAGTTGGGACGATCAGTCAACAGGAACAAAACGATATCGCACGGAAATTGTCGTGGAAAAGTTCACAATGCTTTCAAAAAAAGAGGTAACCAACGATTATAGTGATCTCCTCTAGAGAACTTTTTGATAAAATCTGCCAGAAATACCCGTGCATTAGTATTTCATACGGCGAGATTAAAAAACTCACTGCTTCCAAATGGGAAAAGGCTATCAAGCAATTTCCTGAACTCGGAGAACTCGAAAGAACGCTCCGAATGGAAAAACGCGAATTAGCCGAAAAAAGACGGCGAAATTATTTTTAATTTTTAAAATATGGGATGGTTTAACAAGAATATCGCTCCGATGCCACCGTCGGACTGGAAAAAGAAGGCTGGACTCATCAAGTGGGATGGCGAGCAAGAAAAAAAGAAAGCCCAGAAAAAAGTGGTAAAAACTGAGAAAGTGGAGAAAAAACCACTCAAAAGAACGCCAGTAAAAAGGCTTGGAAAAAAGAAAACAGCACGAATCAAGGAATGAGGAAGTGAAGTAGCTCTTTTTCATGCGATTTGGCAGTCTCGCGCCGATAAGGCTGGGCTGAACTGGTGTGAAGTGTGTGGGTGTGTTATAGAAAGTCCAAAAACTTGGTCCTTCGCGCACCGACTCAGCAAGGGGCGATATCCTGAATACCGCCTGTATGAAAAAAACATCGCGCTGGTGTGCAGTATAGACTGTCACCATGAACTCGACCGACAGAATGTGGGACGAGATCAAGAAATTATTAAATTTTTATCCAATGGCAAATAAAATGATACCTACCAACCTGACGGTAGAGCAACTCTTGGCAATTTTGCAAGAGGGGACAAAAGACATTTACATCATCAATAAAGGGCAATTTGAATTCTTATTGCAACACGACGGACAAACTTTTATTGATAACAATGGAGAAATGGCAATTTTGCAAGATTTTCGTAAAAATCTGAAAATTTTCCCAAAAAATAAAAAAATTAAAATTCTTGAATATGCAGAAGTCTGAAATTAACTACTACTACGCAATGGCGAAAAGTTTTGTTTCGAATCATCGAGAGGATAAAACCCTCGAAATTCTGAAAAATGCAAAATATTTTTGCCGAATTTCTCCGATTTTCCAAACTAATGAGGAGAGGAAAACTTTTTATTTCGCCGTACGGCTGTATTTATATTCCTAATTATGATCTATTTTATTTATTTTTTTGTGCAAGTAGCGTTGCTACTGATAGTGGGATCCATTTTTATTGAGGATTATGATTGTATGAGGTCAAGTGAGAGGCACTTCATGATTTATGTAATGATTTTTCTATTGGTCGGTGCAGCATTGATCTATCCTTTAATTTAATATGTTTTTAATTTTCCTCCTCATAATGAGGATTTATTGCAGCTTTTCTCAATATGTTGCTACTTGATATCTGATTTGCAATTTTTAAATAAAAGATTTTTATGGAAAATATAACATTTTGAACACCACCATTTAAACAAGGATATGAATATTCTTGATATGTATATGATAATGATAATAATTTTTGTTTTCAGATTGATGTTGAAACTCTCTCAATCGAGAGAGATAAAGAAATTTATCAAAAAATAATTAGAATTCTAAACGGAGAAACAAACGAAAAAATAATTGCTAAATTAACAATCGTTGACTGATACAAGATTTTACTTAATGATAATATTCCTTTTATTACAATTCGTGGCTGGGGAATGCTTACTTGATTTTGAGGATATAATCTTGATGCTGAAACAGCATCTCAAATCCAAGATGATTTTGCTCTATGGATTGTAAACAAACTTAAAAAATAATTTTTAACTTAATTTTTATGAAACTATACAAACTTCTAAAAGACCTTCCTCGTGCAAAAGCAGGAGAGGTTGTTATAATTACAAATGCACACTCAAATAATCCTTGAATTCTAAAAATTAACAAATGGAACGAGGATGAAACACAACGACCACGACTTGCTTTCATCCACACAAAAAATATGGATGAATGGCTCGAAGAAATCAGAGAGCCAAAATCTGTGTGGGGGCTAAAAGATGGAGATGAATACTTTTGTTTAGAATCTGATGGAGTTATTAATTCCTTCAAATGGGATGGTGATACTATTGATTATGATTGCAGAAGAATTGGTAATGTATTCCTCACTCAGGAGGAAGCAGAAAAAGAACGCGATAAGCGTAAGGCTATCGTGAAAATACAAAAATATTGCTTCGAAAATGGTATTGATAATTCTTGGAGTGAAATTGATAGACATTGTACTTTTTCTTGGAATTTCACAACAAATAAAATTGCGATTACATTTTGCGCTTTTTTGAATAAAATATACAGCCCAATCGGCTACTTCTCTTGTGAAGAGGCCACAAAAATCCTCGAAAATTTTCCAGAAGAACTCAAATTGATTTATTCTTAATTTAATAAAATATGCAAGCAATTTATGATGCTAATATCGTGATGGAAGTTATATCTATTTTATTTTTTATTTACTGAATAAAAAAGCAAAATGACTTTTGTGTTATTTTGGGGTTTTCAATTCCTTATATTATTTTTGTTTATTTAATTGTAATAAATATTTGTAATCGTACACCTTATTTTTAACCCCTCATTGTGAGGGTGGTGATGATGAATACGGAAAAGTATATGCTATAAGCCCAAACAGACAAAGTATTATTATCACCACTCTCCTTGTGAGAGTTTTATTTTTCTATTATTTCATTTTATGAACCGAAAAGAAAAAATTTTAGCAATTTATGCAAAAATGTTCGAAAAAGCTTGATTATTTCGGGCATATATAGGTGATTTTATCAAATATCTCGGAGGAAACATTGAGGTTTATGCGGTGATGGACGAGGTGTGTTACTCGCGAGGCGAAGATATAATTAATACCATCAACAATTGGGACGACCTATCGCTTCCTATCGAGGAACAGAGTTCTATTTGTGTTGATTTTGTTTATAATTTATTAAAATAATTTGAAAATATGAATCCAGAAAAAGAAGATTATCGCGAAAAAATCGCTATTGGTTGACTAAAATTCACTAATTATTGTGTCAGAATTTTTTTTGATAAATTTTCAAAATCTAATTTTTCTTGAATAAAAATAAAGAAAAGAAAATAATTTTTGCTTTTCTTAAAAAATCGCTTGTGTCAAATAAAAGAATAAATGTGCAAAAAAGATGAAAAAAGTCGAAAAAAGATTTGACTTTTTGAAAAAAATAAATAATATGGCTACATAATCAAGGAGCGAACAAGGCAAGCCCGCCCTTCCTAAGGAAGTACAAATAATCGGCATCACGAAAGATTATAAAAACTTTATTTATCTTATTTTTTAAAGTGCAAACAATAAAATTCACTTACCGCATTGATGTTGCGCCAATGGAAGTCCAGTTGCGTGCTACATCGCTTGGTGTAAAACAAAATCTTATGCCTATTCTCACACGGATCGAGCCGGAGAATGGTGAGATTTTGGATGGGAAAAAGGTTGACTTGTTGCCGTATTTCCAGGCTTTGCCTGAACACGCACAAGAAGCCATCAACCGCCTCGCGTCGCAGATTTTCGCACAAATAGAAAAATCGTCGAAAATTGGTGATGAGTTTTCCTTCTCTGCTGAATTCGAATAATATTCCACTCCTTTCCTTCATATTCCTACTGTTGTAGGTTTATTTCTATCCTACTCCCCAATTATGGTGGGAGTATGAAGTGAAGGAGGTAAGATAACTTCACTTCCGTTGTGTCGGCAGTGGCTCTCGTCAATCGTATATAGTTGATTTGCATGAGTATCGGTCACACACGAAAGTTTTTATAATCTTCGCGTTAGTGAAGAGAGAACGCAAGGCAGTACGGCTACACGCCGATATGTAAAACCCCTTGCGTTTTTTATTTATAATTTCAGAAAAATGCCTAAAATTGTTGTCAATCGTGGAAAATTGCCAGACCTTATCATTAGTCGCTCGCTCGCTCAACTTGCGCAAAAAAAAGATATACACCGCAATACGGCGAGTGCGATGCTTGAACGCGGCGAAATAGTCGCCGTAAAAACAAAAATCGGTAAATGAGAAAATGAGGAAGTCGTATGATACATTGAGTTGGACGACTTATATTTATTTTTGGAAAATATTGAAAAAAATGAAAACGCGTAAGGCGTTTTTTATTTTGATTTTTTTATTTATTTTGTGCGAAAAAAATAAAAAAAGTCGAAAAAAGATTTGCATTTTCGAAAAAAATAAATATAATAGTCTCATAATCGATAAGCGAACAAGGCAAACCCGCCCACTCCAAGAGTGTACAAATAATCGGCAAATCGCGAAAGATTATAAAAACTTTATTATTTTATCTTACTTATTATGGCAACTTACGAACTAAAAGCAAAACAATATCCAGCTAACATCCAATATTTCATCTATGAATTGGATGAAGACGGAAAGAGAACCGAGAATTATACTTGGCTTGATTATTCTACCGATGGATTGGAATATGAAGAAGACAATTATGAATGGGAAGAAGACCTATATTACACTACTATTGTAGATGAACTTATGAGCGCTCTTGACCGTGCCAATCTTCCTCTTCCTTCTCGCGAAGTTCTTCGCGAACAAGTGAAAGATGTAACGCCACGCCTTGATATCGTTGGTGAGGCGGTTGAAGCGGACGAAGAATAATCTTTAAGCCCACCGAGAGCGGGGCAAAACGCTCTCGAATTTTTATAAAAACTTATTATCTTACATTTTTATTATGACTACTACATCATTTTCATCATCGAATTTCGATATTCCTCATTTTGAATTATCAATTGATGATAATTCTATAAAAAATTATTTTGAAGCCTTATCTAAGGACAAACAAAAAATTATAAAAGATTTTCTATTTGCTATTGATGTAGCAAATGATATTCTCGAAGAGAGAACAAGTAATAATGATTATCATTATAACGACGATGAGTATATTCAGGTTCATTTTGACCTTAAAACCCTCATCAAAGATGTTACTAGATGGGCATTAAACCGACATCTCTTTGGGGATGGATGGTATTCAGCCGAAGTAAAACTATTTTCTAACGATTTTGGGGAATGCCGTAATTGGCATAACTCTTTTGAAAAATCCGATGAAGATTTCTCTTTCGAGGAAGTCGAAAGAGAATATGGAAAAAATATTGGGGAAAATCAATGAGATTTCCTGTTTTACTACGAAAGTGGCACAGGAAATACCACTATTAAATTCTATCAGATAGGAGAGAAAATCGGACTGCACATTTGGTCTGACCCTGACAGATATTCCGCTTGGACTAATGTTTCAGGAATGGGAGCATTTTGTATTGATATTGACTTTTATGAGTTTGGGGGAGAAGAACGCTCATATGGGTTTGTTACCCATTTTAACTCTTATCGTTTATATTCTATATTTGAGACTAATCTAAAAAGTATTGTCGAGGCTAACAATATTTATTCTAATCAATTAGAAGAATGGCGAGAAGAGAACGATATCCAGATGGATAACTAATTTATTTTATTTTTACATTTTATATTATCGAATAATATTTATAACACGCATAACGCGTGTTTTTTTATGCCCAAAATGGGCACCATTTTTATTTATAACTTATGAAAAAACCAGCAAATCATCTCGATCCATCCTCAGCGAATGCTGGGGATTTTTTGTGATTTCAGAAAATGTCAGCACAAGAGCGGGCAATTTTTAAAATTTCTTTCATTCATCCGTGGATGACAAAGGATTTTATTATTTTACTTTTGAAAAAATTTAGCATTTCAGAAATTTCAAAATGACGGATAAGATATGGAGTTTTTGAAATTCGCGTGCGTGAACAATTGGGGAAAAATCATTATCTTTCTTACCATAAAATAAAAATATGAGAAAAAAAGTAGAAAATATCACAACAAAGCTTTCAAACAAGCAAAAAAACCTCGTGCACGAGGTGGTCCAAAATTTGGTGGAAAAAGGTGGAAAGCCAAAGGGGGCAATGCTCAGAGATGCATGATATAGCAAAGCCATGCAAAAGAACCCACAAAAAGTGTTTGAAAATAAAAAAATTTTGCAAGCACTGGAAGCACTGGGGATTGATGATGATTTTTTGGCGCTCAAAAGAAAACAGCACTTGGATGCGCGAAAAATTGAATATAAAAACTTATACATCCAATGGGAAGATTACGAGAAGAACATGCAGGAGTTCGATGAAGAGATTTTGGACGAGTTGCAGGAAGATTTTCCTGGTGCGAGGCTTATCCGCTGTCTGCCGTGGAGAGTAGGTAAAAAAGAATACCTGCGAGCGAAGTTTTCCTACCCCATGTATGATCTCCAACATAAGGCGCTGGATTCGATTCATAAGATTCGTGGGGATTTCGCGCCAATGCAGATTGAGCACAGCGGCAGATTAAGTTTGGCTGATTTATTTTCTGATGATAACGACAATGAATAGCAAGGAAGCATATAAGAAGTTGCGAGATCCATTCATTTTTGTGGAAAAAATCTGGGGGCTAGTGCCGCAAGAGGTACTGCCAGAATACAGAAAACGATTGTATGAGTGCCGCAGAACCGGAAATTTCGAAAAAATGAAACTGGAAATGTTTGAAAAATACGAACGAGGAAAGCATATCACTTGGCAACAAACGGAAATTCTGCGATCCGTATTGTACGCAAGCCTTGGAGCGAAAACGCCAAAAATCAGCATTGCGTCAGGACATGGAATTGGGAAGAGTACGATTGTTGCGATGATAATCTTGTGGTTTTTATTTGTACATCCGTACGCAAAAATAGGATGTACCGCCCCAACGAAAACGCAAATGTACGATGTACTGTGGGCGGAAATCAAGGCGTGGCTTGATAGAATGCCAGAATTCGTGAAAGAATACTACGAATACACGAATGATTATGTACGAATCGTGGAAAGTCCTGAGAACTGGTTTGCGCGTGCAAGAACCGCACGAAAGGAAAGTCCGGAAGCACTTGCGGGGTTGCATGCGGATCATATGCTCATTCTGGCGGATGAGGCAAGTGGTGTAGATGATGAAATTTTTCGTTCTGCGAAATCAGCGCTGACGAATGAAAATACGCTCTTCATAATGATTTCGAATCCAACGAGATTGGAGGGGTATTTTTATGAAAGCCACCATAAACTCAAAAATACTTTTCAAACTTTGAGTTTCAGCAGTGCGGAAAGTCCAGTAGTTTCAAAAAAATTCGTTGATGAAATCATTGCAGAGCATGAAGAGGATTCTGACGAGTACAGAGTGCGTGTGGAGGGAAAATTCCCAGAAGCGGAAAATGTGGATGATAAAGGATTTTTGCCTTTATACAATTTTGAAGTTTTAAAAACTCAAAACAATACATTCGTTGGAGAAATGATAATGGGAATTGATCCAGCTGGCGAGTGACATGATAGCACTATAATCGTTGTTCGAGACAATCATAAAGCTTGGGTAATGGGAGAACTCAAGAAATCCAATGAGCAGGAAATTGCAGAACTCGTGGCAACCATATTGGCGAGCTATCCGTGTAAGACAATTGTGTATGATAACTTCTGAGAAGGTGCAAATCTTGGAATGGAACTGATGAAGCTAGGAATAACAGCAATTGGTGTGAATGTGTGAGACCAGTCGGAGGATAGCAGATATCTCAATGTGCGTGCTGAATTTTTTTGGAAATCGCGCGAATGGTGTAAGGTTGGTGGGGAAGTGTCAGGCGGAATACTGGAAGAACTCCCCGCAATCAAATATAAAAATAACCAAAAAAACAAAATACAAATCATGGGGAAAGAGGAAATGCGACGCCGAGGAATTAAGAGTCCAAACAAGGCAGATGCGTTCATGCTGACATTTTATAAGAATCTAAAAAATGGTGGATTCGAAAAATCTTTACATAAAAATAATCCCCTCTCTACCTCATCAGGAAGAGGAAAACGACAAAATGTGTACTAGGATTTTTACGCAAAAACACAAAAACTATTATTCTGTGGGTAATAGTTTTTTATTATGACGAAAAAAGACGAAACATTCGAGAAACTCTTGGATCAGATTCGCGCGGAAAAAAGCGTATCTGAGGCTTTTGCGTCAAAAAAACACAAAATTTGGCAGAAGCAGTTCAAGCTCCTTTATAATGAGCGGAAAAAAGAAAACATGGTAGGGGATGAAATCAGCTGGACAGTATCTGATACCATTATCTCATCGCTTCAAGATGATAAACTGCTGCACGAATTTGAGCCTACTGAGGCTGGGGATATCGAGGCGTGTGAACTCCTGAATGCAATGATGGAGTATGACTGGAACAAAATCAGGATGGAAGAAGTGAAGGACTTGATGTGTCAATGGACGGTGTATGTGGGACGATGTGTGGTGGATTGTTCAGAAATATCAAAACGAACCAAAACTATTTCTCCAAGGTTCATCAATCCATTTCACGAGTTTGTTGATCCAACGGCGCTCTGTATGCACGGAATCGGAGAAGGCGCTGATGGTTCGGCTCGTTGGTATGGGTATGCACTCACTACTACTCGGGGAAATATAAAAAACCTTGAAACTGAGGAAACAGAAGGACAGCAAGCATACAAGAATCTATCGAACTTCAAGGAAGAATTGAAAGATGGTGAAAATATGCCAGTAACTCTTCTTGTATGGTACACTCGGTTCAATGGGGCGTGTGTGCGAGTGCTTACAGATATCAGAGTAACGAAAATTCTCCAAATCTTGCCAGTAGGGAAAGAATTTCCACTTATTGACGCGAGTGTGGGGGTTGGGCGTGAGTGGTATCCTCGTTCGACGCTCGATATGCTAGAAGACAAGCACCGAACGCGTGCGAGTGTCGCCAATACCGCAAAAGAATTGGTGGACGAAAAACTGACACCAATTGCAATTGCAAAAACTGGTTTTCCTGTTCATCTCTTGGAACAGGCAGAAAGCGGAAGCATTATTGAGGCGGAAAACCCAGAAGGGATTCGATTCTTAGAAAAACAGAGTGTTGCGTCGGAAGCAACTTGGTTGCTCAACATGTTGGATCAGCAGTCGCAGGAAGTGACGGGAATTCCAGAAATCCAGCAGGGAGTACAGATGGATGAACAGAGAACAGCGAGTGAACTTTCAATTTTGTCGTCAGCTTCAAAACGACGATATGGACGAACCGCCAAATGGTTCGCACGAGCGTTCAGAAAATTCTGGGAAATCTGGTACGATGCATATCAGAAATACTGGGACGACGAAATCCATCAGAAAGTGGTCAAAATCTCTGGTGTTTACTGACCAAAATGGCGAAATATTCAGAAAAAAGATATTACACTGATTGCAGATGTGGATATTAGAATTGAGAGCAAGGCGATTAGCGATCAAATGAAGGTACGAAAAGCGAATCAGCTGATTCAGTTCCATCAGGTTGCTATCAATGATCCAAGCTACCAAGTGAAAGAAGGAATTAAGATGATTGGGCGATCGCTCGAACTCTCAACGCAAGACTTAAATTTTCTATTCCCGAAATCCACGGATGAGCTGGAAGCGGAAGAAGAAAATAAGCTCCTGGAACAAAACCTCCTGACGGATGGAAAAAACACGGTGATTTTCGATATTCATCAAGATCACGACGCACATATTCGCGAACATATGAAGGGGGAAATGACGAAAGCGATGGAAGCACATATTGAAATGCACTACCAAGCGAAAATTTTTATCAAAAACAATCCGCAACGAATGGCGGAAATGGGATACATGCAGAATAGCCAAAATCAAGATACAAGAATGATGGCAGCAATGAATCCTATCGAACCATTAGAATATAAAACTCCATTATGACTACCGGAAGCTTAAACCTTATAAACCTTAAACAGCACCCTTGATGGGAAGAGTTCACCAGCAACTTACAATCACTCATTAGTGAAGAATTGATGTTGAAAGTACTGAACGGCACAGAACTGACTGCCGAGGACAAGGCGCGCGCCAGAATCTATCATCGTATGAATGATATTCTTGATTCGATGATTGCAGCAAAAACACAAAAGAAAAAAACGACGGATGTGTATTCATAACTGTTGGAAGGGCAGAAATCTGCCTTTCAAAGAGTTCTGAAACTCTTCGACCGTAGCGATTCTACGAGATTAACTTTTATACACCGTGGGAGATAAAAACACGAGCGTTCCAGAGAACGAAAATACCGCTGAAAACAGCGTGAATGAGGCGAAACCTGATGTCGACTCAAAGGAACAAAAAGCCTCAAATGCCAGCAATGCACGACGACGCATTCGCGAGCGCGAAGCCCGCAAGGCAAATCCTGTAACTTTTGAAAGTGGATTGGAAGCAGAAGATGATGAAATGATTTCCAATTCGCGAGTAGGGAAAATGACAGAAAGTCTGATGGGTAAAGTGGATGAAATGGAGGGTCGACTGGATGCTGACGAAGTCGCACAAGAAGTCAAGAAATTCGTAAATAATCACGATTATAAAGAATACATTGACGAAAATGCGATTGTCGCAAAAGCACTTGACCCAAAATATGCTGATCTCGAATACGAAGATCTTGTATGGCTATCCCTCAAGGACAAAATGCCAGAAATCTATGCCAAAAAGCAACGAGAATCTGAAAAGAAAATTGAAGAAACAGCGTTGCCAAAAAGCAATGGAGGACTGGATAAATCCATAAAAGATATGAGTATGGAAGATTGGCGAAAAGACCGCGAAAAAATCATTGCAGGGCTGAGAACTAATTCTTAACTTTTAGCTTATGCCAATCATTTTTAACTCGAAGGTAGAAATTCCAGATGAAGTATCAAATGTGTACATCAAAGAACATTTGATGATGGAAACTGATGAAATGGTTTTTGAACAGTTTGCAAAAAATCTACCGCTCTCAAACAATAAAGGTTCAATGACTATCCGTGTTCGACGACTGAACACAATTGATCCAGCGATGACGCCACTTACAGAAGGTGTGACGCCAACTGGTTCAAAAATTGCTATCACAAATGTAGATATTCCTGTGAAGCAGTATGGTGATTATACTGGGTATTCAGATATTCTTTCTACAACAAGCTTGGATAATACTATTCTTGACTTGTCGAAAGTAATGGGACAGCAGAAGGGGGAAACAAAGAACAAACTTTGTCGCAATGCTCTTTTGGCTGGTACAAATGTTGTATACGCTGGCGGAAAATTGAACCGCGCAGCATTGACAAGCTCTGATACACTCAATCAGGATTTTCTTGATAAAATTGAGCTAACGATCAAACAGGGGAAAGCGAAACGAGTAACTCGTGCGATTTCCACGACTGATGCAGTATCAATGGAACCAGTAGCACCTGCGTATGTAGGGTTCGTATCACTTAATGGAGCGCTCAAAATCCGTAACCTTGCCAAATTTGTGCCAGTAGAAAAATACGCACAAAACGGAAAAATCTTCAAGAATGAAATTGGGAAGGTGGGAAACATTCGTTTCATTGAAACGAGTGACCTTGAAACTATCGCTGGTGCAACTAAGGTTGAACAGATGGTGGTATTCGGAGAAGAAGCGTACGGACGCGTGGAAACGGGTGTTGGTGGAAATGGACAATTGATTCTTAAAGCGCTTGGAGAGGCTGGGGAAGATCCATTGAACCAGCGTGGTACACTCGGCTGGAAAGATGCACTCGGGTACAAGATTCTCAATGATAAATTCATTGTTCGTGGAGAATTTGCCCAATAAAACAGGGGCTTTTGCCCCTTTTATTCTTAAATAATAACTATGAATTATTCAAAATTGAACAAAACACAACTTTTGGATCTGGCAGCAGAACAAGGACTGGAAGCTGATGAAACAATGAAAATTGAGCAAATCATTGCAATTCTCAAACAAAATACATCAGACGAAACTGAGGAAGTGGAAACTGAGGAAGTAGTGGAAGCACCAAAGGTAGCTATCGCGAAAACTCTGAAAGTCGCAGAGAAGGAAGAAGGACAGGTGTTCGCTGGTATTTATGGGACGGATTCTGAAATTTCAGAAAAGCTTTCACAGGAAGAAACTATCCCTGTCTACATTCCTTTGGACATTGGAGAAGAACAAGGCACACAGCAACCAGTGATTATCAATGGGTATCAGTTCAATATCCTCAAAGGACAAGTGGTGTATTGTCCGAAATCTATTGCGGAAATCGTATCATACGCGCAAATTAAAGTTTCCAATAACGAATTTATTAACCTAGAACAACGATAATATGAAATTCAAGGATCTCGCCAAGCAGGTTCGCTTGCAAGTAGGAGCGGACGAATATACACTCTCGAATGATGACCTCGCAACGCTCTATAATGCAGAAGTGGAAAATTATGCACATTTTGCGGTATTGGCGAATGTCAATGAACATTGGCTCGGTGGGGTCCGAGAATTGACGGTAACTGATGGGAGCGTAGAAATCCCATCAGAAGTTATCCGTATCAATAGGATAGAAGCCTTCATCTCCTGAGAATGGAAGATACTTCAACTGTATAATTTAAACAGAGTACCTACACTCGCTGATGCAGACTTCTTGTCTGTTTATATGGAAAACAGAAAGGCAGGATTTGCAATATTTGGGCGTACTATGTATATGCTCGCTAATGAAGATATAGAGACTATTAGAGTGTACGCTCAAATGTATCCTGACTACATAGAATCAGATATTTTTAATACAGAACACACATTAGAAAAACCTTGAAATAAGGCTGGACTTCCGAGAATTTGGCACAGACTTTTGAAAAATAGAATGGCGATTGCATGGAAGGAATCGAGAGACAAACCGATTCCGCTGACTGGTGGCGAACAACAAATGGCAGGAGACATTCAGACTGCAATGCGTGTCGCTGGAGTGGTAAGTACGAGTAGAATTTATAAATTTGGAAAAAGAAAATTAGAGGATGTGTATGAGGTGGGGCAATACTACAATCCAACTAGTAATACAGAAGCCCTCCTGACTGACACGACCGGTATATTCTTAATGATTTAATATGATTAAAAAAATTAACATACGAAATTTTCCGACTGACGCCAAGCCGACTGCTGGCGATAAAATCCTGATTTTGGACAAAGAAACGAGTAATGCCAAGTGGATTCCTGTGGAAAGTATGCGATGAGATGCAGGCGCGAGCATTGAACGAATGGAAATGCTTCATCAGACGCCTTGACTCTTAACGCTTCGAGCAACACTAACGGATGGTACGCATAGAGATATAGAAGTGCAGATGCCAAAAGGGGAAAAAGGGGAAAAGGGGGAAGGAATAAAGGAAATTCGATCCAAAGAATATGCCGATCATGTAGTAATACAATTTGAATTAGAAAGTGGGCAAATAGAAAATGTGAGAATCCCTAAATGACCTCGTGGGGATGTTTGACCCACCTGACCTCAATGACCCCAAGGAAACGATGGAAACCCTGGGCGAGATGGTGCGCAAGGACAGAAGGGCGAACCCTGAGTAGGTGTAAAAACCATCACTTCAAAAAAATCAGGAAAAACCACTACTGTCACTATTGAGAAAACTGATGGTACTTCACATAATTTCCAACTGCAAGATGGTGCAGATGGAACAGGTGCAGGCGATATGATTAAAGCTAACAATCTCTCTGACCTCACAAATAAAACAGAAGCCAGAAAAAACCTTGATGTGTATGGAAAATCAGAAGTAGACGCAAAAATTCAGAATGCCACGCCAAATATTGATTTGTCAGGGTATGCAAAAAAACAGCATGCACATACTATTGCTGATGTAACCAACCTGCAATTATCACTTGATGGGAAAGCACCAAAAGTACACACGCATACAACAGTAGAAATTACAGACTTGCAAACTAAATTGGATGCAAAACTGGATAAATCAGAGAAAGGACAACCAAATGGAGTTGCTACCCTGAATGCGAATGGTGCTATTGATTCAAAGCATATACCTCCATATCTGGAAAATCCATTAGTATATCAAAATAGAACGAAATTCCCACCAACAGGACGAATTGGGAAACTTTATATGGATGAAGAAACCGGTAATCTCTATGTGTGGAATCAAAATCAGTACAAAGAATATACAGAACACATTGGCCGTACTAAATCTCTTGCTAATGGAACAGACTTGAATGATATCCTAGAAGATGGTTGGTTTGTGTCAGAAACCAATATGAAATCTTCCACTTTGAGGAATGTTCCTGTTCAAAAGGCGTTTACGCTTATGTCTTATAAGGCGGCAGGATTTATCCAGGAACTCATTACTTTTGATGTTACTTCTCGTTGGATACGCAGGTATTATAGCTTTAAAAAAGAATGGTCTGCCTGGCAAGAAGTACCAATAACAAAAGATGATTTTTCTGTTATTAGAGATGTACAATATTTTGACCCCCAAAGCAATAAAGCAAATTCATTTTTTTCGGCGAGAAGTATTGGACATATTCATATGTTTAATGACCAAAGTGATAATATAAAAAGCATTATAATGGGTTTTAACTCGAAAAATATTTTTGATTTCTATTCATTAGATGAAGAGAATAGCAATACCATGCTGTTTACAATATACCCAAATCTTACTTCAAATATAAATCTTAATGATTTAGATAGACCAGGTAGATATTATTGTAAACTAACTGCAAGCGCTAAAACACATTTAAACACCCCTGTCCCACAAGATAAGATGGTGGCGTATTCGTTAGTTGTATACAGAGCGTCTGGTGTCATACAGGTATTAACCTGATATACGGATGATTTTCAATACAGGCGTTATTTCCATAACGGTGTTTGGTCGCCTTGGGTATGTGTTTGGGATAAGGGCGAGAATGGAAGAAAATTACAAACTCCTGTCCTTGCAGATGGTCTTGGCACAAATGCACAAATTAAGGTATTGAATAGTCAAAGTGAATATAATGCTATTGCTGTTAAAGACCCAAACACCCTTTATATTATAAAAGAATAATCTATGGCACTTAAAACTAAAAACATTAAAAATAGACAACTTGTACCAGTTACCGACTGGAAGGCAACCGGTATCTCTATTGACTATAATGAGATGAAAGCCCAGTCAATTATGTCAGGCTATGCCAGCAAGGAAGCAATGGACAACAATGCTGAACCGCTTGATGTCGATGTTCACCAAGCAAAAATCTACTGGTCGCAGGAAGATTTGAGCAAAGAATATCCAGCACAACCAGAACGCCTGAAAGAACTTCTTGAAAAGAAAACTCTAACAGAGGCAGAAAAAGAAGAAAAGCAACGCTTGGAAGAAGGATATCAAGCACAAGTCGACCAATTCCTTGAAACTCCACGAATTGTGATGGACGAAAAACTTATTGTCGCTTTCCATATTCTCGGAGAAGTGCAAAACAAGGTTCATCTTGGAGGAAAAAAGTTCAAGGGCGCAGAAATTCTTCCTGATGCCTTCCCTCCTAAGGCATTGCCACTCTTTCAGAAAGCACAGGATTTAATTGATAAACTGAAATAATATGCCAGTCAACATCTGAACCGCAGGAGTAAAAGAAATATACATTGGAAACCAGAAGGTGAAGGAGGTGTATATTGGTAATCAGAAAGTGTATGGAGCTGTATCGTATAAATATGCATTAGAGTTTAATAATTATAATGATTTAAATGATTTTGATTTATGAAATTCACAAAGAAGGAATTTCATTCTTGAAAATGGAAATTTGAGCTTTGCTTCTAGAAATGGAACAGCAGAAGCACGGTTGTACAGATATTTAGGGAATAGAGAAAAACTGAGTATAAAGGTTAAAATCTGATATTGAATGATTAAATTAACGGATAGTAATGGTTTTATTTTTTCGATGTATAGTGAAGATTCACTATTACGAATAGGTACAGGATACCAACACTACTATCTCAGTGGTTCATACAAAGACCAATGGCTTACATTCAATGTAGAAAGAAATAGTTCAAAATACACAATAGAAGTTTTTGATGAAAATTCTGAAAAAAAGGTATCATATAGTTTTTTAAATTACGATGTATATTATCCAAGGCTTCATTTCTATTCTTGAAGTACTTCCTCATCTCTGATTGATTATATTCGTTTCGAATAATTTTATGAAATACACAACCGCCGTAGCACTCCACCAAAACGGCTCTCTCATTAAGCAGTCCAATACAAATAAATGGATTGTGGAAAATA
>ERZ773233.889-NODE-889-length-18269-cov-19.864829_pt1 | contig 18269 bp, 14 predicted proteins | sample MGYA00580991_ERZ773233 | MGnify/ENA primary metagenome ERZ773233 (study PRJEB29015, sample SAMEA2738178) | human oral metagenome | biome: human oral; feature: human-associated habitat; material: saliva | place: China | collected 2161 ...
TTGCTACCAATGCGATCCAGCTTATGGTGAAGGCGTTGCTAAAGCATTGGGTATGAACATCGATTTCAGTGACGTAAAATAAATAGTGCTATAGATGCTATTTACATAATATAGATGCTCTATCTGAATAACATAAACGATTAAAAGAACTTCCTTAAATTAAGACGAAGCCCCTCCTTGCTATGTAGCTCATAGTAAGGAGGGGCTTTTGTCGTGGTGAGTGTATTTATACTATTAATTAAATTTCTTATTAGTTAAGTCCTGGTACATAAGCTTAGCGATTTCATACTGCGGATCGCCGGCTTGCAATTGGTGGGATGGTAGTTTAAATACAGCTTCAGCTCTTTCCTCTTTCTTGATATCGATGCCTTTTACATCTTCGGACCGACTTATGGAAATGGTATGTGTTGTTGGATTTATGAAGTATGCATTTACATCGATGCTGAAAGCTTTGTTTTCATCTTTTCTCATAATTGTACGTAAAATCATAGCTGAAATAGCAGTAGTACCATCTTTTTCACCTAATAGCTGTTTAGATGTGTAGTCTACATAATCTGCATAGACATAAATATCGCCTGGTTTTGCTTTATCATAATCTTGTATATAGGCCTCTACTAAACGCAAATCGAGTTGTCTCCCAAATGGTCTAGAGAACATTTCACTTTGTAATTCGCGTGTTTCACTAACCGGTGGATAGAATGGTATTGGAGTTAAACCCTTTAGCATATCTGCTCGTGTTTCATTTTTCCGTTTAGCACGACGCTCTGCACTGACCTTGTCTAACCGTTCGCGCTCCTTTAATATGGCCTTCTCTTGTTCTTCTTTTGTTTTGTATGTTTTTACAGCTACGACACGGTTGCCAGCCATAGTTACTGTTGAATAGATAGGCTTACCGTTGGTAGGTTTTTCCTTAGAAGCATTAAGCGTAGATTGTACCATAGCTGGTGTTGCGCTTTCGATAGATTTTTTTAACTCTGGAAGATTGGAGTAATCCATTTCAATCACTGCAGAGTCTGTACTTTTAGTTGGTTGGACAGGTGTAGCTCCATACGCAGATGATATAGCCAATATAGCTAATAGTGAACTGGTAATAATCGAACGTTTACATAGTTTCATTACATATACCTCTTTTTATAAGAAATCTCTAATACTATCAACAATCGTATTATAGCATGGTTCTCGTATAGATAGATTTAAACATACTCTGATAGGATATAAATTTATAGAGGACTTTAGCATAATTATGTAGAATTACATTGTGTATTGTATTTATACAGAGAGCAAATATGGTTAGGAGGCAATTATGAAACGTAGTAGTTTGGCATGGTATGTAGCGGTGGCTTGTCTTGGTGGTAGCCTTTGTGTCGGTCCTGTAGTACAGGCGGATTCTCCGACGACGGTGAATGCAAGCAGCATAACTCCTACTACTGTTACAACTCAGGACGAGCAGGCAGCACTTAAGCAAAAGCAGCAGTACCAAGCTGACACAGAGACGATGGGCCTGTTATGGATGCGCACCTCTGCTGAGTACAGAGCGTTAGCTTATCAGGGGTATAATGTAGCGCTGAATATTGTTAAAATGGCTGTTGCTGATCCATCTCATCAGAGAAAGCCTTTAGCTATCGTTCTTGATGCAGATGAAACAGTAGTGGATAATACAAGATTGATGGGTGAAAGTATTGCTAATGGCAATGGTCGATTCGATGCTCCTTGGTGGCGCGCGGCAGTTCATAAAGGCGAATCTCGTGCCATGCCAGGTGCGGTTGAGTTTTTAAACGAAGTACATAAACAAGGTGTTGAAATATTCTACGTTTCAAACCGCTATGCACCTGTTAACTATGATGCAACAGTACAAAACTTTAAGGAACTAGGATTCCCATCAGTTGATAAAGACCATGTACTACTATTCGAAAAAGACTCTGACAAAAAGCCTCGCTTTGATATGATTGCTAAAAAATATGCTATTGTTCTATTCATGGGCGATAATGCTGGTGATTTCCCGATTGGCACAAAAGGTAAGACACTAGCTGAAAGAAATGACATCATCGATGCTCATAAAGAAGACTTTGGTACTACCTTTGTGGTATTCCCAAACCCTGCTTACGGATCCTGGGTAAGTGCATTAGCTAAAGGCTACCAAAACCTCAGCCCAGAAGAACAAAAACAAGTGAATAACCAATACCTACAACAATAAGGATTCCTTGCGTATACTTTATTAAAAACGATATAATAAAGTATACATGCGTCTATAGCTCAACCGGAGAGAGCGTCAGTTTCCTAAACTGTAGGTTGGGGGTTCGATTCCCTCTAGGCGCACCAAAATTGGGGATATTTATGTTTTACATTTGATAAAAACTTAATAGACCACAGAACAGCCAACTTTCTGATTTGGCTATATATAAAGAAGGAAGTTACTTGGGTTAGTAACTTCCTTTTTTTATAGTAAGTATTGTTAGGGTGTGTATATTTTTATAGGGAGTTCATTATGGCAGATATTATTACAATAGAAAATAATATAAAAAAATATATTAAAAACGGAATTGATAAAGATAATTTTTTCTATGATTTTATATCAAATTATGATTTTCCAGCTGCTTCGATTACACGAGCAAGAAATGCAGGTAAAACAGTAATAAAAAATAAGGCTATGTACGAAGTAGTTTCTGAATCATCATCACCTATGGCTCGTGTTACTGATATAGTAAAGGAAGTATCAGAAGAACGAAATAAACCTCGTATTGTAATAGCTACAAATTTTAACGAATTAGCCGCTATTGATACGAAGACAGGTGATTCATTAATTACTCCAATAACTGAACTGCCCTTACATGCAGACTTTTTCTTGCCTTGGAATAATATTGAAAAGGTAGATTATAGCCGCGAAAACCCTGCGGATATTAAGGCTGCATCTAGATTTAAAGAACTATATCATGAGTTAAGAGAGATTAATAGTTTTAAGGATCAAACAACGCAAGAACATGCATTTAATCTATTTTTAATCCGTTTATTATTCCTTTTGTTTGCAGAAGATACTGATATTATGCCAAAAGGTATTTTTACTAATACTATTAAAACTCGTACTAATCTAGATGGCTCTGATTTAAATCAGGTTATTTCAGAAATCTTTGCATCTTTAGATCGTGAAAATCGCGACAATGAGCCTGAATGGTTAAAAGATTTTCCTTATGTAAATGGTAAGCTTTTCTCCGAACCTCACGTTGATTTAGTATTCGATAAAACGACTCGTGAACTTATTATTGAAGCTGGTGAGCTACTTAACTGGAATGAGATTAATCCAGATATATTAGGTGCTATGATTCAGACCGTAGCTAATGGAGAGAAACGTTCAGTTACAGGGATGCATTATACAAGTGTAGAAAATATTCGCCGCGTTTTATATCCGCTATTTATCGATGATTTAAATGAAGAAAAACAAGATATATTTAATCGTATTGATGATAATGAAGAAAAAGATATTACTGATAAGACTAAGGGGATTAATCGAAGAGCTTTTATTAAAGAATTAGAATCTTTATTAGACCGATTATCAAAAATTAAGGTTTTTGATCCAGCGTGTGGATCAGGGAACTTTCTGATTATTGCGTATAAAGAATTACGGTATATAGAAATAGAAATTCTCGTTAAGTTAGATGAGCTATCTTCTAATGAATTAGAACAAGGTAGTTGGTTTAATGAAAGTAAGATCTCGTTAAATAATTTTTATGGTATTGAAATTGATGATTTTGCACATGAAGTGGCAAGATTATCCTTGTGGATTGCAGAGCATCAGATGAATATTGAGATGGAGCAACAAGTTTTCAATTTCAAATCATCACTCCTACCATTACGTGACGCAGGACAAATACATGTTGGTAACGCTTTGCATTTGGATTGGGAAGGCATTATAGAAGTCGATTCATATTCGGAAACATATATTGTAGGAAATCCACCATATATAGGTAGTAAACTACAGTCTAAAGAGCAAAAAAAAGATTTACAAGAATGTATTGGCAATTCGTATCGCTGGAAAAAAATGGACTACATTGCAGGATGGTTTTTTAAGGTTGAACCATTGCTTGTTAAGTATAATATGAGATGTGCTTTTGTAACGACTAATTCAATATTTCAAGGGGAGCAAGTTGCCTTTATATGGAAACGGCTATTAAATAGCCTTGACATAATTTTTACATATAAGGATATTAAGTGGTCTAACAGTGCGAGTAATAATGCAGGAGTTACAGTATCAATTGTAGGGTTATCAAGTAAAGAAAATTTAATTGTTGATAGATATATTTTTGATAATCAAGGACATAAGGAGAAAGTAAGATACATTAATGCATATTTAATGGATGGTAGTAATATTATTGTTGAAAGCATCAATCAACCTATAAATGGTTTTCCAAAGATGGTAATGGGGAGTATGCCTCGTGATAATGGTCAGTTGATTATTGATTCTTATGAAGAATATCAAAAGATTATTTCAGAGTATCCGGATTTAAAAAAATATATTAAAAAGTACGTAGGTAGTTATGAACTTATTAATGGTAAAAGTAGATATGTTCTGTGGTTGAATCCAGTTGAATATAGTCGTATAAAAGATAACCCGTGGGTTGATATGAGGGTTAAGAGCGTTGTTGCTTTTAGGGAAGCTAGTGATGCTGCATCTACAAGAGCTGCTGCTTTAACTCCCTATGAATTTGTTCAAAAAGGTGAATGGGAAGAAGCATATGAAGTGTTTAAAAACTCTGGAAAATCCGAATTTCTTCAAATTATTGTTCCTAGAGTTTCATCTGAGAGTAGATTGTATGTGCCAATGAGTATTGTAGGAATAGATACCATAATTTCAGATTCCGCTATGGCTATATACGATGCTCCTATATATCTCTTAGGCCTTTTAGAATCCCGAATGCATATGACATGGATGCGTGCTATTGGCGGAAAATTAGAAACACGATATCGTTATTCTGCGGGGCTTGTATATAATACATTTCCTGTGCCTAAGATTTCTGAACAAGCAAAAGCAGAAATTGAAGACTGTGTTTTTGAAATGTTGGATTATCGGGAGATATCAGGAAAAACATTGGCAGAACTGTATGATACAAAGACAATGCCGGAAGAATTATTAGAGATTCATCAAAGATTAGATTTATTAGTAGATAAATTATATCAAACAAAAGCTTTTGCTGATGATCAAGAACGGTTAAGTCTTTTATTGAACATGTATAAGGATAAGGTGGAGTCTAATGAGTGATAAAGTTTTTGAGGTAACATATAGTCAGCAAGGTAGTAGTGTAAATACTGATTCTTTAGGCATGCGTGAGATGCAGGCTCGTGTATATAAAAAACGTAATAGTAAAAAATTATTAGTTAAGGCACCTCCTGCTTCTGGTAAATCTAGAGCCTTAATGTTTGTTGCATTAGATAAATTACATAACCAAGGTTTAAAGAAGGCGATAATTGCTGTGCCTGAACGATCAATTGGACGGTCTTTTTCTAGTGTCAAGTTATCTGAGCATGGTTTTCCTTATGATTGGTATGTTAAGCCTGAGAATAATTTAACTTCTATTGGCAGTGATAGAAGTAAGGTTGAGCGTTTTATTAACTTTATCCGCTCTACGGATCCTTCAGATAATGTGATAATCGTAACACATGCAACTTTTCGCTTTGCTGTAGAAGACCTTTCTGATGCAGATTTTGATGATACTTTGGTGGCCATTGATGAATTCCATCATGTATCTGATGATACTAACTCTGTTCTTGGTGAAGCTTTACGTGGAATTATTAAGAACTCTAGTGCTCATGTGTTTGCTATGACTGGTTCTTATTTTCGAGGAGATAGTAAACCGATTCTTTCACCGGAAGACGAATTAGAGTTCGATCGGGTAACATATACATATTATGAACAACTAGAAGGTTATAAATATCTAAAAAGTTTTAGTATGAATTATAAATTTTATCAAGGAACATATACAGATGCAATTCATGAAGTATTACCTGAATTTATTGATAAAAAGACAATTATTCATATCCCTAGTGTAAACTCCGGTGAATCTACAAAAGATAAATATGGTGAGGTTGATGCCATTCTTGATGTACTAGGAACTATTCAAGGACAAGATAGTACATCTGGACTTATTACAATAAAAACTGAGTCAGGCAAGTTATTGAAAGTTGCTGATTTAGTAAATGAAGAAGGTCGTGATCGTGTTAGTAATTATTTGGCTAATATGTCAGGATTAGATGATTTAGATATTATAATTGCGTTAGGTATGGCTAAAGAAGGATTTGACTGGCCTTTTGCAGAGTATGCACTTACAATTGGTTATCGGAGTTCATTGACAGAGGTTGTACAAATAATTGGTCGTGTTACACGTGATAGTAGTAATAAAACTACTGCACAGTTCACAAATCTATTAGCGGCGCCTGATGCTAAGGATGATGAAGTGACATGGGCTATTAATAATACAATGAAAGCTATTTCCGCAAGCTTATTGATGGAAAATGTTTTGGCACCTAATTATCGTTTTAAACCTAGAACATCTCCTGAACAAGTAAGTAAAGGAAAAGATATTTATGTTAAGGGGATTGCCGAACCATCAACTCCTAGAACTAAGGAAATCATTGAGCAAGATTTAACGGAGCTTAAGGCAACTATACTTCAAGAGGATAAGATTAGAGAAGCTATCGCGGCAAACGAAGATACACGAAATATTAATTTCTCATTGATACCACGTGTTATTGCAACTGTATATCCTGATTTAAGTAACCAGGAAGTAGAAGAAGTACGTCAGCATGTAATGGTAGATTTTGTTTTGACGCATGCAGAACGAGATAAGGAAAATAGAAGCCTTATTAAAATGGCCAATAAATTTATTAATGTTAATGATTTAAATATTGAATTGATTGATAGTATTAATCCATTCCAAAGTGCTTATGAAATTTTATCTCGCAACGTGGATGCAAAGACATTACGGTTATTCTTAAAAGTATATGATGCTAAGAAATATGACTTTACTGAAGAAGATTTAAAAATTTTATTTCCACAAATCAAGCAGTTTAAACAAAGTCATAATAGAAATCCTGAGAAAAATCAAGATGATGAATATGAAACTAAATTGTACTATGCACGTGTTAAATTAGGTGAATTAAAACGGGAGAGGGATAATGGGCGATTTTAGTTTAGATGATATCTTTAATGATCCCGATTTTGAAGAACTTGTTAAAGATGTAGAGATAAAGAAATCTGTGGTTAGTTTAAATCCAGATGTTATTAAATTTGAAGAATTAAACAATTGGATTAAAGAACATGGTGGTGAACCAACTATTTCGAGAACTAATATTACAGAACGTAAATTAGCTAAATGGCTAGAGGCGTTACGTCGAGATTTAAATCGGATAGAATCTTTACAGGAGTATGATTACCTTAACCTTCTTAGAACTGAGCCTAGTGAATTAAGTCTAGATGAGATTCTTGATGATGATTTATTAGATGAAGATAAGCAACTTTTGGCTTCTTTAACTGATATGAGGCGTTATAAAAATACTGTTCATATGGCCGACGGATTAAGCCAACGTAAACGCATGAATAAAGGTTTTGAGAAATTCCGTGAAATGTTTAGAAAAACGCAACAGGAAATTGCTGATGGAAGAAGACGAGTAATTGATTATGCTGGGAATAGAATTCGAGCTAATGCATTTTATATTGATAAAGGTGTTCTCCTTTATGTTGAACGTATTTATGATCCAAAGACCAATCAAACATACATTGAGAGTGATGAACGAGAATTTAAAGTTCATACTATTTATGAGAATCAACAAGAAAATGATATTAAACTCTTAAGTTTAGTGTCTTCCTTGTATGATAAAACTAGATACGGTAAGATTGTTACCGATTTAGACGATGTAGATGAAAGTTTATTTACAACAACTGGCTTTGTGTATGTAGTTAAATATGCTGGAGAACATCAAGATTTACGTAATATAAATAATCTATATAAAATTGGATATACTAAAAATCTAAAAAATAGATTTAATAATACAGAAAATGAATCAACATATTTCTATGCGCCTATAGAAGTTGTTGCAACTTATGAAATTCAAAACTTATCTGCATCTAGTGTTGAGAACTATCTACATAAAGTTTTTGCCAATCAACGTTTAGTTGCTAATGTAAAATTAGGTAATGGAAAGTATGTAGAAGCTAAAGAGTGGTTTGTAGTTCCTTTAGAGGAAATAACAGAAGCTGTTAATAAAATGATTATAGCATTACAGCAGAAGTAAATAGGGGGTAAGGGAGTGTGAATTATGAGTATTATAAATCAATTTGATTGGATAGATTTTTATAAGGAATTCGCTAATACTTTATTACAATATAAGAATAATCGGGGAATTCTTATAGAAAAAGTAGAGAAAATTTATGAGCTTACAGGTATATATATGCCGACTTTAGAACGGAATAAGCAACTTGTTGATATAGATCCGTTTACTATTTTTGGTTTATTTAACAAAAGTTCTATGACAATTGATAATAGAAATAAGATTATTTCTACAGTTGCAAGCTTATTTGATATAAAGGCACCTATACCTACATCATTTGATGGAATTCCATTATTAAATAATCAAAATGCTACCTATTATTATTTTATCGATGAACGAGATGAAGACGATATAGATACTCTTTGGGGGCTTTATGAATCTGCACTTATGTATGCTAATGATTCGAATTCAAAGAATACTTTGACAGTATCCCAGTATTTTGACTTGGCTATTAATAAGAAGGGGAATGGAAATAGTAAGATTACTATGGGGTTATATTGGATTGCTCCGACTCATTTTCTAAATCTAGATCAGAGAAATACGTGGTATATTTATGAATCGGGAAAGATGCCGGTTGACTTAGTTAATAGTCTTCCAATTGTTGAAGATAAAATTTCATCATCTAAATATTTTGAAATAGTTGATAAATTAAGTGCTTTTTTACGTAGTGATCAGAGTAAACTTAAAAATTTTATGGAGTTAAGTTTTGAGGCATGGAGATACTCGGAGGAGATTAATCGTCAGAAACGTACTGATGAAAAACAAAGAAAAACCAAAGCTAAAGGAGCCGCCTTAGCTGATGATGATATAGAAACAATACGTTATTGGATTTATTCTCCTGGCAAAGGTGCCAAAATTTGGGACGAATGTTATGACAATAACATTATGGCTATAGGCTGGGATGCGATAGGGAATTTACGTGATTATAATAGTAAAGATGAAATAAAGAAAGTAATGAATAAATATTATGACCCTTCTAGATCCTATATTCACTCAGCTTGTGCTACCTGGGAATTTGCTAACGAAATGAAACCGGGCGATATTGTATTTGCTAAGAATGGTATGCATCTAATTATTGGTCGAGGTGTTGTTAAGTCAGATTACATATTTGACCCCCAACGAAAAGAATTTAAAAATATACGTAAGGTTGAGTGGACTGATCGGGGAAAATGGAAATGCTCAAGACAATCACCCATGAAAACCTTAACTGATATTACATCATATACAGATTATGTGGACCAATTAAAGCTTTTCTTTGAGGGAGAGTCATTAGATGATATTGAAGCTGTAGAAACAGTATATCCTCAATATGATAAAGATAAATTTCTTGATTCTGTATATATAGATGAGAAAAGTTATAATACACTAGTATCACTAGTTGAGACTAAGAAAAATGTTATATTACAAGGTGCACCTGGTGTGGGTAAAACATTTGCTGCTAAACGTCTAGCGTATTCTATGATGGGGGTAAAAAATCCTAATCGTGTCATGTTGATACAGTTTCATCAAAGCTATTCCTATGAAGATTTTATAATGGGATTCCGACCATCAGAAAATGGTTTTGAACTTAAACATGGTGTATTCTATAATTTCTGTAAAATGGCTGAAATTGATAGTGATAATGCATATTTCTTTATAATTGATGAAATTAATCGTGGTAATTTAAGTAAAATTTTTGGCGAACTATTTATGCTTCTTGAAAGTGATAAAAGAGGTGTAGAATTACAGCTATTGTATGCTGATGAGAAATTTTCTATTCCAGAGAACGTTCATATTATAGGTATGATGAATACTGCTGATCGTAGTTTAGCCATGCTAGATTATGCACTAAGAAGACGATTTGCTTTCTACGAGCTTGAGCCTGCTTTTGAGTCTAATGGTTTTAAGGAATATCAATATAAGCTTAATAATGGTAAGTTTGATAAATTGATAGAATGTGTTAAGAATCTTAATTTGATAATTAAAAAAGATGAAACATTAGGTACAGGATTTTGCTTAGGACATAGCTATTTTTGTGAATTGGATAAAGTTGAAGATGATGATTTAGATTTAGCGCTTACAAGGATTGTTGAGTTTGAACTGATTCCTCTTTTAAAAGAGTATTGGTTTGATGATACAGATATGGTAATCGAATGGAGCAATAACTTAAGGAGTGCTATTCAGTGATACCTATTCAAAATATTTACTATATGTTATCTTATGCCTTTCAAGTATTAAATCCGCAAGGCTATAAGCAGGTATCTGTTGAAGAATTTGATAATGTATCAGATATGTTAGCCTCAATTTTATCAAAAGGTGTTTCTGTTCAGATAAAGCGTGGGGTTGGACGGGGATACTTAGAACGAACCGAACCATTATGTTCGCCTCGTGGACGTTTTGAATTGGTAGAATCTATAAAAACAAATTCTTTATATAAAAAGAACCTAGTTTGCTCTTATGATGCTTTCTCAGAGAATATATATATGAATAGAATCATAAAATCTACGATGGAGCTGCTTCTACGGTCAGATATTTCTAAGAGTCGTAAAAAGGAGCTTCGTAGGTTGCTAGTATTTTTTAGTGAAGTAGAGACTCTCGACATAAATAATATTAATTGGAGGATGCATTATAATCGTAATAATCGAGCATATGAAATGTTAGTTTCCATATGTTATATGATTATTAAAGGGTTGTTACAGTCTACCTCGGAGGGTCCTAAGCGAATGATGGAGTTTTTAGACGAACAACAAATGCATCATTTGTATGAGAAGTTTATCTTTGAGTATTATCGTAAACAGTTTCCACAGATATCAGTTAGTTCATCAGAAATTAAATGGGCAACTGATGATGGGGAGCTGTATATGCTTCCTATTATGAAGACTGATATTATGCTTACTTATCATGACAAAGTACTTATTATTGATGCTAAGTATTATTCTCGTAATACACAAGTGCGATATGATAGACATAAGATACACTCAAATAATCTTTACCAGATTTTCACATATGTTAAAAATCAATCCTATCATTTGAAATCGACTTCATTTGATGTGTCCGGAATGTTACTTTATGCTCAGACGGATGATGAAATTCAACCTAATAATACATATATGATAAGTGGAAATAAGATAAGTGTAAAAACATTAGATTTGAACTGTGCATTTTCTGAAATTTCGGCACAATTAGATAGGATTGTTAGTGATCATTTTAATATTATTTGATTGTTAGGTAGAAAAGGTATACAGCTTTTATAAGCCGTATGCCTTCTTTTTTGTATTATCTTGCAATTCTTATGAGCTAGAATTATAATATTAGGGTAATATTCATATTTTATTCATATTTTGACAATGAATAGTGTATAGAGGGGTACAATAAGATTCAAGTTTCATTAGATAGCTTTGAATCTTTTTTTAGGTTTATTGTTTGTGTTGTCTTAAAAGGGGGAAAACACATGAAAAAAGAATTGCTGTTAACAGCCATGATCACTGCAACTATAACTACAACAGGGTTTGCAGCATCCAATTTAGATATTAGTGCTACAACTGCTGCGCCATTAAGCATGCAAAATTCTATTGCATATGGTGGGGATAACAAAGTTGAGAATGGTATGTTCTCCCCTGTAAATAATATATTGCTCGGTGGTGACAAGAATACAGTTCGACCTTCTGCTTCTGATAGTATCACTTCTGGTCGCAATAATACTACATCTGGTCCGGGCAGTATCGTAGCAGGTTGGTATAATACAAACTCTGCTACTCACAGCTTGGTAGTAGGTACTAGCAATACTGTTGGTGGTACTAATAATATCGTAGGCGGCTTTGGCCATGCCAATAATGATAATGCGATTAACTCTTTATTAGTTGGTTCATATAATAGTATTGACGGACATGACTCTGTGGCTTTAGGTAAGAATAATACCATTAAAGGTAATAATGCTTTGGTAGGTGGTACTGGTGCTAAGGTTCAAGGTAATAATGCTATCGCCTTTGGTGATAGTGCTAAAGCAACAAGCGATGATGCGTATGCGATTGGTCGTAAAGCAGAAGCGACTGCTCTAAATACAGTTGCTATCGGTAATAATGCAAAGGCCAATAACATTATGGGCACAGCGATTGGCTATAATGCAAAAGCAAAAAATGATTATGCTACAGCAGTAGGTTATAGCTCTACAGGTTCTGGTAATCAGTCCTCTGCGTTTGGTTTTAATGCGGAAGCAACTGCTATGAATACAACTGCAGTGGGATCTTATGCAAATGCTAGCGGTGCGTATTCTACAGCACTGGGTTTTAAAACTGCAGCTTCTAATGAGGATTCTGTAGCATTAGGTAACTATTCTACTAGTGCTGGTAAAAGTGCCTTTGCTGCCGGTACATTAGCTAAGGCAGCCGAAAAGGACTCCTTAGCAATCGGTCATAGCGCAACTACAACAAAAGAAAATGGCATCGCTATCGGTACAAATGCGACTGTAGATGGCGTTGATTCCATTGCTATTGGTACAAGTGCAAAAGCTACTACAGATAACAGCATTGCCCTAGGTGCTAAGTCTGTTACTGATACAGCTGTATCTACTAGTTCCGGTGTTATCGGCGGCAGAACATATAGTTTTGCTGGTGGAAATGCAGTTGGTACATTGAGCATTGGTGATAGTGGTGCAGAACGTACTATTACAAATGTAGCAGCAGGTCGTGTATCTGCTACATCTACTGATGCAGTCAATGGCTCTCAATTACATGCTATTAAAGATGTAGTAGATAATCATGAAAACCGTATCACTACCATAGAAGGCGATATTAATACGTTAAATAATCGTATTGTTAATGGTGGCGCTAATAGCTTACATGAAGCCAAAGCGTATACTGATCAACAAGTGTCTAGCGTAGCGGCAGCTTCTGCAGCGCTCGCTGGCTTGCATCCATTAGATTTTGATAAACATGATAAATGGTCTTACTCCGTTGGCTTTGGTAACTATAAAAATGCTAATGCCGCGGCTTTAGGTGCATTCTATCGTCCTAATAAAAACACAATGTTTAATGCTGCTACTACCGTTGGTAATGGCCGTAATACGATTAGCTTAGGTGCTAATTTCAAATTTGGTAAAAGCTCTGAAGAGGTAACTACTGAAGAGGCTGCACAACTTAAAAAAGATATGAAAGACTTATCTGAAAAATATAATGAATTAGCACAAAAATATAATGAATTGGCAGCTAAATTAGAATCTAAATAATATAATCAATACGCCTACAAGATGTATCTTGTAGGCGTATTTTTATAATATTAAATGTGAGTATAGTACTTTTATAATAGGTGCTAATTTTTAGTGTGAAAGAGGAGGGCTTTTATTATAAGTATTCCTTAATAATGATATAATTAGGATATATATTAAGTCATATATTAAGATATGTATTACACACAAGTAGCAGTATATAGTGGAGAGTATATATGAGCTTTTCCAATTGGATTCAAGAAAAGTTATTCGACAATTACGAAGAGTGGCGCATGAAGAGCCCCGATTATAATCGGAATGGTTTTAACATCGTAGGCATAGATAATACCCTACAGGCTATGCGTGATGGTTATTTCATGTATATGGAGCTATATCCTCCTCAAGCGATCGAGGGTTGCACTGCCATGAAGGCTCGTGTAGGGAAAACGAAGGATGCAGTAGATTTATTCTTAGACATAGATGGCAAGACCTATCGTATGGCTGATGTAAGTTATCCTGACGCAGTGAAGATGATGCGGGCTTTTGTGAAAAAACGGAGATTGCCTGATCCTAGTTTGTATGTAGAAGTAATAAATCTAGACATAAAGCAGCTGCGTGAGGCCTTTACAGAGTTAGCAACGCTATTGCTAGGCAATGCTAAAGAAGCTAACTCTTTCATGACTAAGGCAAAGTTAAACTCCATGGAAGACTTAGAAGATAGCTGGTGGAACCTCTATGAGAAGTTACAGTCTAAAGGTCGCGCTGTAGAGCTATCTTTAAAAATTGAATTAGAGGATTTTCTTCATAATGTGCAGAAGTTAATTCATAATAAAAATCTATGTACTGGCGAAAATTTAGCTGGAGATATGTCTATTGATATAGCTGCATTTGATGCGAGTCAATGTATTATGGACTGGTGCGCACATCTTAATTCCACTTGGGAAAAATATAAGTTAGTAGGCATGGATATCGGTACAGATAGTTTGGTGCTTATGGTACTTTCAAATGAGGAATTCGAAGTAGCCCAAGAATTAGCAAAAGAGTTATTACATAGAATCGATGTAGCTGAACGTTTGTGATGTAACGAAAATTATGATATAGTGGCACGATTATAATGTGGCCGTATCTATAAAAGGTCGTAATTCTTAACTGTAAACAGTTTGCAGGGTATAAATGTGATGAATAGGAGAGAGTCATATGAGTATTGTACGTCTACCAGAATATGAAGCCGAGTTTGAGCCGGAAGTGTTTGAAATCTATGCATTGCCGCGTAGTGATGCAAATGGGGCTAGTCCTTATTTAGAGAAGTACCATAGACCTCTGGTGTCTACCGATGCTATCCTAGATACTCGGACGGGCGTGCTTGACCGTAGCGAAGGCATTTTGACGTGGATTATTGAGGGCTTTGACGATAGATGGGGTTATTCCTTTGAGCCGCACGGTGTCTATAAATTATTAGTTAAGAAAGCAAAATACATAGAGGATTTAGGCTATATGCGGCCCTCTTGGAATAACCGCTATTATGTGCTTGAGATATTAGAGAAACATGCTAAACATAGTGAGTTAGAGGCATTGTCGGCTTATTTGAAAACCCCTAAATACCTTCATACCGACAGGGGTGATTTCCTGTTAAATCGAGAGTATCAACATTACACAGCGAGAATTGATGATTATGTATTCACCCTTGATGTAGACGAGGGTTCTGATGAAAGCTGCACAGTGGCACTGGCGGCTTTCAATAAAATCGATAATTTCAAAGAATTTGAACAACGAATTAGCGTGTACATTAGTGAAACCTTGCTGGATTTAGCCAATGATTGGCTCGATAATGATGACCAAGATCCGATTACAGCAGATGTATTTGCTAAGCGTATTACTATGGGCGAATTGGTGTTTCGCAACGATGGCACCATAGAGGTATATTATGACGACGATGATATTTTCTGGGGACACTGTATCATAGCTAATATTGATGCGGATGGAAACCCTGTCGATGCGGATATTGCAGGATGATTCGGTGGAGGTAATCAATATGGACTGCTTAGAAATATTACGAAATGATACTAAGCTAGCTGAAGAGTTTGATATGCTGTTTGATTTCTGCCTATTAGACGGGGTGGAAGAACGTGATACTGCTGAAGGGCGATGCACATTCTCTTTACCCGGCAAAGCCTTTGCTCGTGATGGTGCCGGTGGCGAATATCATCAATTAGAGGATGGCTCTATCGGGTATATGAGTAGCGAAGGAGAATGTGGTCGCATAGCTGAAAGTGTAGATGATTTAATTCATTTATTGGTATATAGCATTTGCTGGCATGATTATTGTGACGCTAGCCAATATACGGACATATCTACTCTCGAAGCCTATGCCGATGAGCGTCATGATGAAATCGCTTCTTATACAGAAATGGATGTATGGGAAACCGTTGTTCAGGCGCTAGGCATGCCTTTAGAAGCAAATGTGGCTGCTGAATTGCAAAAGTTCTATGATGCGGCACATCGAGAACCTTTATATACTTGTTATTTCCATGAAGATGATGGAACTGTTACAGAATCACAAAATCTATTTTTCTAGACGTATTGTTTAAAAGGAGAATTATATGGCTATTGATGGAGTAAAAATCATAGATAGTGATGATGGCCATGATATTTATAATTTGATTGTTGAGCGCTATAGAGATGGCACTAGTATTGATACCATTGTTTCAGAAATTTTGGCTGAAGAGCAGAATTTTTGTACTGACGAATTCTATACAGAAATTTATTGGACTGCTGTAGCTTATTCGCTGTGGAAGATAGGCCATCTGCCAGAGAATATCAAAGAGAAAGCATTAGACATAATCGCGAAGGGCGCTCATGAGTTTTGGCTGGACATAGATAGTAAGGCCCTCAAACAGCGTCAAAAGGTGTTGGATACATTAGCCGTACAACTACAAAGTGAAAATCCAAAGCCTCTAAAGGTTCGTAAATCTAAAACAAAGCGAGAGCCTCATTTTAAGGTGGGCGACGTATTAGCTGTTAAGTTTGAAAACGAGTATGGAGCTGTTTTTGTATCTGACGTGGATCAATCACCGCGGAAAATCGAGTACCATTTGGCCTGTACGCGACTTTTACAAAAAGAAAAACCTACAATGGAGCAGTTTTTAAATAGTAAAATCGCCTGCCGGAAAGACAATACAAATTTCGGTATCGATACCGACTGTTGGTTTAATCATAAAGACCTAGGCCTATTGCTAGACCATTTAGAAATCATTGGGGCTGTTGAACTATATCCGTGTAAATTGTGGAAACTAGCACCAGCAGGCACGTTGGAAGATATCTATGAGGAGATTGCAGATAATCCTAGGCTAGGAAAACTGCGTCTCATAGACACCTATGAACTGGTAAAAGAGGTTATTCAGAAATAATCTTCGGGAGAATGCGTTACTATAAAGGTGTAAATTTAATGGATACTGTGACGAAACAATATATAGAAACTGTGAAAGTCAGTGACATACCCTGGCATCGTTTGACCACAACTTACGGCCGTGCTACAGATTTTCCTGCTCATCTTGAGGTGTTGTGGGATATGAAGAACGTTGATGCCATTGATGCAGCAGGTGAAGAGCTGGCACAAAATATTGAGCATCAATCGACTTTATGGCATGCTACACCATTTGCTATGGTTTTCTTGCTTCGTATTTTTAAGAAAGCCTTAGAAGAGAGAACTCAGAATGACGTAGCTCATTATTTAGTAGAACAATTGGTAGATCTATTTACTGTGATTGCTGAGTGTATCAGAGATGGGCTTATGCTAGAACATGCAGATCCGCTACCGAAATTTGAGGATATGCTCAACGAAGAATATCTTTGGTCTGAAGAGTATGATGAAGACGAAGATATTCTCAGATATGAGGAAGAAGAGGTATTTCCGGATGACCTATTCTTTAGTTTCTACTACTATTCTTTACAAGTGCTTCTATTATGTAAGCCATTGTTAGACAAAAATAACAAATATGAGGTTACATTGCTAGAATTGTTGACAGAGATTGAGAACTAACTATCAGTGGAGGCTCCGAATTATTCGGCATTTATGGAGATTATAGATTCCTAAGTAACTATGTAAGTTTTAGATTACTGAGTATCTAGGGAGGTTTTAGATTATGGGACTTATTGCAAATTATAATTGTGTAAGTGATAAAAATTTAAAAGAGCTCAAGGGTTTAGGCTCATCAGAGGAAGATCTTTTTGAAACCGTTGAAGAGTGGAGTGATGAGGACGAGTTATTGCTCGATATCGATAAGATGTGGGATGTCCTTCACTTCGTGCTTACTGGTGTGAGTACTGATCATAGAATAGACGATAATCCACTTAGTCAAGCTGTGCTTGGTGTAACGCCGATTGAGGACTTATCAGAGTATATGGCTTATACGGAACATTCCAAAATAGCTGATATCGTGACGGCTCTAGAGCAGTTTGATATAGAACAAGCACTGGAATCTTTCGATATGAAAGCCTGCAAAGAAGCCAAGCTATACCCAAATATTTGGGATTATGATGAGGAAGAAGAGGAAATCAAAGATGAAATTCTCCACGATTTCGAGCAGATGAAAGTATTCTATAAAAAAGTGCTAGACACAAAGGGCCATGCAGTAGTTACGATTTGTTAAGACGCGTATGTGTATGGCGTAGATAAGGAATACAAAATGGCTGCATTAAATGAAAAGCAGATCAGAGATGGCTTTAATTATTTCTATAGGGATGAGGAGCATCCAAAGTCTGTAGTAGAAGT
>ERZ773233.890-NODE-890-length-18261-cov-6.038614_pt1 | contig 18261 bp, 25 predicted proteins | sample MGYA00580991_ERZ773233 | MGnify/ENA primary metagenome ERZ773233 (study PRJEB29015, sample SAMEA2738178) | human oral metagenome | biome: human oral; feature: human-associated habitat; material: saliva | place: China | collected 2161 ...
GTTTTATTTTTAAAGCTAAAACGTACTTTCCAGTTAATCATGTTTATCCTCCTTTTTTGTATCATCATCTTTTTCAAGTAATCGCTGAAATACTTTTACAATTGGCTGAAAAAGAGTGACATTTCCTTTTAATTTGCGGTAATTTTCAATTAGAGATTGAAAAGTAAATGCGATGTACCCGAGATAGATCGAGTACAAGAATGCGAATCCTGTCTTCTCAGGCAAGAGTACGGACATTGGGATAAGGATCATTAGTAAGAGAACCCCTAAAACCTTACGAAGGAGTCCGTTGATACCGATTTTGCTCTTATACTCGATATCGGGATTAGCAATAGCAGCAATCGTTCCTGTTAAAAAATCAATGATTTCCATCGAGACAATCAAAGCTAGAGCGTACAAGACCAGTCCGTCTTCGGTCTGGACGACGCTACGAAAAAAATTGAAAAATTCGATTTGCATATATCCCCTTTCTAACGTACAACTGGCTCAGTTTCAAGCTCAGCGCTTGTCTCTGGTTTCTTTGGTGGCTCCCATTTCCAGATGCCAATCTTCCCATTTTTGTCAAGGGCTTCTAGTTCGTTCAGTGGTTGGCCTTGATAAGTGAATTCTTCATTTACTTGAATCATGACACGTTTGCCCTCTTGGAATTTCTCAATATAGTTTGGATTTTCAATAGTGAAAATCTCTTGTGGTTGGTAGGTCTTGCCAGTTTTTCCGAGGTCTACCAATTCTAAACCACGTTTGAAAACAGTCGGGTCTAGTGGGTTATCTGTGTCTGTTACGCGAGCCAATACCGCCCAATCAGCAACAGCTTTTACCTCTGCAATTTTTGCATCTTTCTCAGCAAGTTTTTCTTCGTAACTTTCAGCTTGAGTATGCAAGTCTTCTTGTAGTTTCTTCACTCCGTCGGCTGGGTTTAATTCTGTCGCAATTTGTCCAAGGACTGCTTGAATTAAAATCTCGTCTGACTCGTTAACACGGTCGCCAATCAAAACACGGTCAAAAGCCGTGTATGGCGCTTCTTGACGAATTGCAACGAAAGTGCGGTTGTTTTCTTGTAAGTATTTGTTGATAATTTTAAATGTCATATATTATTCTTCCTTTTCTTTCTCTAATTGTAGTTGTTGAATTTGTTCTTGCGCTTCTTCATATAAAGCTTTGTAATTTGCACATTCAATCGTTTTATTTGCTAATTGAATTGCTAAGTCGTTAATAATTTTGTCTTGTGTGTTCATGTGTTACCTCCATTTTCCATAATACCCTCGGCTATAATTACCAGCTACTGCTGCAAGGTTGTTGAAATTATCAAATATATTATCTAGCACTTTTCTCAGCGATGATTCTCCTAATATTATATCTTCAATACCATACATTTTTCCTGTATACGTATCTATTACGGTTTCTCTCAATTTTTCTTGGGCACTTAGTCTAAACGTTATTTTGTGACCATACAAATTGATGGCTGTTTGAACATTTGAACCATCCCTACCATTCCAGATTTGAATACCTGCTGATGTATGGTCAATACCAACATTCTGATTCCGATTGCTCATTAGTGCAGTGTAAGAACCGTCAACCCCGTTGATATTACCAGAACCAAATACTAGATATTGTAGCGGGCGGTTAGGGAATCGGTTTCTTATCCCGACTCCGTGAGAATTCATATCAATCCAGCCTGTTTGTAAATCAAACGTAGTATTTCCATTTAGAGAGGAAATGCGACCGCCTTTGATATTATTTCCTGTGAAATCAACATTCTGTATCTTTGTAATCGTCGCTTTTTTCGCAAATAACTCATCGACAAACGCTTGTTGCGAAACTAGTCTTTGAATAAATGCAGTGTCGAATTTAACCTTGTCAGCCGTAACCGAACCAGCATCTAATGCGTTAGCGGTAACAGACCCTGCAGCTATCTTGCTTGAAGTTATTGAACCGTCCACGATCATGTTGGACTTAACTTTTATTTTGGGGGCGATGATGTCCACGCCTCTAGGGCTTGCGGAAATTGTAGAGGCTAACTGTTCGCCTGTCAAAGTAGTAGTTCCAATAGTCACACCTTCCGATGTCACTTGAACCCTTGCACTGTTAGAAGCGTCTCGCACTTCCTGCCTTATTTCTTTAGCAGTTTGAGCAATAGCGCTCTTAACGTTCTTATCGAAGAACTGAGTCAACGCTCCTTGGTTGTTCTGTTGGATTTTGCCCCAAAGTGTGCTGTTCGGGTCTCTTAATTCCAGTTCAATAGAACGCATATCCTTAAAGAGTCCTGACAAAGTCCGTTGCGTAACAGCAGGTTCAACAAAGCTAGTTGGAAAATTTCCCTGTTCAATCTGGATATCTGTTAACACCGTATCTCCCGCACAACTCATGTGATGCAGTATTATCAATTCATCGTGCGACTGTGGTTGAAACACTTTGTAAAATCGTCCGTTATGCTCAAGAGCTGGCGAACGAACGTCTTGAATAGTAATGTCCATCACGTCTTTCTTTTCATGAGAAGTACATGTTGCCGACCAGCTTATAACATACTGTTTACCTACTTCAAAGCCTTCTCCGTTATGCCCGACGACATAATCAGTACCGTATGCAAGTTTTACAGCCGTGCGCCCATTGAGTCGATTTTTGTTATATTTAGTAGTTCCGTCTCCACCGATTAAATCAGCGTTAATTCTTGCAGTCTCGCTGACACGAGCTAATTTCTTACTTAATTCAGCGATTGAGTCCGCACCACTAACCAACTCTTCGCGTATTCGTTTAACGAACTCGGGGCGTTCTTTCTCAATTTCTTCATGGATTTTAGATCCAAGCTCTTCGGCTTTTGCCTTGTATTCCTCGATGGCATCTGTGATAGCTTGTTCACGCTTGGCGAACTCAGCGTTAAACGCACGGTCTGCATTTGCAATTTCTTTTTTCAAGCGTTCATCAAAAATCTGATTCAAATTTCGAGTTTCATTCAAAACGGCATCGTTTACAATCCCACCGATTGCATTCGCCAGACTAGACTGAAATGTCCCAAAACCAATTGATTTCAGACGTTTAGCCATTGGAGAGTAAGTATATTTCGTAATTTTCTTACGAACATCAAAATCGTACTCTTCGTGATAGATACTGACCACATCGAACATTCGAACTGCAACATCGCTCTGACCGACAACCGATATTTCAAGGTTATCTTCTAGCATGTCACACATACTTATCCGAAAATACTGCTTACCGTATTCAATCAAGCTAGATCGGTCTGTGACGTTCTGGTCATTGACCTCAACAACCGCTTCATAAATTTGGTTGTATTTTCCAAGCAAGGGGCTATCAATCACTACCACATAATCAACGTCAGGCGCCTTTTCTCCCTCACCTTTAACAGTTGTTTTAAAGGTTATCCGAGTTTTCAAAGACTTCGTTGAGGTCTTATGCTGGTAGCTGGACAGGTTTTTCTTGTACATAAAAAGCGATTCGTTTTCCGAACCGCCATTTTTAAGTAATCGTACTTGATACCCATGTCTGACTAAATCACCACCCCATTGACCAATAATAGAATGCTTATCTTTCGCAAATGCCTCCATGGCATTCTTATATTCAACATTGAAAGTGTGTCTATCTTCAATGTCAGAAAAAAATGAGAATGGATTGTCACGAGTAATGCTTCCGGCAAATCGACTTAAAGCAGTCGAACCAGTCACTCTATCCAAAGAGATAGAATTGACCACATAGTTATTCAAGAGAGTGAATACTTGGTTAGCATAGACCTGAATATAGCCATGCTTCTTCTCAACCTCAAATATATAAAAATCTTGTTCACCATGCAGGTCGTCTGCAGTCAAAAAAGTTTCCTCTTTTAGCAATTCCCACTTGGGGTCTGATGTAGGAAATCGAAACGTTAATTGATAAGCATTGTTCCGTTCTTGGACTATTTCGTCATTAAAAGCCTCGTTTAAAGGCGTGTTGCCGTCTGTAAGATAAATCATAAGATATACCTCCAATTCGTCCGAACTGTGACCTTACGAACTGAACCAGTAAAGACCAGACCGTTATTACCAACTTCCAATTCAAAGAAACCTCCGCGCTTACGTAGAGTGTTTTGAACTGCGCCGTCTGCATTGTAGATATTCTGCTTCTTATGCCTACAATCAATAGTCACTTTTTGTCTAATGGTCAAGTGCATGGTTGTACGTCCGATAGTCAAAGAAATATCTCCATCTCCCTCAATTTCAATCACAGGCTCACTATAGACAGAGCCTGGATTGTTGATATTGCCACTTGCAGTGAAGACCAAAGGGACAACATCTTTCTGATAGCGGAAAGGTTGCATACTCAACTTAATTTCTAATTTCCATCCATACATACCTTGTGGATTGTATTTTGCACTGACGAAATCAGCATAAAATAAAGAGCCTAGTTGGTAGCTAAACTCTAGCGTATTATCATTTGGTTGAAATCTCTCAACGATTTCAGACGGATTTACCGTCCTTGGAAGGTAAAATACAAAAGTCCTCTCGTAACTTTCATAAGCACCGTCCAAGACGCGATAATCCCCGTTGACCCCAAAAAGGGTAACTGTTTCTGAAACTTTAGGTTTAGCAGCCTCCACATCTCCAAAATCAGTCACCACACAGTTAGGAATAGTTGAAGTGTTGAAACCATTGATAATCATGTATTCCATTAAATTCCCTCCCTAGCGTAAATAGCACCTTGGCGCTGGTAGACGCTCATTGAAATTTTATCAGCGTCCAGATAAGTATCTGACGGCTTCTCAAGGATAGCAGTAAGGATTCTCTCCATACTCGCTCTCAGATTCGCTATCTCAGACACGGTTTTACTCTCATGGGCCTCAAATTGGGTTGACGGCATAGCCAATTGTGTCTCAAAGGTTTTAGTAAGGGATACAGAGGAATTCAGATCCATGTTATCTCCTGAAAATACATCTGAAATTTCATCAGCCATTCCTCCGACCGTTTGTTTGACATCCTTAAATTGCTCTTGTAATCCTTGGTCTAAACTTTCCATGATAGCGTTACCTGCTGGGATTAATAATTTTCTATCATACTCGATTGGCCCTTTATGGTCTCGAATCCAGTTCGCAATTCCTCCAACGAAGTCTGTAACAGCTCCCCAAGCAGATTTCAATCCACCGAGAAAGCCATCCATGATAGCTTGACCTGCAGCACCTAAGTCGATGTTCCACAATTTGTCGAATATTCCAGTAATTCCAGAAACTAAGCTAGAAACAGCGTTAGACATAGCGTCCCAAGCGGCTTGCGCTCCAGATACTAATCCATCGATAATCCCTTGCACACCAGATACTAATCCGTTCCAACCTGCAATAGCTGCACCAGAAATAGCGTCCCATAAACCGCTTAAGAATTCAGCCATTCCATTAAATGTGGCTTGAACACCTCCAACGATTGCGCTGACTGCTCCAGAGAATATTGAAGTAATTCCGTCCCACATCATTGAGATTCCGTTCGAGATTCCATCCCAAATAGCACCTAAATCCGTTCCTAATTGACCGAAATTAAGTGTCACTAAATCAATGATAATTAAGATTGCTCCAAGGAATACTGATTTGATAACTTCCCATACTCCAGTTAAGTATGTAACATATCCATCAAATACTTGAGAGATTCCTGAACTCATTCCGTTCCATAGGCCCATGAATGCGTCGATAAATGGTTGAACCACTGCCATAATTGCGCCAGTGATTGCACTCCAAATAGCTGTTGCCACACTTACAATACCTTCCCAAATAGCAGTTGCTGTTTGGGCGATGTTATTCCAAGTATCAATTAAGAAGCTTGAAATAGAAGTCCATGCACTAGACAGGAATTCTGTAAATCCTTGCCAAATAGCCTTTCCTGTTTTTGTTTGAGTAAAGAACCATGTTAATGCAGCTACTACAGCAGTAACCCCTACAATTAATGCAGTAAATGGATTAGCGGAAACAATTGCGTTAAATGCAACCATTCCACCTTTAGCAGCCGTTAATCCAGTCTTGAAACCATCAATTGCACTCTTGACAGTATTTACGACTTTTAAAGCAACAAAGCCTGCTGCTAATCCTGCTAACACTGCCGTTACAGAATAAACTGCGGCTGGTGTTTGGTTAATCCAGTCTACAAACTGCTTAATCCAGTCAGTTACTGTGCTAATTGCACCAGTAATTCCTTCGAATGCTGTTCCAAGTTCTCCTACATCTCCACTTATTCCAAGAATGCCTTTTAATTTGTCAATAAAACCTCCAAACAAGTCACCAATACCGCCTACTGCACTCTTAATATTTTGGAATGCTGTAGATAGGTTGTTGATAATCGTTTGTGTGGTAGATTCACCAAAGATAGCTGTTAAGCCTTCTTTGATGGCGAATCCTAACACCTCCGGAATGGCTTTAACCGCATTTTTAAGCATTGGTATAAAGTTGCCAAACACAAACGTTTTAACGGTTTCTTTTAACGCTTCAAGTGACGGTGTTAAGTCCTCTCCAAGCGCCATATTCCCAAGCACGTTTTGTGCTGCAGCCTTCATGGATGCGAATGATCCAGAGAATGTAGTTGAGGCTTCCTTGGCTGTTGTTCCTGTGATGTCTAACTTACCCTGGATTGCGTGGATTGCTTGATAAACATCAGATAAGTTGTTGATGTCGTATTTAACTCCTGTGAGCTTCTGAGCGTCAGAAAGAAGCCGTTGCATTTCTTCCTTAGTACCACCGTAACCTAGCTTGAGATTGTCTAACATCGTATAATTCTGCTTAGCAAAGCCTTGATATGCGAATTGAATGCTTTCCATCGATGTACCCATCTTGTTAGCATTATCTGACATATCAATCATTGCCATGTTTGCTATCTCTGCAGCCTTCCCAGTATCCCCACCGAGCGACTGCAATAGACTTGCACTAAATCCTGTTACGGATTCCATATACGCGTTAGCAGATAATCCTGATGTTCTATACGCTTCTTTAGCGTATCCTTTAACGATATCGGCACTGCCTTTGAATAAAGTCTCAATACCACCGAGAGATTGTTGAAGTGCTGCACCCTCGTTTAATGAAGAAGATAAGGTGTCCTTAATAACTTTCCCAATACCAATTGCAGCAATCATTTTAGTAACTGTACCAGCAAAACTTTTCATAAAACCTTGCCCAGCTCTATCTCCGGCACCGACTACTTCTGTTCCCATAGCCTTTTCAATCATGCCTTTGATTCCGTCAGCCGATGGGATTATCTGAACATAAGCAGTACCTAATTCTGTTGCCATTAAGTTTCCTCCTTCCCTAATAATCTATTTCTTTCTCTTAAGAACTCCTCGCCCGAACTAAATGTCTGAGTATCTGACTCTGATTTGCGTTCATCTATACCTAGTAATTTTTCTAGAATCGATTGAGGTACATTAGTACCTTTTGAACCGTCTTTCGTCTTCTGCCATGCTAGTATGCTTAATCTATCAACAGCACAAGCTAGTAGAGACTCTTCTAACGTGATTCTATTTCCAGACATGATCATTTTAATTCTTGAGTTTTGTCTTAAACCTAAAGAAAAAACGGCCACCGAGAGAACCGGTAGCCGACGATAGTCATAGATATGATAAGTTTCTGCTAAATCGCAAATTAAAGCATCTTCATCAGTCACAATCATTCTTGCAAGGGCCATTATTTTTTTAAGGCTTTAGCCTGTGTGAAAATCTCAGTAATTTCGTCATTCATTTTCTGAATGGGTACACATCCATTTTCATCTCGTACATGATCTTTTAATGCAGCCGCTGCAGCAGGGCCTAGAACTTTTCGAACGACCTTAGAAATTAAAAGAGGATTCTCTTCTAACTCTACAAGTAGTTCTAATAGCTCATAGTCATCGTTAATTGTGCTTTCATTGATTTGGAATTTAAATCCGGAAGATGTTTTCCCTTTAATCATAATTAACCTACTTTCTTAATGTATTCATAGTGAGTATTACCGTCACCATCAGGGAACGCTGATAATGTAGTTTCATAGCCGATGTTTTCTCCACCAGCATATTTAACGTCACCTACTTCTGACACTTTAGCCAGTGGCAGTACCATACGTTTAATAACTCCTGATTTAAGAACCATATCCACTACGAATGATTTTTCTTCGTAATCTTCAGCTTTAGATTTAATAGTGATTCCTGTTTCTAAAGTTCCAGTTACGTTCTTTTCACCGTAAATTAATTTCAATACGTGTAAGTTTAATGCTTCAATTAAAGTGAACTTAAATTTGTCCTCTTTTTCTTTCAACATTGTGTTTACGATTGAACCGCCCCATTCCTTAACGTTCTCAGACGATGCACTGTTAGCATTTTCTAAACCGTCTTCAGATACGAAACCTAAGTTTTGGAACTGAGTATCTAACGTTGCTTCTGCGTCAGTAGGTAATTCTGTTCCTTTTGGTGCCATGTAAATAGCTCCACCAATCTTAGGCTTAGCTGCAGTTACATTACTCGCGTTGTTTTTATCTGCCATATTTTTCCCTCATTTCTAATAATGTCTGATATCAAATACTGCTTGATATCTGTATTTTTTTGATTCTGTATCTGTATAGTTGTAATCGCTGTTTAAGCTAACATCAGATACGTCGTTTAATTCGACTAACTGTTCAACTACTTCTTTTACATTTTCGTTCAACAAAGAAGCCTCATACATCGACTTTCCGTAAGATTGGAAAGCAAATGTAGAGGCTAATAATTTATTTCGCTTAGAGCCACCTGTTTTTTGAATTAATACAAATTTATCTGGCATCTTAGGTGAAAGTTCGAATACCACTGGGCAATCCAACTTTCTTGTCATGAATTTTCTAATTTCAATCTCTATCAACCTCTCACCGCCTTCAATAATGTATTGTTTTTCTTATTATCCTTTTTAGCTTTAGCTGTAGCAGCTTTAACTCGTCCTGTGGCACGTTTCTGACCGATTTGAGTATCTGCCTCATATCCAGTTCCTGCTCGACTAGCAATTTCGTTTGCACGCTCGCTAATCATCTTCTGAACAGGCTCAGATTTTAAGAAAGCTCCAACACCTTTAGTGTTTAGCTTGAATTTAAACGAGCTACTCATATCGTTCCACCGTCACTTTCTTGTGCCAGGCAGTTGGTACCATGGATTCAATTCCTTCAACGACTGGTCCGAAGGTTCGGAACGTTTTTCCAAAGAATTTAACTTCCCTATCTTTCCAAACGTGAGTATCGCCTTTAGGAATACCAAGCGTATAGACTGCTTTCTTTCCGTAAAGTTGAACCTGGTTGATAACATCCGTAGCCTCAGTAGGAGATACTAGGACATTCTCTACTTGGATTTCTACATCATCGTATGTTGTAGCACCCATCTCGTCCTCACCAGTTTTAACACGATCTACTAATGTGACAGTAATTCCTTTAATCATAGAACTCTATCACTCCAATCCGTTGCTTAGTGAATCCCAATCGCTTCAATTCTGCATTTTTGATGAAGATACCACCACCAGGAACGAGATACGAGCCACTAACTGAATAGCCTAGAGCGCTTTGACTAAATTGAGTCATCGGCTCTTGTTCTGTAGAAGTCATTAATGTACGAGCTACAATATCAACTACCACAGATTTAACCACGTTTTCATAACTAGAACGTTCTACAGCCATATTGTCTAAGTCTTTTCCATAGCGACGAGCCTCTTCCCTCAGCATGTCAGATACAGTGGCAAGAAGTGCATTCGCTCTATCAATCTCAGACGGCTGCAGTCTCTTCCATAGTCGCTGTAAATCGTCTAAAGTCGCAAATGAGTCCATTAATCATCATCCTTTGCTTCTTTCTTCGGTTTAGCTTTAGTTTTCTTATCTTCCACTGGTTCCCATGAGCCTGATACAACACAATTAGTCTCAATAATAGCCCCAGTTTTTACGTCTCTATATTTCATATCAAAGACCTACGCTTTTACACGAGCAAATGAGTCTTCGTCAAGAATTCCCCATCCAATATATGCTTCAGCTCGTAAGCAAATTTCGTTATATTGTTTTAAGTCACGTCCAGTACCGTCTGGATCACCATATTGAATAATTTCTAATGGAATATTATCCGCATATCCCCATTTGAAGCGGTTAGCAAAGTCACCAACAATCACATGATCTTGTTCAGCAGTTCCGCCTGTTACAGTTAAGTTTTTGCTGATATCTGATTTCATGCCGTAGAATGAGTCAGGATTTTGTCCAAAGCGTAATTCAGGATATTGTACAACACCATTTACTTTAACTTTAGCTAACGCTTGGCCTGCAGTTGGAGATAATGCAATACCTGTTACTTCTCCACCTTTTGCAACGATTTGTTGAACTGCAGTGTCGATATTTTCATCAATATGGTCTGCATCATAAGTTGTAATGTTATTCTTTACTAAACCATCAAATGAGTTAATATCACGGAATGAAGCATCCGTCATACCTTTTGGTTCTAAACCGTGAAGAGCTGCAATATCAAATGATTGTGCAATCTTCTTAGAGAACCCCTCTGTAAATGTATCTAAGAATTGCATTTGTTTTTCTTCTGAAACATGTAAGAATTCGTCTGTAATACGTGCTTGATAAACGAATTTTAATGGTTTGATTACTTTAGAAGTAACTTTAGCTTCCCCAGCTAATTTTTGTTCGCCTTCACCTACGATTTGAGCATTTCCTTCTAGGTTGAACACCATTTGTTCTGTTCCTGCAAAAGGAATTGGAGTTTGATCTGATAAGTTAGCTAAAACTGATTTGCCTTGTACTTTTGAAAATAGTTCTTTAACCAATTCTGGTTTAAATAATGTTGCTGCTTTTAAAGATTTATCTGTCATTTGTTTTTCCTCTTTTCTATTGATTTAATTGTTGTAACATTTGTCTCATCGCACTTGTTCTTTCGTCACCAATAACTGGTTCAACATCTTTCAATGGAGCGACTGGTTTTGGTTTGATAAATGCAGATAAACGTTCCGCATCGGCTTGCAAGCTCTCTTCGTCGCTACCTTGTAATCTGTCTACCAATTCATACGGAAGACCGTTGCGCAATGCAATTTGAGTACGAAGCTGTGTTCCTTTGAACTTCTCAACAACTTGGTTAACTTCTGCTAATTCAGACTCTTTAGCGCTAATAAATTCGTCTTTCTCAGCTAGTAGTTTGCTGTTGCTGTCGATTGTTGCTAGTAACTCAGCGTTCGTTGTTTCCAATTCCTTCACACGAGATTCTAGTTTCTCTAATCCGGCATACTTCTCTTTCTGACGAGCGAGTCGTTCACCAATGATTCGGTCTAGTTCTTCTTGTGTTTCAATCGTTTTAAATTCAGGCATGTTAACTGCCTCCTTTCTCCGCGTTAACCTGCGCGTACAGTAATTTTTTTATTAAAAAAAGTCACTACATAAAGCAGTGACCTTTAGTTTAATAACTGATTTTTTGTTTTTTCTTCGGCTTAGATGTCGCACAAAGCCAATGCGCTAACAATGCGCTGTCCATAAGACTGATATCTACATCATCAAAGTGTGAACGATATCCAAATCCACCGTTTGAACCAATGTTCCGTTTGTCACAGTTAGTTACAACCTTAGATAATGACGGTTGCCCTGAGTGACAAATGGTCTTCTGATACACACCTTGCTCAAACATAGCGTTTGCTACGATAATTTCTTTAACAGTAGGCAACACTACATTCCTTATTCGGAACTCTCTCAATTCATCATCGAGAACTTTCTGCCCACTAGCACCATCTATAGCGATTTGAGATGGTTTAGCTTTCCTTAAGAAATCAACTATCCATCCATTACCATTTCGAACAGATTGACAATCAACAGTTTCAACGAAGATATCATCGAAATCTGTCCTAATAGCAATACTCAATGCTACGTTAGTGCCATCTTGCCCATATTTGATTCCAACGAACATAGGACCTTTAAACTTAGGTACTTCATCAAGCCTAAGAGCCTCCCACTCAGCTTCTGAGATTGCTGATTTTTGATTGTAAGTAGGCCAGAACCCAAGACGCTGTATGTTGTGGTCTAGCTTGTCGTCACCTAGTTCGGCTTCAATCTTACGCTCGTCTAAGTGATAACCCATCGAAGGATTAGAATTGTACCAGGCTTCAATGTCTGATATCTCTTTCTCAGTAGACACAGACCATTCCGACCATCCGGAATACTTACCGCGACCAAATAGACATGTTTCACGGAATTTACTAAATACGGTACCACTCGAAACGGGTGTTGGAGGTGTTCCGCACATAACAGTGATTGGATTATCACTGTCAGTAACTGTATATTTCAACGCTGACTCCTGCTCAGTTGTATATTCTTGAGCCTCGTCTATGATCATGATGTCGAATCCTTCACCAAGTCCACCATTCGATGTACGAGTTCTAAACTGCAGCACTCCTTCTGTATTAGTCAGAGCGATTCGTTCTTGACCTTTAGCGCGAATAGATGTGAAATCTTCTCCATCAACATAGCCCATCTTTTCTAGATACCGTTTAACCTTCTCAAAAGAAGAGTGTGAGGTACTAATTCGATGAGCAGTGTGTAATATATTCAATCCTTGGTGTAATCCCCAAAGTTCGAGCATATAAAGAAGTTCGGATTTCCCATTCCGTCGTGGAATGGAATATCCGAACTTCTGATGAACCCATAGTCCTTTTTTATCAACAGCCATCATCGCCTCTAGCAATTTCTTTTGCCAGATATAGCTGCTTAATCCTGTTTTCTCATAAATTTCTATAGCTTCCTTGCTAAGAGACCTCTTCTTTACATAAGGCAGGATGACTGATTGCGTAGGAAGCTGATTTCCATATTTCTTTCTAGCCATTAACCTATCCTTCCTAATTTTATAACACAGATACTCATCAAATTTTATGTGAGTCCTCTAGGATTTTAAATTCATCTTTTGGATAAAGATAATCTTCTCCTGATTTATCTATTATTCTATACCATCCATCTTCCTCGGATAATACTTCATATATTCCTCCATAATCAAGAGTATTTGGCTCTGTAGGTCCTACATATATTACCTTCATTTTATCCACCTCTTAACTTTAAATTCTACCTTTCCAACTGATGGGTGCTGATACCAATGTAATTCTGCAATTCTGCCACTTTCCAACGTTGCTATTCCAGTAACTTTTTGCCACAATTTTTCATTTTTTGTTTTGTACTGTTTAACAAGTCTACGAATATCGTCTATTTGTCTTCTTACATCCTTTCCAGCAATAACATTAACATTTGTTATCGTGCTACCTTTTTTAACTATTTCTGTTCCACGAACTGGATAAGGAATTTTAACATAAATGTCTCTCGCTTTAGCACTAACTGATTTTGGCAAGATAATATTATCTAGCCTCTTTGTATCAATTATACTACTTTCGTATGAGTTATCCCATTTTTTACTCCAGACATTTTGTTTTTTTCCATCTCCTGGATGATAGTCCAGTGTACAAGTGCATCTATCATGCCTTCTAAACACATCCTTGTTAACACCAGGGTAAGTGTAAACACCAGCTAATTTACTACACCAAGCACAACAATTACCGTCAGTCGTACGAACAATCTTTGGCTTTAATCCCGATTTAAAATGGAAATCTGCATTAACTTTGATATGATTATCCACGATATTTTGGTTGAAGTTAACAATAGGTTCTTTAAGAATCCATGACACATCGTCGAACTTTTCCTCGTATGACAATCGATTTACTAGTCCATTAATTCTTTCTTGGTTTATTGGAGCCTGGATGGATTTCAATCCAATACCAGCCTCCTTGTTTAAAGTCTCTTGAACCTGCTTAGCATATGTACTTACCATCTTGTGATTAGTTCCAAGTGTTTCATTCAAAATACGACTAGCAATGTTAAAATGCATCTTTCCATCAGGAAGAATTAATCCACTAATGTTGTTTTGAAGTGCCTCAGAAAGAATCTGCCCTAATTTAGTTGAAAATTCGTGAGCGTCTATAAAGTTAGCTTTCCCACTTCTCACTAGAAGTAGCAATCTCTCTAATTCTGCGCTCTTTTCAGCCTGTTCAAAAAAATCAGCTTTTATTTTCTCAAGAAGTTCTGGAACGATATCATCCATTCACATCAGCTCCTTTAATTCCTGTTAAATCGCGAATAGTTTCTGCTGTGATATATCCTGGGAGAACTTGGTTTAACTTAATCGCTCCATCTCCGAGCATTGTTAATGTAGATGCATCCGCTTCGAATAGTGGTTCCCATTTAACTACAGTTTTTGAGAATTCCTTACGCATAAATCTGAAATCATCACGTAAGCACACAGCTACATAAGCAACGTTTAAAAATCCTGAACCTAGAGAACGTTGTGCAGCTTTTCCTGCAAGTCTTAAGTTCTCATGGCTTGCTTTAATAGCTTCAACGCTAGATGGATTGTCAGAAACGAATCCTAAATCATCAAGAGTCAATCCTGTTTCACCAGCAAAGCCTGCCGCTGCCATTTTCAGTTGTTCAACGAAAGGTGTCATGCTTGCAGTAGTGAATTGTCCAACAGACGGTTTATCACCGTCATCATCCTTTGTAAACATAATAAAGCTTGAAATAGTTGCTCTTAGACTTTCTACCGATTCTGCGTCTTGGCTAACACCTAATGCGTACTTCTGAGGAAACGAATAGAACTCTGCAGTAATCTCCGAACGCTCGATTGTTCTCTGCGCTGTTTTTTGATATGAAATTCCAGATTTAGTAATGCGAGAACGTCCAAATGGTCTGCTGGCATCTGGTCTATGGATAATAGGTACTAACAATGGAATACCAGTTGTATTCTCAATCGAGTATGGCTCTTCTCCTTTTGGATAAAAGATTGTCTCGTTTTGAGTGAAATATGCTTCTAGTAATGGCTTATCATAGTCATCTCGTTTAAGAACTGCGTAGCCTTCTGTTAGCAAATTAGTAATTGGATCTAAAATCCCTGTTGCGTTGCTTGATTCAATAACTTGTAATCTAGGCATTCCCTCTTCGTCTTTGGAAATGTATACGAAGCAGCACGAACCAATCAATGCAGATAGAATTGCTGAGTCGAAAAAGATATCCGGATTGTTGTACTGGAAAATTTCATTAGCATCGAATACGTCGTTTGCAAATTCTCTAAAAATCAATCTATCGGCTAGGCTGTCTACAGCTTTTGTTGTCCAACCAAGAACAGCTTTATATTTATCTCTAATTTGAGCAGGAATAGTAACTCCGTCTGTATTATCTTTTTTTTCCATAGAATAATACTTATATCGCATTTGTACTCCACTGCGATATCCGTCTAATTTCCTACGGAGATATGCTTTACCTTTCAATTCCATTTTCATTTCTCCTTTTTTGAATTTTGGCGCGAGAAAATTTGTACAATACTGCCTGGGAGGTCGCCAGAGCCACGAGGTAGGTTCCCCTCCCCCCTATCGCTCAGGTTTGTAATTTGCCCAATCTCTTGTCTGTGGCAAATTGCGGTTACCTAGGACTTGTTTAACTTCACGCGCTTGATTAAATAATTTATCTGATTTTTGTCGGTTGCACGTCCAGTGGGCGAGCTGTAGGTTCTCAATGTCGCTTGGATGTCCACCTTTGTTAATAGGCACGATGTGGTCAATCACTGGTGACAGTGGGTGCGGATACTTAAGCTTGAAGTCTACAGGCTTTCCACAAATTCCACAGACGTTCTGCGTCTTGAATATCTTCTTCTTATTCTTTTCGAAGGCTACTCGATGTGGTCCAATCCTATCTGGTCTTACCATTTCAATTCATCCTTTATTTAAATTTTATGCAGCAGGGTCATTTTAACCCTACCGGGTTTAATTGTATGGGGGTGTTTTTATTATCGTACCGCCATTTCTAAAGGGGTGGGGGTATTAAATTTTTAAGGGTACTGGGGTGTTCTTGAATCTCACATATCTTACATTGTGTTAAATTCGAGCAACGCTCGAACTCGTTGATATAATAATGTTTTTTAAACTTTCTTATTTTGAATTTACATTTTCTCATTATGTTAAATTGAACACCGTTACAAGTAGAAATCGTCCATTGATTTATCCTGTTGGTCTTGCTGGATACCGATGTATCTCAATGTGATATCCGGACTTGCATGGTTAAATAGAACCATCAGCATAGCCACATCTTTATTATTCTTATAATGATGGTAACCAAATGTTTTCCGCATTGTGTGCGTTCCAACGTTCTCAATGCCGATATCTTCCGCTGCAGCTTTAAGAATGTAATAAGCAGCTTCACGAGTGATTGCTTTATTCTTTCCTTTTCTGCTTTTAAACAGATAATCATGTGGATTCATATCTTTGATGTACTCTTGTACTTCCTTTTTGAAAGCTTTGTTCATCTTTCTTTTGAGAATCTTTCCTGTCTTTAATTCTCTGATGTTCACATACTGCCCTTGAACATCCTTAGCTTTTAATTTAATAATGTCACTGATTCTTAATCCAAGATTAATTCCAAATACGAACAGCATGTAATTACGTTCGTTCCATTCTTTTAGATAATCTTTCATAGCCTGGATGTCGTCAGGATCGCGAATAGGTTCTACGAAATTCATACTGTTTCCTTTCTTAAAAACTAAAGAGCGTACTCATCAGCACGCTCTTTGACAGTTTTTGTTGGTTTATCTGGGGAATTACCGCGAGTGGAGTCGAACCACTCTACATCCAACACGGCACTGTTAGCAGTCGTCCATGCTGCTAACTTGGATACACCTTTTTCAGGACTGGCTTTTTAAAGATGTTTCCGCATCTCTATCCTTGTATCTACACGATACCACATTACATATTATAAAATAATTCCCTTAAATTGTTTTACAAACTTTTTTAGTCATATTCTACAATAAATGAAACTACTCTTCTTCGTCTGTTGTACCATCTTGATATACATCTACACCCAGAGCATAGGCTAGTTGTTTAATGCCTTCCATTCGTATATCTCGAATAGTGAATTCACTGTAGTTCATTTCACTTCCAATTAGCACATCGCTTTGCTCCTTGATTAATGATCTGTAAATTACTACTCGGTTAACTGATGGGATACTGTTTAATGCTGCGTTAACACGTTCAACGTAATCTTTGAACTTCTTCCCTACCGTATCACTCCACAGTGCAGCATCTTCTGTTGAAGAGTGGAACTCATTAGTAAATGAAGGTGGGACAATCGTATACTGAGGAGTGATGCGAGGCTCACTCTTCAGATACAACTTGTTTAAAGCGTTCTTATATCTACTGATAACTTTCATCACCTCTCGCTTTGTAGCTTTATAATCGAGTTCCGGATAATCAAATAGGTTAATACTCTCCAAATACTTGCACCTCAATTCATTAGAATGGCAAGTCATCGTCTGATACTCCATTGAATGGATTTTCTTCGATTGGTTGAACTACATTGTTTCTAGATTCTGTGACTTTCTTTGATTCTAGTAATGAGAAGTTCTCAACAACTACTTCTGTGATGTATTTTTTACTACCGTCTTTCTCATAGCTGCGTGCTTGGATTCGTCCTTCGATTCCAACTAGTGAACCTTTGTTGGTGAACTTAATAAAGTTCTCTGCAGCAGTAGACCACATCAAACAATTGATGAAATCTGATTCGTATTCACCATTTTGATTTTTAAATTTCTTTTGTACTGCAACACTGAACTGCGTGTACTTAGTACCGGTTGTTGTAAATTTTAGCTCTGGTTTCTTTGTTAATCTGCCTACTAGCACAACGTTATTAATCATTTATTTACCTCCAAATATTTCTCGTGAGCTTTTAAATCGCCTTTTAAAATTCGGCTCACTCGTTTGAATTCTTTAATTGCTTGAGACCTCATAGGTTTAATTCCGTCCTTACGTGCCTCGTCTGTTTCTGGGATATAGTATCCAGTTCTGCCGTTACGTTCTCCGATAATCACAATGCCGTATCTGTTAACTAACGTATCAATTACTTTCTTAACTCTACGTTCCGACAGCTTAGTAATGCTTGAAATGTCCACTCGGTTAATTCGTCGAGTATCACTCACTGGAATCAGTCTTAATACCATTCGTTCTTCTGGACTCATTCTTTCCATTAGCAGCTCTCCTTCAATTCTTCTAATCTGTCTACATTGAATCCAGACCAGGCATTGTCGAAGTGCTCATCTAACGCAACTACTGGGAGCTGCTGGAAGCCGTTTAATTTAATTTCTTCTAGCTTTTCTGGATGCTCAGATACATCCACTGACTCAAATTGAATTTTATTTTGATCTAGCCACATCTTTGTCATCTCACATTGGATGCAATTTTGTTTAGAATAAACTGTTAACATCGAAATCCTCC
>ERZ773233.892-NODE-892-length-18228-cov-10.496066_pt1 | contig 18228 bp, 15 predicted proteins | sample MGYA00580991_ERZ773233 | MGnify/ENA primary metagenome ERZ773233 (study PRJEB29015, sample SAMEA2738178) | human oral metagenome | biome: human oral; feature: human-associated habitat; material: saliva | place: China | collected 2161 ...
TCTGTCTCAATCTCGCCCGCAGCCTCCAAACTGACCTCAACAGTCTCTTTTGGGAAGACGATTTTTAAAAAAGGAGCAAACAAATGAAAAAAGAAACTCTCACTGAAAAACTCATCAAACGCATTTACGGAATTTCTGGCTCCTTTGACGAACACAAACGGCGCGAAGCCGATCGCATTGGGAATCAGGTCTTTGTCGTCCTCTTTTATCTGATGATTTTTGGCAACCTCATCCCTTTTGTCCTCGCTTATAAATACCCACAAATTGTCGCTTTCGGATATCCTCTTGTGGTGTTTGGCATTTCGATGATAGCTGCTCTCTATGTAGTCTCTCAAACCAAGAAAACGGGTATCACAGCCATTGATCCCGAAATGCTTAACCAAAAAGAAAGTAAGCAGCTACATTTTCCTGGTCTAAAAGCGGGTCTGATCTACGGAATAGCGATATTTTTTATAATGCCATTCATCGATACCCTAACAAGTGAAAATCCAAATTTCATCAGTTCTCTTCTGAATTCAAAACATATTTTAAAAACTATACTGGGAGCTTTCTTTTTCGGACTGATGATGCAAATTGTCGTCACTCTTCGCATTCAAAAAGCCAAGGAAGACCAGGACGACGATTAGGAGGAAACTTATGAAATCATTAGCAAAACTACTGAACAGTCATGTTTTTATTAGCATTTTCCTCGCCATCGTCCTTGTCTCAGGAGCTATATCTCATACCGTTTTAATACTCTCACTCCTCTTTCTTCCTGCGCTAAATAAAGGACCTGGACTTGAGAAAATCCAATCAAATTTATCGGTATTCTAATTTATTTACTTTGCTGTGCTTTCATAAACTCTATGTCGAACAAATTCCTCTTTTTACTCTTTTGGAAAAACTTGTCCAAATCGATACACTCACCCCATTATTGGGTATTTGGTTTGAGTATTGCTGCTATCTTTGGAATCATGATTTATGCATTTCTATCACTACAGGAGGAGAAAACTCCTAAAAATCACAAACATAAGGAGAAAATAGATTAATGACTTCACTCTACGATTTTTCAGTATTAGACCAAGATAATCAGATGACTTCTCTGGATACCTATCGTGGTAAAGTCCTCTTGATTGTCAATACTGCTACGGGCTGTGGTTTAACCCCCCAGTATCAAGGATTACAGGAACTTTATGACCGCTATCACGATCAGGGCTTTGAAATCTTAGATTTCCCTTGCAATCAATTTATGGGGCAAGCTCCGGGTAGCGCAGAGGAAATCAACGCCTTCTGTAGTCTACATTATCAAACTACTTTTCCACGTTTTGCCAAGGTCAAGGTCAATGGCAAGGAAGCAGACCCTCTCTTCGTTTGGTTAAAAGACCAGAAATCTGGCCCACTAGGAAAACGAATTGAATGGAATTTCGCTAAATTTCTCATTGGTCGAGATGGGCGAGTCCTTGAGCGCTTTTCCTCCAAAACAGCCCCCCAGAACCTCCAAGAGTCTATTGAAAATCTGCTCTAACCTCTTTTCACTCCGACCATTCATTTCTAAAACCAAATGAAAGGTCGGATTTTTCTTTAAAAAGTAAACTATTTTCTTTAATTTCTGTTTATTTTTTTAGTTTTTACTCTTGCATTTTTTAAAATAATTTAGTATATTTGTTATATTAAGCATTTCAGCTGTTTTAAGGGAGAAAATGGCTTTTTAAATTTTTTATCTTAAAATGAAAGCGCTTTATACCGCGGGAGGTTGGATAGAGTAAATAAAAACTGAGATTATTTTTCTCTCGTTTGAGAGCAGAAGTAGATTGTTACCAAGTTCAACTTGGGCTCTGGCAGTAGCTGACTGCCTTGATAAAAACTAGGAGTATATTATGAATCGATACCTCTTTGAAAAAGGGCAAACTTTTAGCATTCGGAAACTGACCGTTGGAGTTGCCTCGGTCATGGTCGGACTAGCATTTTTTGCTTCAGGAACTGCTCTAGCTGATGAAAATCTTCCTGATGGAAAATCAAACCTTGAGAGTAAAATTGAGCAGGTTTCCAATCTAGAAGAAAACAAAGTTGAAGCCGAGAAGAAAGAAAACCTCAACCAGCCAGCAGCACAGCAATTAGAAAAAGAAGAAGCTCCTACTGATACAAGTAAGGCTGATCTGCTCCCTGAAGAAATTCACGATCAAGCATATCCTGACACCGACGTCAAACCTCTCAAAACTTCAGCTACCGTAGAAAAGGCTGAAAGTCCTCAAGTTGAATCAAAAAGTATTTTGAAATCGAAGGAAGAAGAGAACGCTCAAAAAGAGAATCGTGCTATTATTAACGGTGGTTTGGACCTCAAGCATATTCAATACGAGGGACAACCCGCAACTGCTGCCACTATGGTCTACAGCATTTATAACGGTGGTTCTCAACGATACATCGTTTCTGGGTCTGGTATTTTCGTAGCTCCTAACGTTTTCTTGACAGTTGCTCATAACTTTTTAGATAAAGATGGGAACGTTCGTGGTGGAAACTCAGCACGTTTCTACTACAATCTAGGATCCAACGCTCCCGTTAAGAATTCTCAACCAAATTCAGGAAATACCACACTCTTCCAAGAAAAAGATATCCACTTCTGGAACAAAGAAGAGTTTAGCAAGGGATATCAGAATGACTTGGCAGCAGTTGTAGCGCCTGTCCCTGTACAAATTGCAAGCCCAAATAAAGCAGCAACTTTTGTGCCACTCGCTGAGCATAAGACTTACAAAGCAGGGGATCCTGTCAGCACGATTGGCTATCCAACTGACTCTAGTTCGAAAGAACTCAAGCAACCTATCGTAGCTGGTCAACTCTATAAAGCTGACGGCAAGGTAAAATCCGTTGACCCTTATGATGACAAGGGAGCTACTGGCATCACTTACCAAACAACTTCTGTGTCCGGTTTGTCTGGTGGTGGAATTATCAATGGTGATGGAAAAGTCATCGGCGTACACCAACACGGAACTGTTGACAGCGGTGTCCCTGAGAAAGACCGCTTTGGTGGTGGACTTGTCCTCTCTCCTGAACAACTCAAATGGGTTAAAGAACTCATTAACAAATATGGTGTCAAGGGCTGGTATCAAGGTGATAATGGCAAACGTTATTACTTTACACCCGAAGGTGAGATGCTTAGAAATAAGACAGCTGTCATCGGAGAAAATCAGTACTCCTTTGATGAGAGCGGTGTCGCTACTCTAGTCAAGGGAATTGATTACGGACGCGTCCTTATCCAGCACGTGGATGAAGCAGGCAATACAGTCAAAGAAAATGATACTTTCTTAGACAAAACAGAAGTGGGAACTGGCTTTGACTATGATTTCAAGAAAGCAATCACTCCAACCGAATTCTACAAGCAAAATCTAGAAAAATATCAAATTGTTTCTATCGATGGTGTAGCAATTAATCAACAACTAAAAGATGAGTGGAACCACAATGTCGTTAGCAAGACAGCTCCTGGAACCCGTGTCATCAAGGTAGTCTATAAAGTCAACAAAGGCTCTTTCAAAGTTTACTACCGTCAAAAAGGAACAACTTCTGAACTAGCTGAGGCGACAGTTGATAACAATGACGGTCAAGAGTACGATGTTTCCTTTGTCAACACCTTCCATGCAAAAGACATTGCTGGATACCGTCCAGTCAAGGCTAGTTTGGAAGCAACCATCCAGCATAAAGGTGTGAATGAAGTCGTCTTTGAATACGAACCAATCGCTGATACATCCAATCCAACGACTGCGACTCCTCCAGTTGCTCATCCAGAAGATAAAGAAACTGAGATTGGCAATCATGGACCTCTTCCAAGCAAGGCCCAACTCGATTACCACAAGGAAGAATTGGCAGCCTTCATTCACTACGGAATGAACACTTATACTAATTCCGAGTGGGGCAATGGAAAAGAAGACCCTCGATACTTCAATCCAACCAACTTGGATACTGACCAGTGGATTCGCACTCTGAAGGAAACGGGCTTCAAACGAACCATTATGGTGGTTAAACACCACGACGGTTTCGTTGCTTACCCATCTAAGTACACCAACCATACCGTAGCTGCTAGCCCATGGAAAGATGGAAAGGGTGACCTTCTCGAAGAAGTTTCCAAATCTGCTAGCAAGTACGACATGAATATGGGTGTTTACTTGTCACCATGGGATGCCAACCATCCTAAATACCATGTCGCAACCGAAAAGGAATACAACCAATACTATCTCAACCAACTGAAAGAAATCCTTGGCAATCCGAAATACGGAAATAAAGGCAAATTCATCGAAGTTTGGATGGACGGTGCGCGTGGTAGCGGTGCCCAAAAAGTAACCTATACCTTTGATGAATGGTTCAAATACATCAAAGAAGCTGAAGGAGATATCGCCATCTTCTCTGCTCAACCGACAAGCGTTCGCTGGATCGGAAATGAACGTGGTATCGCAGGTGACCCTGTCTGGCATAAAGTCAAAAAGGCCAATATCACAGACGATGTGAAAAACGAATACCTCAACCACGGTGACCCAGATGGTGATATGTACTCTGTAGGGGAAGCCGACGTTTCGATCCGTTCTGGCTGGTTCTATCATGACAATCAACAGCCGAAATCACTCAAAGAGTTGATGGATATCTACTTCAAGTCTGTTGGTCGTGGAACCCCACTCCTTCTCAATATTCCACCAAACAAAGAAGGAAAATTTGCAGATGCGGATGTGGCTCGCTTGAAGGAGTTCAAGGCAACTCTAGACCAAATGTATGCGACTGACTTTGCCAAAGGTGCCACTGTAACAGCAAGTTCTACTCGTCAGAACCACCTCTACAAAGAAAGTCACTTGACTGACGGTAAAGATGATACGAGCTGGGCGCTCTCAAATGATGCCACAACTGGTAGTTTCACAGTCGATTTAGGACAAAAGAGACGTTTTGACGTTGTCGAACTCAAAGAAGATATCGCTAAAGGTCAACGTATCTCTGGTTTCAAGATTGAAGTTGAAATCAACGGACGCTGGGTGACTTACGGGGAAGGTTCAACTGTTGGTTACCGTCGCTTGATCCAAGGTAAACCTGTAGAGGCACAAAAAATCCGTGTGACCATCACAGGAGCACAAGCTACACCAATCTTGAACAACTTCTCTGTCTACAAAACGCCAAGTAGTATCGAAAAGACAGACGGCTACCCTCTTGGACTTGAATACCACTCAAATACAACAGCGGATACAGCCGGTACAACTTGGTACAATGAATCTGAAGGTGTTCGTGGCACTTCTATGTGGACCAATCAAAAAGATGCCAAAGTAAGCTATACCTTCACAGGAACCAAGGCCTATGTCGTCTCTACAGTCGACCCAGGTCATGGAGAAATGTCCGTCTACGTTGATGGCCAAAAAGTTGCGGATGTGCAAACTAAGAATGCTAGCCGTAAACGCAGCCAAAAAGTATATGAAACAGACGATTTAGCACCTGGCCAACATACCATTACCCTTGTTAATAAAACAGGTGAACCAATTGCTACAGAAGGGATCTACACCCTAAACAATGATAGCAAGGGAATGTTTGAACTCGAGTCTACCAACTACGAAGTCGAAAAAGGAAAACCCGTCACTGTTAAGATTAAGCGTGTTGGTGGAAGCAAGGGGGCTGCTACTGTGCGCTTCATCACAGAACCTGGAACTGGGGTTCACGGTAAAGTTTACCAAGATACAACTCAAGATGTGACTTTTGAAGATGGAGAAACAGAAAAGACTGTTACCATCCCAACGATTGACTTTACAGAACAAGCCGACTCTGTCTTTGACTTCAAAGCCAAGCTCACTTCTGTTTCTGATGGTGCCTTGCTCGGTTTTGCTACCGATGCAACGATTCAGGTGATGAAGGCTGAATTGCTGATCAAGGATCAAACAAGCTATGATGACCAAGCTAGTCAGTTGGATTACAGTTCTGGCTGGAACCACGAAACCAATTCCGCAGACAAATACCAAAAGACGGAGTCTTGGGCTTCCTTTGGTCGCTTAACTGACGAGCAAAAGAAAAAGACAACCGTAACAGCTTACTTCTACGGTACTGGACTTGACATCAAGGGATTTGTAGATCCAGGTCACGGTATCTACAAGGTCTTCTTAGATGGTAAAGAAGTTCCTTACCAAGATGGCATGGGAAATTCTTCGACTATTGATGGCAAGAAATACTTTAGCGGTCACGCTGCCCAACGCCAAGGCAATCAAACTCTGGTTAGCCTAAAAGGTCTTGATGAAAACTTGCACACAGTCACCCTTCAACTAGATCCTGATCGAAACGATTTGTCTCGAAACATCGGTATTCAGGTGGATCAATTCATCACTCGTGGTGAAGGAAGCGAACTCTACAGCAAAGAAGAGCTTCTCCAATCCATCACTAAATGGAAGGACGATTTGGCTAACTTTGACCCAACAGGATTGAAAAATACACCTGCTGCACGCCAAGCTTTCCAAGCAAATCTAGACAAATTGAGAAATCAACTCAGCGCTGAGACTGTAGATGCTCAGGATGTTATGTTGACAGTAAGTACTTTGCAAGATATTCTCAGCAAGGACGAAAACTACCAAAAACCTGGCGAAGAACCTAGTCCAGAACAGCCTGCTGAACCGAAACAGCCGGAAATCGAATACAATAAGGCCATGGCTAGCTTGACAGAAGCCATCGAGAAAAAAGTCGGTGAGCTTGGTTCTAACAATGAAGCTAAGAAGAAATTAATTGAACTTGCAAACCAAGCAATCGCTGCAATTCAAGAGGCCAAGACTCAAGAAGAAGTTAATAAAGCGCTAGAATCCGCTCTTGAACAAATTAGCAAGCTTGAAGCAGCTAAGCCTGAGAAGCCAGCTGAACCAGAGAAACCAGCTGAACCAGAGAAACCAGCTGAACCAGAGAAACCGGCTGAACCAGAGAAACCAGCTGAGCCAGAGAAACCAGCTGAGCCAGAGAAACCGATGACTTCTTCAATTCCTGCAGAAGGAGTGACGAACCTTATCTTTGAACTTCCAAGTTTAGAAGTTGTCAATAAGGTGATACCATTCAAGACTATCCGTCGCGAAAATGCCCAATTAGATAAAGGAAAAGAGCAAGTTCTATCGGAAGGGAAAGACGGTCTTCTAGTCGAGTATGTTGAAGTAAATGGTGATAATCGTAAGATCCTCCAAACAGAATCGACTCCAGCTCAAGATCGAGTGATCGAGGTTGGTATCAAACAAAGCTCAGTTGGAACAGAGGCGCCACCAGTTGTGACTCTTCCTGAGTATATCCCACCAAGAGAGACCGAAAAACCAGCTCCAGTAGTAACAGATAACTCACCAACAAAAGATGAGCAAGCTCCTGTTGCAAGAAACAGTAAACAAGAAAAGGAAAACCAACTCCCAGAAACTGGGGAACAAGAAGGAAACACCTTCCTCTTCTTGGCAGCAATTACTTCAGTCTTGTCTCTCATCATCTTCAAAAAGAATTTTAAAGACTAAAAAATCTTTGATTGATTCTTTTCTATCATTCTAGTTCCCCCGTAGAGAAGACCATCTGGTCTTCTCTTTTTAGGCTCTTTGTCAACTGTAGTAGATTGAAGTCAGCTAACACCTGGGGAGGACGATTGCTGTCTTCTCCATTTTTATATTCAGAGCAATGAAAATTCGTTTCTTAAAGTTGTCAAAGTTAGGGAAACCAAGGCATTGTGTTTGATGAGTTTAATGAGATTATTGGTTGCTTCCAATTTGGCGTTGGAATAGGGTAATTGAAGGGCGTTGATAATCTTGTCTTTATTCTTAAGGAGGGTTTTAAAGATAGTTTGAAATAGAGGATAAACCTGCTTGAGATTATCTTCAATGATTCCGAAAAAATTCTCAGAATCCTTGTTTTGAAAGTAAAAAAGCAAGAGCTGATAGAGAACATAATGTTTCTTCAAGTCTTCTGAGTAGTTCAAGAGTTTGCCTAAGATTTCTTTATTGGTCAAGTGTATGTAAAAAGTAGAAGTATAAAATCGTTGAGCTTCCGACTATCTTATGGGATGAGCTTCCAGTAGCGCTTGATAACCTTGTATTCGTGAGATTTTCGGTTAAATTGATTCATAATTTGCACACGAACTCGACTCGTGGCATGGCTTAAGTGTTGGACAATGAGAAAGCAATCAAGAACGATTTTAGCGTTTGGGAGTGATACAGTCTGAACCTAGAAATTCGAAAGCGAAGTTGTCTAGCAAAGTCATAGTAAGGACTGAATAGAACCATTGTAATGATTTTCACCCAACAGCGGATGATGATGAAGTAACTTAGCAATTTGAGAAAAATTTAGGCCTTGCATATGGTAAATGAGAATACTTTCACGCTCATCTAGGGTAAAATGATGGGAGCTCATAAGATTTCCTTTCGTAACTAGTTCGTTCAATTCTATTTTACTAGAAAATCTTATGAGTTTTTTATTGTGCATTTAATATTGTATATTCAAGACACATAAACTACTACAACATTGAATTCTGAATTTTTGTTGATATACCACATTATAAATGTTATTTAGACTCTATTCTTAATTACTTACACTTTTGTATTTAAAATATTGAGTAAATAGAAGATTTTTTATCACTTTTTTGCTATGATTAAATAGAGGAAAAGAGAAGGAGAAGACAATGATATTAATTACAGGTGCAAATGGTCAACTCGGTACCGAACTACGTTATTTACTGGATGAACGAAATGTGGACTATGTTGCAGTGGATGTGGCCGAAATGGATATCACTAAGTCTGAAATGGTTGAAAAAGTCTTTGCTGAAGTTAAGCCAACTCTAGTCTATCATTGTGCAGCCTACACTGCTGTTGACGCAGCTGAAGACGAGGGGAAAGAACTGGATTTTGCCATCAACGTAACTGGAACTGAAAATGTAGCCAAGGCCTCTGAGAAATACGGAGCTACTCTAGTCTATATCTCGACAGACTATGTCTTTGATGGAAAGAAACCTATCGGACAAGAGTGGGAAGTCGATGACCTACCTGATCCGCAAACAGAGTACGGACGTACCAAGCGAATGGGTGAAGAACTCGTTGAAAACCTTACGTCACAGCATTACATCATCCGTACTGCTTGGGTCTTTGGAAATTATGGTAAGAACTTTGTCTTTACCATGCAAAATCTTGCTAAAATCCATAAAACACTCACAGTGGTCAATGACCAACACGGTCGCCCAACCTGGACACGTACCTTGGCCGAATTCATGACCTACTTGACTGATAATCAAAAAGAGTTTGGTTACTACCATTTGTCAAATGACTCCACTGAAGATACCACTTGGTATGACTTTGCTGTCGAGATTCTTAAAGACAGTGATGTCGAAGTAGTTCCAGTGGACTCCAGCAAGTTTCCTGCCAAGGCTAAACGTCCACTCAACTCAACTATGAGCTTGGCAAAAGCAAAGGCAACAGGTTTCGTCATTCCAAGCTGGCAAGATGCACTGAAAGAGTTTTATAAACAAGAAGTAAGAAAATAGAAGCTTACGACATGCTAAAAAGCAAGAGATTCTGAGTACTGACCCCAAAAAGTTAGACAATTAATTTATCCGAAGGATTTAGTTCTGTATTGCACAGGACTGAGTCCTTTTAGTTTTATCTTAATTCGTTTATTGTTGTAGTAATCAATGTAGTCCACAATAGCTTGTTCCAATTGGTTAAGCGACTGAAATGACTTCTCATAACCATAAAACATCTCCGATTTCAGAATGCCAAAGAAGGACTCCATCATGCCATTGTCTGGGCTGTTACCTTTACGGGACATGGATGCTTGAATTCCCTTACTCTCTAGGAACCGATGATAAGAATCGTGTTGGTATTGCCAGCCCTGGTCGCTGTGTAAAATGGTATTTTCATAGTGTTTCTCTGTAAATGCCTGTTCCAACATGACTTTCACTTGTTCTAAGTTGGGCGAAGTAGAAAGATGATAAGCAATAATTTCACTGTTAAAACCATCTAAAACAGGCGATAAATAGAGTTTCTGTGTGCTATTTGGAATGGCAAATTCTGTCACATCCGTATAGCACTTTTCCATTGGCCTTGATGCTTCAAACTGGCGTTGAATGAGATTCTCTGCTTTCTTGCCAATCTCTCCTTGGTAGGAAGAATACTTTCGTTTCCGACGAATCCGAGCTGTTAGACCAAGGACTTTCATCAGACGTTGGACCTTCTTATGATTCACTACAAAACCACGATTTCTTAATTCTAAATGGATTCGACGATAGCCATAATTTCCTTTATGGTCATTATAAATGGCCTGAATTTCGTTTTTAAGCTCTTTATCTTTATCAAGCCCATCCAGTTGCTTTAACTGATAATAGTAAGTCGAGCGAGCTAAACGTGCTGTTTCAAGAAGAAAATCTAGTCGAAATCCTCCTGAAACCATTTCTCTAACTGTCTCTGCCTTTCTCGCTCTAAGGCTTCGTCCCTTTCCTCTAACTCTTTTAACTTTTTTAGGTAGGCCACCTCAGTCCGTAAGCGTTCATTCTCCTCCTGAAGTCGCTCCAGTTCTGTCATCTCTTCCCAAGTTTTCTTCCGTTTACGTCCCATTTTAGCTGGTCTCCCTCTTGTTTTCTCAAGAATAGTATACCCGTTTTTCTTGTATTGCGCCAGCCAATTTGGAAGCATTCCTTGGTTTGGGAGAGCATAATCAAGACTGACACTTCTTTGCGAACGACCTTCCAGCAGAACTTTATCAATCATTTCTTGTTTTAATTCTGGGGAATAGTATCGATTCTTCCCCTTTTTAACATTCTCTATTCCATAACGGTCAATCAATCTCATCATTTATCTTAGGCCAGCAACCTCCACTCCAAATCTTTTTGAAAGCTGCTTGAAGCTTTGTCCTTGTTTTCTTAGTTCATAGATTTGAACTTTATCCTCATAACTCAATTTCATAATAAAAACACCCCAAAAGTTAGATTTTTTCTGTCTAACTTTTGGGGTGCAGTTCATTCGGACTCGTGCTTTTTGTATGTTTATGGATTAGTTTGCATTTCGGTAAGTAGGTCTTCTGCTGTTGTAGTTGGTAAGATCCGAAGGCGTTTTAGTGAGTAGAGGCCATCGTCTAGACTAGCTAGTCCATTGTTGGTCGTTAAGCCCATTTTGTAACCATTGTTTTCTGCTAGTTCCATGGTGAGATCAGAGTAGCGGCCGGAAGGGTAAACAATGGTAGTAGTGGTTTGATGGAGTTTCTTGTCTAGTACTTGTTTGGAAGTCGCCAATTCAGATTCCTGACGAGAGCTATCTGATCGGGCCAAATCTGGATGAGATACTGTATGACTCTCAAACGTCATACCTTGCGCTTTCATTTCTTTGATCTGATCGAAGGTTAAAACACTGGGTCTTTCTTCGTCAGAAAAGGAAGTAATGATATTGTTGGTTGCGGTCATTTGGTATTTTTTTAAGAGTGGATAGACTATGGTATAAAAGTCAGCAATTCCATCATCAAACGTTAACCAAACGACTTTGCCACCTTTCGGCAGTTCATTTTTTGTGAGCGCCCGATAAGCTTCTTCAGGAGTGAGGGTATAGTAGCCGGCCTTCTTTAAGGCTTTTAGATGACTTTCAAAGGTTTCTGGTGCCACGATGAGGTTGGCATTGGCTTCTTCTGATGGATCCATGTTATGAACCGAATGATACATAAGAATCGGAATTTTGACTGGTTCTTTTTGTTTGATCCACTGATGGCTAGCTATTCGTTGGGAAATCAGGTTTTCTTGAGATTTTTCTTGACTTGTAGTAGTGGGAGACAGTAGACGACCAACAATCAGAGACCCTAAGACAAGCATGGATAGAATCAAAAAGGCATTTAAGAATAATAAGAGTTTGATTTTCTTTGGAACATATCTTTTTCGTATAGACATAAAAGCTCCTTTCTAAACATCTCTATTATAACATAAGAAATTGGTTAGTAAGGGACTGTTACGAAACTGTAAAAATCGTCCCCTTACTCTAGTCAGTAAATGTAAAAGATGTTTTAAAGGGCGCGCCGTTTTTTATAGTTAGTGACCCTACTATAAAAAAAACGGAAAGAAGACTAGTCTAGATATTTCGCTACCTTGAAAACGCATTCACATTAGGTTATAATAAATTCATAAAATATATTTAGGAGGCTTTTTCATGAAACATTGGATCAAGAAATTTTTGTTTGTTGCCCTAATGGCTCTATGTGGACTCGCACTTGTAGGGTGTAATACAACTACGACTAGGCAAAAAACCACTAAGGAAACAAAATCAGAGAAAAAAATTGTCCAAAAAACGGATACACTTGAAGGAACCTGGGAATTAGTGGATGCTCCTATCACTCTTCAAAAGAGTATGATACTACGTGAATCAAACATCGATGCCTATCCTCATATTTTAGAAGATTTTGCTAAGTTTAATCCTAAATTAATCATTTCTGGTGATTCTGTAGAATTCAAATATAGCTTAGATTATACAACTTTCTTTGATCACTTGTATGATAAAGTTGCAAAAAACGTCATGAAAAAAGAGGAATACTACAAGGCATACATTACGAGGCTTAAAGATAATGCTTCTTACTTCAAAGTGACAAAAATGAAAGTGCATCCTTCTAAGGCAAAATACACCTACTCTTTACCAGATGGTAAATTGGATGTGGCAAATAAAACCATTAGCTTTAAAGAAACACCGTCCTTGCTCATTAACTACTCATTTGGTACGACAAATTTAGTTTTGGATAAAATGACTTATCAATATGAGTGGAAGGGAGATACTCTGATCTTAACTGCTGAAGGAAACACTGAAAATGGAACATACGCAACCATGAAGATGACTTTCAAAAAAGTGTTGAAATAGAAAGGAGAAGTAACATGTTTAAATCATTCTTTAAAAAATATTCCATCTGTATAGCTTTCCTCCTGCTTTTCTTTCTTGTTGGATGCGCACAAAAAAATGTAGAAAAGACTACAAAAGAAAGTTCTTCTGCCTCTGTTTCGAAAGTAGAAAAAACAACACAAGAAACCTCTAAAGCTCCTGTTTCTTTAGATGGCACATGGAAGGTTCATAATATTCGTGAAACTCTTGAAAGGTTTGCAATATATCAAAATTTTAAAGAGGACGGGGGTTTGAAACTTGTGAATTTGTTGTCTTCCCTTATCAATGCTGAGTTGACGATTAATGGGACCGACGTTCAATACCATATTGCTTATGACAATACTGAAGTCTTAAAATTAGATTACGAAGTTAGTGGAAGTTACAATTATGATTCGTTTGACGAATACATTCAGCATCTCCAGATGACCAAAGACTATTTGTCTAAGTTACCAAATAGCTCAGGTGGCTACAACGAGGATATGACAGCTGTTGATTTAACCATGAATGGGGGAGTTTTAGATCCAAATAAAGGAACTATTAGTTTCGAACGAGCATTGTGGCTCACACCAAATTTCTTTTTAATTCCAGATCCAGCTGGTACCTCACCAATTTATGAATACACGCTTGACGGTGATATCTTAACCTTAAAAATATCAGGGTATGACAAGTGGGAGGAAAATAACAAATATTACTTTATTCAATTTAAGAAAGAATAATGCCTATATTCGGAACGACCTCATTTGAACCTATTAAAGACGACCTCCTTCTCACAGAAAGTTTCTGAATTAATGTTTAAAACTGCTGATTGAGTATAGTGAATAACTTATTTGATACGATAGGGACAAAAATCCCTATCGTATTTTCTATAATGAAAAACCATAAAAAGTCATTGATAGATGAGCTAGTCCTATTGTTTTTTGAAAATAAAGAAGATTCTATCCTAAATAGTCATAGAAGTGGCCAGATACTGCATTTTTTTGATATAATGGAGCTATATTTTGAAATTCAAGGAGACGAAAATGTCTGTAAAAATTGCTTTATTAGGATTTGGAACTGTTGCGAGTGGAGTGCCGTTTTTGTTGAAGGAAAATAAAGAGAAGATTCTTCAATCAGCTCAGTCTGATATTGAAGTGGCTAAAGTACTTGTCAAAGATGATGCGGAGAAAGACCGCTTATTAGCAGCTGGCAATGATTTTAATTTTGTTACTAATGTAGATGAGATCTTGGAAGATTCAGATATTGCCATCGTGGTTGAATTGATGGGGCGGATCGAACCTGCTAAGACTTTTATTACACGTGCTCTTCAAGCTGGAAAACATGTCGTAACAGCTAATAAAGATTTGCTTGCCGTTCATGGGGCTGAGTTGATTGCAATAGCCAAAGAACATGGTGTTGCCCTCTATTATGAAGCAGCAGTAGCTGGGGGAATTCCAATCCTTCGTACCTTGGTCAACTCTCTTGCTGCAGATAAGGTCACTCGTGTCCTCGGTGTGGTGAACGGAACATCTAACTTCATGATGACCAAGATGGTCGAAGAAGGTTGGTCTTATGAGGATGCCTTAGCTAAGGCACAAGAGTTAGGCTATGCGGAAAGTGATCCGACTAATGATGTAGATGGAATTGATGCGGCATACAAGATGGTTATTCTCAGCCAGTTTGCCTTCGGAATGGATGTGCAATTTGACCAAGTCGGTCATAAGGGCATTCGTAAGATTACTCCTCAAGATGTTGCTGTGGCTCATAGTTTGGGCTATGTGATTAAATTGGTCGGTTCTATTGAAGAGACTCCTTCCGGCCTTGCAGCAGAAGTAACTCCAACTTTCTTGCCAAAAGCTCATCCACTGGCTGGAGTTAATGGTGTCATGAATGCTGTCTATGTGGAGTCTATTGGGATTGGAGAGTCCATGTACTATGGTCCTGGTGCTGGTCAAAAACCTACAGCCACTAGCGTAGTAGCAGATATTATCCGGATTGTTCGTCGCCTCAATGAGGGGACGATTGGTAAAGCCTTTAACGAATACAGCCGTCCTGTTCAATTGGCTAAACCAGAAGATGTGAAGAGTGATTACTACTTCTCGATTCAAACACCAGACATGAAGGGACAATTGCTGAAGTTGGCACAAATTTTCAATCAAGAAGATGTTTCCTTTAAGCAAGTCCTCCAAGAAGGTGCCAAAGATTCTGTGGCAAGAGTTGTCATTATTACTCACCAATTGAATCAAACGCAACTGCAACACATCATTGAAAAAATTGATGAAGAAGCAGACTTTACCTTGTTGAATACCTTTAAAGTATTGGGAGAATAAGATGAGAATTACAGTACCAGCGACCAGTGCCAATGTCGGTCCAGGATTTGATTCTGTTGGAATCGCTGTTTCTAAGTATTTGATCATTGAGGTATTGGAACCTCGAGCGAGTTGGCTAATCGACCATGACCTTGGAGAAGAAATTCCTACGAATGAGGAGAATCTCTTACTTAAAACGGCGCTTCAACTAGCACCAGATCTCCCTCCCCATCATCTTAAAATGATCAGTGAGGTTCCTCTAGCACGTGGCTTAGGATCATCTAGCTCTGTCATTGTAGCCGGTATTGAGCTAGCCAACCAGTTGGGCAACTTATCCCTTTCAGACCACGATAAACTGGAAATCGCCACTAAGATTGAAGGGCATCCCGACAACGTAGCTCCAGCCATTTTTGGGAATCTTGTGGTTGCTAGTTATGTGGATCGGCAAACCAATCATTTGGTTCTTCCATTTCCTGAATGTGCTCTGGTTGCCTTTGTTCCGAATTACGAACTAAAGACCAGTGATAGCCGGAATGTTCTTCCAAAAGAGTGGACCTACAAAGAAGCAGTTGCTGCCAGTGCGATTGCGAATGTGGCTATTGCAGCTCTTGCCAAGGGAGATTTGAGGACAGCTGGTCAAGCCATTGAGTCTGACCGCTTCCATGAACGCTACCGTCAACAATTAGTTGCGGAGTTTCCTGAGGTAAAGGAAGTAGCGCATCAACATGAGGCCTATGCGACCTATCTCTCCGGTGCAGGTCCAACTATTATGACCTTGCTCCCAGTTGATCATGCAGAAGCATTTGCTAAAGACTTGGAGTCTAAGGGCTTAAATGGTCAAGTCTTTGTCTTAAGCGTAGATACGAGAGGTGTTTCGGTTAAGGACTAAGCCAAGCGTATTTTAGATCAAAAAAATGATTAGATAGGCCTTTGGGGTCTATCTAATTTTTGGATTCTATGATAAAATAATGGTGTTAAAAATTATTGGTCTGTCAAATTATTTTGGGATAAAAATAATGTTTTTGGTCCATTGATAGACAAAAGAGGGAGTATACAATGAAAGATTTTGAACGTCACCAACTGGCTACAGAACTTGGTTTGCAATTTGACCCAGAAACTTCAGTTATTTTTGGAGAAAATTCCGGCTACTTTTTCTTGATTCAGGAAACGGATAAAAATGTTTTTCGTATTACGATTTCTGTTAGCCGTGATGATGAAGACTATGGTGCAAGTGAATTGCAACAATTGGTTTCTGATTCTTCTGTTCTTAAAAGTATCGAACGAAACCAATATACAACGACGTACTTGGTTAAAACTGGTATGACCAAGAAAAAAATGAATGAAAATATTCAACAGGCTGTGACTGATATTGCTCAATTGCTTCAAACAAAAGATTTCCATAATATTTGTGGGTTCACAGGTCAAGCTGGAGAAGTCGGTCTTTACCAGATTGATGATTCACTCTTTATCATGAATGAGGATAGTTTCCAACAAGTAGCAGCTCAACAAAAACTTGAAGCAGATTCTTATAAGAGTCAGAAAGAAAATGTCGTCATGGGAATCGTAGGAGCCTTTTTGGGGGCTATTCTCGGTGGAGCAGTTGCTTTAGTGATTGCGCGTTTAGGCTATGTGTCTTATATTTCTGGTTTTGTCCTTGGAGTCTGCATTGTTAAGGGGTATGAATTGCTAGGGAGAAAGTTCACCAAGAAGGGGGCTTTGATTTCGGTAGTCTTTATGCTTCTTGCCATCGTTCTTGTTCACCAATTCGACTATGCTTTCGAAATTGTGAAGCAGTTGGGCTATGATTTTACGGATGCCTTTGCTCTCATTAATGAAGCTGCCTTAGCTGGTGATGTTCCGGAAAATTATTTCTTGAATTTCTTCATGTTGCTAGGTTTCACAGGTATTGGGGCTGGGGTTGCTATTAGTTCAGCGATGTCAGTACAAAAGACTAGAGGACTCGTTCGTAAGATTGTCTAAGACTTCCCTCTTGCAAATACGATTTAATAGATAATATTCGGAATCAGTTAAAAGCTGGTTCCGTTTTTGACTTCCTAGTCGAAAAGTAGGTCGCTTTTTGATATAATGGATGAGATAACGTAAAGAAAGAGTAGCGAGATGGAAATCCTAGAATTATTAAAAGAAGACTTGGCTGGCATTGAGATTTTGTTCAATGAGCCACTCAAGCAATATACCTATACCAAGGTGGGAGGGGCCGCAGAATATTTAGCTTTCCCTCGCAATCAATATGAATTAAAACGAATTGTCACTTTTGCCAATGCTCATGAGATTCCATGGATGGTTTTGGGGAATTCGTCTAACATTATCGTCCGTGATGGTGGAATTGACGGCTTTGTCATCATGTTTGACCATTTCCGTGATATCAAGGTTAATGGTTACGTCATTGAAGCAGAGGCAGGAGCTAAGCTGATCGATGTGACCCATGTAGCCCGCTACCATAGCTTGACAGGTTTTGAATTTGCCTGTGGGATTCCAGGTAGCATCGGTGGAGCTGTCTATATGAATGCTGGCGCCTATGGTGGCGAAATCGCTCATGTCCTAGTATCTTGTAAGGTCCTGACTCCAGAAGGAGAAATCAAGACGATTTCAGCAGAGGAAATGAAGTTTGGCTATCGCTCTTCGGTTATTCAAGAAACTGGCGATATTGTCATTTCTGCTAAATTTGCCCTTTCCCCAGGGAATCACACAGCTATTCAGCAGGAAATGAAACGACTCACACACCTGCGAGAACTTAAGCAACCACTAGAATATCCATCATGTGGCTCGGTCTTTAAACGTCCTTTAGGTCATTTCGCTGGCCAGCTGATTAGTGAGGCGGGGCTCAAGGGGCACCGGATTGGTGGCGTTGAAGTTTCAACTAAACACGCTGGTTTTATGGTCAATATTGCCGATGGAAATGCTCAGAATTATGAAGATTTGATTGCTCACGTGATTCAAACTGTTGAGAAGGAATCTGGTATTACTCTGGAGCGCGAAGTCCGGATTATTGGAGAGGCTTTACAGTAAAATTTTACTGTAATTGAAATGTTAGATAAGAAGGTTAGTCGTTGTCTAGTAATGAACGACGTTCTGCTTTTTTCTGACCGCTACGTTTT
>ERZ773233.896-NODE-896-length-18174-cov-11.418069_pt1 | contig 18174 bp, 14 predicted proteins | sample MGYA00580991_ERZ773233 | MGnify/ENA primary metagenome ERZ773233 (study PRJEB29015, sample SAMEA2738178) | human oral metagenome | biome: human oral; feature: human-associated habitat; material: saliva | place: China | collected 2161 ...
ACTTAAAAAATAGAATAGATAAAAAAACAGAACCTGATATAGCACATATAAACTTAAAAATATTATGCACTTCTATATAAGGAAATGTAATCACTGCCAGGACAATACTAATCAAACCAATACTATTCAACTTATTACAAATAATTGTCCTGAGTTGATTCTGATACAAACATAGTACAGATCCTAATGTAAAATACACGCCTCCATAAATAATTAAATTAATAATCTTCAATAATCCTTGAACGGGTGGCATAAAAAAATACAAACATAGAAATATAATAAAGACTATTATAGGCTTTATTATAGATTCAAATATAGGAATAGCTACAAAAAGCCAAATCAGTACATACAAAAACCATAAATAGGAAAGAGGAGCTATATAAATATGCATCAAATCAACTAGATTAAAATGATCACTCATCTGGATATTCCCATACAATGTTGCATAATATTTAGATAACCAAAATACAACCGAGAATAATAAATACATAGGAATCATGTTTAAAAACTTATTAGAAATTTTTTTTAGCAAATCTGAATTTTTTCGAGCCCATGTAAACTTATATAAAAAACCACTAATCAAAAAAAATAATGGCATATGAAAACTATAAATTACATCATATACAAACTGTAAGCTCCATTGATATTCTGTAAAAGTTTCTGCCCGAATATAACCAAGAATAACATGACCAACAACAACTAAAAATATAGCAAAACCCTTTAGTGAATCTAGCCACTCAATTCTCATTCTTAAAACTCCTTAGTACATAGTGTTAAAGCGCTAGCAATAACCTTATCCATATCGTAATATTTATATTCCCCTAAACGACCACCAAAGATAACATTGGAAATCGTTTCCGCCTTTTTAACATATTTTGCGTAAAGATCTAAATTTTTTACATCATTCACTGGATAATAGGCCTCTTCGCCAATTTTCCAGTCCTTTGGATATTCCTTAGTTACATATGTAACAGGTTGTATACCAAATTCAAAGTGTTTATGCTCAATGATGCGAGTATATGGAATGTCGCCTTCCGTATAGTTCACAACGGCCACACCTTGATGGTTTTCTTCTTCAAGACGTTCTGTTTCAAAATGAAGACCGCGATATTCCAGTACACCTTCGGAGTAATCAAAATACTCATCAATAGGACCTGTATAGATAATTTTATCTGCCAAGGCTTCATATTCATCGCGATGTTTAAGGAAGTCTACACCTAAACGGACTTCAATTCCCTCTAACATGCGTTCAATCATCTTCGTATAACCGCCCATAGGAATGCCTTGGAAACGGTCATTAAAGTAATTGTTATCGTATGTATAACGGACAGGTAAACGTTTAATAATGAAAGCTGGCAATTCTGTACATTTACGGCCCCATTGTTTTTCCGTATAGCCTTTGATGAGCTTTTCGTAAATATCTGTACCTACAAGGCTAATAGCTTGCTCTTCTAGATTCTTAGGTTCACTTGTAATAGCAGATCGTTGCTTAGTAATGATGTCCTGTGCCTCTTTAGGAGTTCGAATATTCCACATTTTGGAGAAGGTATTCATATTAAAAGGCAAATTATACATTTCACCTTTATAGTTCGCCACAGGACTATTTACATAATGATTGAACTCAGCAAATTGATTCACATAATCCCACACATGCTTTAAGGATGTATGGAAAATATGAGCGCCATAGACGTGAATGTTAATATCGTCTTTGCTTTCACAGTACAAATTACCTGCTATATGATTGCGGCGATCGATAACAAGTACAGATTTACCACGCTTGTGCGCCTCATGGGCAAAAACAGCACCAAATGGGCCTGCTCCAACTACTAAATAATCGTATTTCATTAATAGGCCCCTTTCGATTTAACGACAGCCAACACAGTTTTCAAAAGATATACTATATCAATCCAGACGGACCAATTATGCACATACCAAGAGTCCATCAAAACACGTTCTTCATAGGTAGTATCGCTACGGCCACTCACTTGCCATACGCCGGTAATTCCTGGCGGTACAAGGTAAAAGTCGTTGATATAGTCGCCGTATTTTACGATTTCATCACGCACGATAGGACGAGGACCTACGAGGCTCATATCACCAACGAGAACATTCCACAATTGTGGTAATTCATCAAGACTTGTTTTGCGAAGGAATTTACCAATACGAGTAACACGAGGATCATCTTTTAATTTGAAATCCCGTTCCCATTCCTCACGGGCTGCAGGATTTTCTTTCAAATATACCTCTAATGCCTCTTGTGCATTCGGCACCATGGAGCGGAATTTATAGCATGGGAACTCTTTACCACCTTGGCCAACGCGCTTATGACCAAATACGATTGGCCCTGGAGAATCTAGATAAATCAATAGAGCTACGATAGCAAGGATTGGCAAAATCAAGATGCCCCCACATACGGTAGCTACAATATCAAAAATGCGCTTCATAATACGGTTAGACTTACGAGCCAAGTTATTTTGTACACGCAATACAACGGCTTGCTCTTCCATCATGCCACGAGCCGTAATATTACTTGTAGGCAAACCAAATAATTCAGGCACAAAGGCTACTCGTTTTACTAGTAATTGCAATTGATTGATCAAAGATACTAACTTTTTAGGTTCTAACCCTGGTGCACAAATAAGAACTGTTTGTACACCTGTATCTTTGATAACATCTTCAACATCGGAAAAAGCACCAAGACATGGATATTCTTTAGCAATAGAAGAGGATTTAGGATTATCATCTACATAACCAATAATCTTGTACGTAGCAATTGGCATACGATCTAAGGATTTCTTTACAAGCTCTGCTGTTTTACCTGCACCAACTAAGAGGACTGGTATAGTTAAGTATCCTGCCTTAGAAAGAATCTTGCCTACAATAAAACGGGAGCTAAAGATAAAGATCAACATGAATAAGTAAGCAAAGGCTACAAATAGACGAGATACATCATTAATTACGTGTCCTGTATACATGAGCACAATAGATACAACTACGCCAATAGTGATGCTGCGGAAAAGATTTTTCATAGTATCCCAATAAGGAGATACCACAGAATATGTATTATTAAGAAGTAATATAGACAAAAATACTAAAGGTATAATGCCATATACATAGATTTCATCTACCTTGAAATGTGGGCTGACCGGTAAAATTGGCAAATTTAACCGCAAATGATAAGCTGCTAATGTGCCTAGAACAATAGAAACATAATCTGCTATAAGCACTATGATTTTGCTAAAAAGCAACTTGTTGTGATTATTATATCCAGAACTATTCATACTAATACCCCAAACTATAAAAAAAGGTTGTTTTCTCAATACAATTTTCAAGAAAACAACCTCTAAAACATACGAATACAATGTACCAATATTTACTTATATTGTATCATATTCAAAAGTTTAAAACTATGAAAAACCATAGATTTTAGCTATCTTTTATGTAGTTTTTTGGAGATTCTCAGTCTATTTAAATCAGACATAAAAATCAATTAAATAATGCGTAAATATTTCCTAAACGACTTTGTTATTCTCATTTATTTTCAATTGAATCATGATGCCCATAACAATCCAAAACATGCGGATCCCCGATGAATTTCCCCATGTATAATCTATAGATCCAAACAAGAACAAATAGCTAATAAAGCCTACCATTATTGATAAATCATAAGGGTTTCTTGATTTAACATAATGTATCAAAGATTTACAGAATATAAAGAATGAAAATCCTAAGAACCCAATGAGCCCTAATATGCCAGATTCAGAGGCTATTTGCAATAGATTATTATGAGAATGACCTAGATTTTGAGTTTCTTGTTTCAGTTTATAATGCTCTCGATATGTTTTTTGCCATAACCCAGGACCAACACCTGTTACAGGATGATCCATAATCATTTGCTTATCGGCTTCCCATACATAGATACGGCCCAAATTTGAACCATCTGTGCTTATATTAAAAGTACTTTCAAAACGATCTACATAGCCTTGATTACTACTAAATGCATATCCTATACCTACAACAGCTACAAGTAGTACCAATATATAGCGAATATTAACAAAGCAATAGCGCAATGTTATGAGTATACCATTAATACCATTAAATAACCAAGATCCTCGACTTTGATTACCCCACATTCCCAATAACATACCAAATAAAGAGAATACAGCTGATTTTCTCAGATATGAAGGAAATGCTTTATCATAAGCAGCAATTAAGGCCAATGGAAAGGCCAATGTTAACAACATGGCGAGCCCCATCATAGAGCCATGAATAACACCACCTGCACGACCTCCTGGACCTAAATTATAGCCCAATAGATACTGTGCAAAGGCAGATAAAGCATCGATACCCATATATATAAAGAATACTGATAATATGGCGTATAATTTGCGAGAACTTTTAATAAATAACAGAATTGGTACGATGACTAATACCTTCCAAACCCAAATATTAAAGAAATATTTAGTAGTCACCGCTATATCATTGCTGATTAATGCTGACGGCAATACGCATAGTAACATGCCTACATAGGCCCATCCATATTGGCGTATGGACTGTGGTACAGAGATTTCATGTCGTCTATACCAACAAGTTACTAAGGTCATCAATATAATAAGGCTATATATTAAATTTCCTAGTGCCATAGATGACCGCGTCGTACATATCATCAGTGAAATGAGTACGGTCAGCACCATTTCAGAATTCTTAAGTATCCAAGATTGCATACTAACCCCTTTTCACCTACATAGTTACAATCTAATTTTCATCATATAAACATCTATTGTATAAATATCTATTTTATACGTAACAATGGTTTCAGATGATCTTGAATCTCTTGCTCATATTGATCAAGTAATTCATAGCGTTTTCTGTATTGGCTACGTTTTTGTGATTTAATTTCTTCAATAGGTTTACGATATTCCTCTAATGGAATGTTGAAAAAACGCTCATCACTACATACAACACCACCAGATTCCTCCCACAATGGATCTAGCTCAGCTACCTTAGCACGATGACCGCGAACTAAATGGGTATTAGCATAGAAGCCTTCATCAGATACGGCATAAATGGATTCGACCTTACAAAGGACCGCAATATGGCGTAATAGGAACATAATAAAGTTTTTTGGGCGATACCCAAACATCTTTTTAGTAACTGTTTTAGCATTATCAAGGCCATCTTTATATCCTTGAATCGTGCCAATCCACATAGCAGGCTCTCCATTAAAACCTTTACCAAAGCGGAAGTTAGCATGGTATACGCCTTGTTTACCCAAGGTTAACAACAAGGTTAAAAAACCTTCTTTTCGTTGACCCGGTCCATAATATAAACGGGCCACCATATCAAGGTCTTCTGATTTCCATACGATAAAGCCACGATTCATACGACTTACATCGTCATAAATATTATCTAGATCTACAGAGTACATTTCGCGAATGGCTTCATCTGTAAATACATCTTTCAAATAATCAAAATGATTAATAATAGCCTCTAATCGTTCCTGTGGTGTTGAGCTTTTAAACAAGAAATATCGCGTCATTAACTCAAATAGACCAACTTGACGGTCTAATAATGTTGGATCTGGCGTATAGCTTGCAAAATAGTTCTCTAGTGCCTCTATTTCTCGTTTATTGCGGATAGAGCGCATTGTATGAAGGAAAGTGCGTCGTGTTTCCCTCCAACTACGTTTGCCGTAAATCTTACGACCTCGCTGCCATTGTGTTTCTAAATATCCCATCTCATACTCCTATCCACTAAAAAACTACCAAACCTTATCATTACTTATCAGTGGAGTGTAAATTATCTATAATCGTAACTAATTCATCTGCCACACGATTAACAATGAATCGCTGTTCCACAACTTGTCGTGCCTTTGTGATGATATTTGGCAAGTTTACAGCATCACTCATCACATGTTCCATAGCTTGTTGTAAGCTGTGCTCATTCAGCGGATCTACAATAAATCCAGATTCACCATCGTCTATGATTTCTCGCTGAGCCCCAGAGCCACTTGTAATGACTGGTACACCGCAATACATAGCCTCACAAATAACGAGACCAAATGCTTCACGCGTTATCGTTGGCAATAGTAAGCAATCTATGGATCTATATAAACCTTCAATATCTCGTGTAAAGCCTATAAATTCAACGTAAGAATGCATTTGATGTGCATGTATATAATCTTTTAATTTCTTAATTTGATCCTCTGTACCAGCCCCTGATATAATCAATCGAACATCGGGATTGTTTTGATGAATCTGTTCCAGAGCACTTAAAATCAGATACAAACCTTTCCGTTCTGTTATACGCGCACTATATCCAAAGGTTCTAACCTTATATTTCATGGGAACAGCATCTGAAAAGGACTGGAATCGGTTCGGATCAATACCATTATATACAACATGGTATTTGCTAGTATCCTTAATAGCAGGCGTCATAAGATCGTCATAAACAAGTTTAGATACACAAACGAAGGCATCTACTTGTGCATTGATCCATCTATGATATATATCTGTTTTACCAGGCACAAGATTATGCTTTATAAACACCAATTTAGCACCTGTTAACTGCTTAAGAGCAATACAGAATAAGATATATTTACCAGAGTGGCATACAATCGTATTAATCCCCTGTTCTTTCATCTGTTTAGCCACGGCATTAACAGATAGAAAACCCTTCAAGGTATAGAGATTGGCAGTCATCACATGGCCCACTTGGGCATACCGAGATTGCATATCATCATTCGATTGGTCCACTAAGATATACGCAGTCCTATGTCGTTGTTGTAATTGCTTACAAATATCATATACATATTGTTCACCGCCACCCCAAATTTTGGCGCCTACAACATTGATTATAGACATAGGTTCCTCCTATCATACACATATCAATACACATATAGTAGCATCTATTGATGTATAGGAAATACTGATTACATATACATCAATAGACTATTATCATTTAATTATACTATGACTTATTCATGCTGTCTTCGTGATTAATGAGCCACATGGTCAACATTGTCCAATCTCGCGCATCGTCCCCATGATTATTAATAGGGCGAATTGGCTCAACCGGTTTATAGGACGGTATGTTGCTTTCACCATAATCCATACGAACATCGCCCATCATATGAGGCGTAATCCATTGATATGGTGTAACTAATGTATCTGGCTGTTCATCAAACAAGGACGGTACGATGGAATAATATTCGAAACCCTTTGGCGCAATGGCTTCAATAATGGTAGGCATGAGGCTCATATGCGTGCCAATTGGCGCCGTAATCATATCCTTGGTGAAAGCAGGGTGTTGTAACAGCCCTACCGTACAGAATGTATCGCGCAAGGTATAGTCTCGTTGAATTAAGGATGTATTATTCAAAGAGCCAAATAGATTAGAGTGGTCACCGGTGACAACGAATAAACTATCAGGAAATGCCTCTTTCATAGCATTAACAAAGTTAAAAATCGCCTTATCACTATAGCGATAGGTAGCCAATTCCTTATTGCGTTTCTTGTTGGATTTTAAATCATCTCCAAGGTTTGGCATCACCTGTTCAGGATCATAATCTAATAAGGAATCCTCCATTTTATAAGGACCATGATTGGATGTAGTATAAATAAAATGGAATGTAGGATGTTCTAAAGATTTGATTTCCTCTTCAATATGTTCTAAAAATACATGGTCATAAACGCCTACCCAAGTCTTAGGTGCATCGGGACCACAAAAAACGGAAGCACTTTCTACGCGGTCAAATCCTTGAGCCTTACCAAAGTGATTAAAGTTACCATACGATGCATTGCCACCATACCAGTAAATCGTATCATAACCTAATCGCTTCATTTGAGATGCTAAAGAAGTCGGCAATGGTTCATGCCAGAAGGCTTCCCGTTCATTGATTTCCATGCCCGCATCATAGACACCAGATAACAGACTCACAATGGATGGACGAGATACATTACCGGCAGGCAAGAAATTAGGTACTTGCGCCGTATGTGGATTATCTTTAAAATCCCATAAACCAGGACATATATTGAGATCCTTATAAGGTTCATCAAGAGACCACTGAGGGATGCTTTCACCAACAATAAAGAAAATATGCTGTGGTTTATCTATACGAGGACCTGATGCAACGCGCTTGAATGCATGAAGCGGTGTATTCAAATCCTGCCAAGAATCTTTATATTCCTTAGGAACAATACGGTGAATCGCGTCATCAATGTCCTCAGCAGATGCGGTATATTCATCACGAAGTGGATGTTTTAGCACCGTTTCTAAGGCACATAGATCTGGCACTGTAGCACGAGCAAAGAATATATCCTCTTTTACCACTGTAGGAATCGTATCCCATTCTGGTTTATCATCATGAGATAAGGTTCCACCATAGCGGAACCAATAAAACCCCAAAACAGAGGCAGCTACAAGACCTATATTCCAAGCTACAGTAGACCAAGTTCCTTCAATAGTTGGATAGGGTATAGATGGCAAGGATAAGAAGAAATCTCCCATGTACCAGGATATAAACGTAATAGGAATCAATCCTAAAATGACGAGAATTCCTCGATCTTGATTAAAGAATACATCAATCAAATTACGTTTCTCTGCATGATTTCCATAATGAACCATATAGTTATACGTATCATGGAAATGCTTATAAAAAATCATTTTTCCTGCAAAAGCTACGTAAAGTATGCAGGAATAAATAGTTAATCCCACTAACCGTACAGTATCTTCTATTTGGTGATATCCATCAAATAATAATGCAGGTAGCGTCACCAATACTAAGGGTAATAAGAATACATAAGCATCAAAATCCATGCCCCACCAAAAGCCATAACGCAATGAACCTAATACAGATTTCCAGCGTCCCTTCCATGTAGGGTAAGGATTATACACAATCATGAATATGATTCGAAAGATGGTGCTCAATATAGGAGCCCAAAGCATTAGTTTTATATTTTGTTGTAGGGATAGAAAAAATTGTTCACTCATTATTAACGTCTTATTATAAGAACAATAATATCCCCAAACTGTAACTTATATAATTCTATATAGGTTACTACTATAATTGCCCATTAGATTTATTTAAATAATATAATTTTACATATTTTGTCATGGTGTACATCATATGGTAGATAGATAATAGAAAACCTATTTTTCCATCTAATATGCCACCTTGCAAAATATATATCTTAAAAAATGCCCATGTTGGACGCAATAAAATATCCCCTATAAAACTACAAGATTTCCCTTGTGCCTTGTATTTGTTAGCTGCTGCCGTCGTATACTTATTAAACTTCTCAAAAAATTGATGCCAGTTATCATACGTATAGTGATATAATTTTCCCTCTAATGTAGCTTGTGGATAGGGACTGATAAAAGCTTCATGAACAGCACCTTCCACAGTTGCACCCTCTCGAGGCATCAATCGTAACACCTTATCAGGTCTCACCACACCATGGGTTGCCTGATTGTGATGGAATAAATTATATCTTCGTAACCAATAGGCCTTTGGCTCTCCTTTAATAGATTCTTGGATTGATTTTGCTAATTGAGGAGATACACGCTCATCCGAATCTATAAATAGAATCCATTCAGAATGTGCTTGAGATATACCAAATCTCCGTTGTTGTGACCAATCTCCATTCAGAGGATGTGGTATAACTTTAGCCCCCAAGTTAGTAGCAAGAGGTACCGTTTGATCTGTACTTCCATCATCAATAACTAATATTTCATCAGCAAATTGAATACTCTTAATACAATCTACAATATGTTGTTCTTCATTGCGCGCTAAGATAATAGCCGTAACTGTAGCCATACTATACTTTACCTTTATATTTTATACAAATCAAATGAATGATGAGGTTCTTGTTCTTCAATTGGTGGTAATCGCATATAATCACCATATTGTTGTCTTAAATAGGAATCATATTGTTCAAATACTTTAAACTTATAGCCTTCAAAATCTACATCAATTAGGTGATTAAATAAATCTGCTTCTATTAATTCTTTCTCAATAGAATCCCCTTCAAAATTCATAGCATATTTAGATGAATCAAAGTTATAACGATTAAAGATTCTATTAGATTTATTTAATGCCCATTTTGCAAATGGCTTAAAGAACCATGTAAACTTTTTCCGTTTACCTTTGATTCTATAAATAGACGAAATATACATATGTAAACAACGGCTACACCAAAATATAGATTTCTCCATCTTCTTAATTTCTTTTAAATCATTAGGCATTCCATTAACAGCAAATATATCAACAAATGCACCATATTCTAATATATATTTATGAGGAAATTCTTTTAAATACGTCTTTTTATTATATACCTTTGCCATTCTTGTAACGTAAAAGCTATCTAAATCATTTGAATCCATTATTCCAAACTCATCTGAATCTATAGTTTTAATGATTTGTTGTAATTTCTCATAGTCTGGACGTGGCATAAGAATATCAATATCATCATCCCAAGGTATAAAACCTTTATGTCTAATAGCCCCAATTAATGTACCATATGCTAAAGAATATCTTAAGTTATGTTCTCTACAAACTTTATCAATAAATACCATAACCGGTAACATTAAATTTTGTTTATCCCTAATATTTTCTACTAACTCCATTACTTTTCCCCTCTTTGATTCATAGCCTCTTACAAATTTATCTTATTAATAGCTACCCCTTAAAGTTATTTAATAAAAAATCTTTATCATAGTTAATAGCATCTTCTATAGTATCAAACTCTAATATACTAGTCTTATCAAATTCTTTTATTTCTAGTTTTAGTCTATCTAAGTTTTTCATATATAGATATTCCCAAACATGATGATTATATTCATCTATACCTTCTACATCTAGAATAACTTGTCTAAAGTTCTCACTAAATTGTCGATCAAAATAGACAAATCCTAACATAATATGGCCACTAGGTGCTCCTATTTTTACATCATTTATATAGCCATATTTATCAGTTGTTACAACCCACTCATCAGTATTATTTTCTACATAGATTGTGGAATAAAAACCTCGATATTCATAAACATTATATAGATTTTTCGGATAATAGTTATCTACAGAGCAAATATAAGTATTATCTAGTTGATCTAAAACTAACCGCAATGATGAAACATTATCTTGGGTATCATAATGTTCATTCACAACAATTTTTACATTATATTTATCTTCCAAATAGAAAAACATTTCTTTTTTATACCCCACCACAAGGGTAATATCAGTTATACCAACAGCCTGTAATTGTTTAATTTGTCGCTCTACGAGGACTTCATCTTTAATGATACTAAGCCCTTTTGGACAATAGTCACTAATAGGCTTAAAACGCTTAGATTTACCAGCTGCCAAGATAATCGCATTGGTTACTTTATATTGTTGAATACAATCATACTTCTTATGATTTACACATTCATCAAATTCATTTCTCGAAATCATATGCTGAAATCAACCCACTCACTACTATACAAAATCCAATTAACATTTGGCTTATAGTCAATTCAATACCAAATAATAGATAGGAGAAAATAGCCGAAAAGGCAGTATAACTAATATTTAAGGCCATAGCTCTACTAACACCAATGGTCGCTAACGCTCGATAATAGCAATAATATGATGAAGATCCAAATATAGCAGCCATTCCTACATAAGCTAGACTAGAGTTAAAATCTATACGTTCAACATAATGAAAGAAGCCAAAATATAAAGCCAGAATAGTACCATAGGTAATCATAGATAGGTTTTGTCTAATACAAATAGCGCTCAAATTTGATATTTCTCCGAATTTCATACCATAAGAGCATAAAACAGCCTCACTACCCCAAGTACAAGCGCACATCAAGGCAAAAATTATCCCCCATATACTTCTGTTTGTATGATTATCATCAATACAACCTAATACAACAATAAAACTAATAGCTATAAATAAAGCAAAAATTTGGTACGGCTTCCTTTTTTCTTTCAAAAATATATAGGAAAAGAAAAGACCTACTGCTGGATAAATAGAACTAATAATAGCAGTAATAGTAGGTCCAGCATATTCAATAGATAAAATAAAGGAACACATTCCTATTGGTCCACCTAAGAGAGAACCTAACCAAATATATTTTGACTTTGCTTTTTTTATATCCCTAATAACAGCATTAAATCGCCCTGTAACAAGAATAGATATATTAATCAATAATGCACTAACCATGTCATGGATGAATGTTATAAATATGGGAGACAGTAAGGGAACGATGGAATATATGGAATACATTGAAAAATAATATCCCATAAAACTAGTATCAGCACCCCAAAATATACCCGAAAGAAGAGCATTAAGCATAGCTATCTACCAATTCACGAAATTCTGATAAATTACGCGCCTCATTAAATACAATTTGATAGAAAGTTTTTGCATAATTGTATTGCTGCTGAGCATAAGAACTATTCAATAATTCTTTATCTTGTTTCGCTTCACACCAATTACTCCACAATAAGCCAACAATAGCAATGTAAGAGTAAATCTTATATCGCTTCAGCAATGTTGCTTGATTCTCAAAGTATATATCGATAATTCGATCAATCTCTTGCCTATTAAACAATGAATATACAATAAACATGGCCAAATCTAAATCTGGATCCTGCATGGCTGCATATTCAAAATCTATAAGATATACATCTTGATTTTCTGTAACTAAGAAATTGTCACATGCCGCATCAATATGACACAAATTCCAATCTTTTACCAAATTTTCTATGATAGGCTCTAAAGACTCTATATTCTTTTTTGTTTCCCTATAGTCCTCATATTTACTAGCATTTGGCATTAATGATTCATAATAATTGATATGTTCAAATACATCAAAAGAATGCTCTACCCGATGTGATTGACAATGAAAGTCTCTCAATCGCTTTAGACACACAATAATTTCATTCCAATCTTTTGGATTAACAGTATGAGAATTCTCTATAAATTTTGAAATTTTATAGCCTTTTTCTTTATCAATATAAATGATAGGCTCTATAAACTCATCACCTTTTATAGCTTGATATACATCAAACTCTTGTTGTCTATTGATAAGTTTATCTGTATTAATCCCTGGCGTTCTAAAAATATATCTCTCATGATTAATACTAAAAATAAATGAATCATTTGTCATACCTTGTTTTAAAGGTATTAACTCTATATCAGTATTTTTTACATTAAAAACAGACTGAATAATATCCCTAATATTCAATGTATACAACTCCCTATTTATATACATAATAAAAATTAGTAGAAAATTATTTTTACTCACTACAAATATTAAATTTTCTACTAAAATTCCCTTATTTAATACTATCCCCATGCTTAATACGCCATGCTGCTAGTTCACGCATGTTTTTAATCATGTCACCATAGGCTTGAGGCATATTTGTGCCTTGTTCCATAAGTTTTCCACTATTATCTAAATATAGTCTATGGTTAAAGACAAATTCCTCTTGTGTAAACAAGCTTGGTACCATCGCTTCATAGGTTTGACCAGGTCGCCCCGCTAGTTCTGCCAAGGTTGGAATGATTTGAATGCTCATGCCAAATGCATTAGGAGCGAGCCAATCTTTATGAATACCACGACCATAGAAGATAATAGGAATCGTAGAAGCCACATTAGGACCTACTTCACGAGCAAAGGTAAATCGTTCACTATGGTCACCAGTAATGACGAAGAGTGCAGACGGATCTGCTTTTTCTTCCCTAGCGATATATTCGCCCATCACGTGGTCCGCATACCAAATATGACCCATTTCGTTCAATTGCTTGTCAGTTTCTGCAATTGTATCAGGCAAATGGCCTTTTACCTTATTCACATCATAGCCTTCTTTAGCGACATTGACGCTATATGGAGGATGATTAGACGTAGTCATGATGACATTGAGGATTTTTTCCCCTCTATGTTGATCCATGTAAGCGGAAATGGCTTTAAACATATCCTTATCCGCTACCCCCCATGCATTGCCTTCTTCGCTTGGCATTTCAGACGCATCATGGAATTCATCAAAACCTTGAGACAAGACGAAGTTCTTCACATTTTGCCATGTACTAAATCCGCCGTACCAGAATACAGTTTTATAGCCTAGCTTTTTCATAACAGAACCAATTCCTAAGCCATACGGTTGTTTGAAACTTTCACCTTCGTAATTAGGATATAGACCTGTGTCAGGCATACCTGTGAGTAAACCATTGATAGCTGGCATAGTGCCCGTACCTTGGGCAAGAGCGAGCTGCGTGCTCATCGCTTGAGGACTAGCAGCGTATTTACGACCTTGTTCAACGAGGTACGCACCAGGTTCATTGTATTCAGCGAGGAATGGCCACAAACCATAGGATTCACCGAGAACGATATTGATGGACTGTGGTTGCTCCGCTAAACGCTCTGTCGTAATAGTTCTTGTGAAAGAACCATCAAAATCCTTACCATTAAATGTTCCACCAATGGCACTGATTTTTTCACTCAATTCTTGAGGGGTTAAGTTGATAACCTCTAACTCCTCCGCGCGTTTTGCAATGCTTTTAACACGATAAAGAGCCTGCACATCGTCGAGGATAGTCTCGTTTAATAAATTAGAACTGAGGCGAGCTGCACTTTCCCAGTTGATGGAATTCGTATAGTTAAAAGCACCACCAAATCTAAAGAACAGACCTAATACACCGATAGCTACAGTCAATCCAATACCTGTGATCCATTGCGTTTTCTTAGTCTTAGGATACCAAGTAGAACAAACTAATTGAGTATCAGCGTAATCACTATATTTCTTTGTACCCCACGCCAAGAATTTAATGAGGAAATAACATAGGGCTGCACTCAACACAACGGCCCCAACGATGTACATGAGGGCGTTATATTCATTGATGGCCGTATTTACAATGGCACCGATATCATCGTTTTTACCATTGATGAGCATCGCATTATAAGAGGAATTGAATATTTTGTAGAACGGAATACGGCCTAAGAATAGGAAGGTTAACAGTACAGTCGCTATGGAATACACAACCTGTTTAATGCGTAAGGACGGCCATTTAGGTACAAAAGTATGTACCAATGTGCCTCCTAAAAAGCCTAGTAAACACAAAGAACCAACGGTCTTGAGACTCAATCTAAAGCCTAGCCATAAGGACGTAAGGATATTCTCCATCGTCACAGAAGCTAGTTGTGATTGAAATACTGCAAGAAACACGATTCTAAATGCAGTCAACAAAGCAGAGAAAAAGATAAACACCTTAATCTCTGTTCGTATGCCTTCAAATAATCGTTGCCATCGGTTCATCATTAACCCCTACTGTTCTTCATATAACGTAACTACTCTATACTACCTAACTGTAATTATGTTGGATATTTCTTACATTTAGGTCCCTTACATCGTTTGCATTTACCGCATCCGCGGTCGATAGTTCCAGCACTGGCTGATTTCTTAGCACTAGTACTCTCCTTGACCCCCTGTTCAGAGGACTGACTATTCCATACAGAAACTATCGTTTTTGCTTTTTTTCGGATCCATCCTTTTTGGATTTTTTATCCTTTTTCTTGTCTTTATTCTTATCTTTTTTACTGAAAGTATCGCCTAAAAAGACTATTTTTAACTTGTCATTTAAGACCTTAAGCTTCTTTTCAGCCTTGTCTTTCTTTTTCTTTAACTTATCTTCGGATTTAGAATGTTTGTCTTCCTTAGACTTTTTATGTTTTTTGTCCTTTTTATCCTCTTTAGACTTTTTATCATCTTTGGACTTTTTATCCTCTTTGGATTTCTTGTCACCCTTAGATTTCTTATCTTCTTTGAATTTTTTTAAATCCTTAGATTTTTTAGATGTATCGTCAGTTCCATTGATACGCGCCCATTCATCATCTACGCGTTTCAATTGCTTTTTAAGAAGCTTTTCCATCTTCTTATTGGCTTTATCTGAATCTAAGCCAGACTTACCGAATAATAAAGCATTTACTGCTGTATATGGATCAATAGAGGACATATCATTTTCATTTATATCATCTTTTCTACTAGATGCATCCTTATTTATATGGGATGTTTCTGTATCTTTAGATTTTGAAAGTAATACTGAGTTTTCCTCATCAAATGGATTTTCTTCATCTAAGTGATGGACTTCTAAGCTTTCCACGCCATCTAGTGGATTTACATCCATATGCTCTACAATGTCTTCATCAAGGTCCGATATCTCATGTTGGGAGCTTTCACCAGATCCTGTAAAAAGACCACCCATAGAATGCAATTCGTTCAATTTAATATGGTTCATGCCCACTGTAGAATCATGCTGCACAGGAATATCCGATAATTGGACCTGTTCCATAGCGTATACATCATTATTATGACTAGCACCCTTGCCAAGATAAGATCCATCAGAAATGATGATATTCTCTTTATCGTCGCCTAACACATTGCCAAACAAATCCTCTTCAAGAGAATCATAGGTATGCAACATGGACATCCGTTTTTGAACCTCTTCAATTTGATTCCACAAATCAACGAGAGAGGATGTATAGTATATGCGTTCCTTAACCTCTAAATAAGCTTGATAAACAATAGCCAATTCAGTTTCATTGAGTCCCTCTTCGGCACCAATTTCTTCAATCATTTGTTGAATTTGTTGATCTCGATCATATCGTTTAATTAAGGCCTTGCGAATACGTTCAATCAATGCTGTGTCGATGATTTCCACGGGTACCTCCAGTCTTCAATACACTCAGCCCTATCCACTACATTAGTGCATACGAATCAATGTATAGAACCATAAAAAATAATTTGATTTTATAATCTCTAATATATTATTATAGCAGAATTTATCTGCTTTTTCCTTAATAATCTAGGTGAAAGTTTCTTAAAAATAGAATAAAACCTCAATATGAATTATGTCCTAGTCGTACAAATGTAAAACTGCAAATACAATTATTCAAAATGAGGTTTCTTATATAGCTTATTGTATTAAATTTTTGTGCTGAAAATGTATATAAAATGACATATTTTTATATAAAAATATGCATAAAATCTAATGTATCAAATAGTATATATCAAATCCTAAAATAGATTTACTGAATATACTAAAATTCGTTCTTTCTCATCATTTTCTTCAAAGAGATCACTGCAATCGATAGGTTCTTCTTGTTCTAATCGCACATGATTATTCAAGAAGTTTTCTACCTCTTCGTTGACATAGTAGAAAAATAGCTTAATTTCACGAGGATGATGATATAGGGAATCAAAGATATTTCCTAGAACGCGCTTAATCGTATGGAGTGCAAAGGGATTAAAGAAAAAGCATCGATCTGCTTGAGCTGGTAATTCATAGAGCGCCGCATCACCGTGTACAAAACTCACACGATTGCGCGCTGCTAGACTTTCACCATTCAGTAACGCCTTTTCATATAATCGTTCATCATATTCGATACCGATGGAATGACAGCCTGTTTGGTAAGCCATAAAAATGCTAACACGACCCTTGCCACTGCCATAGTCGATAAGGGTATGTTTCTTACGAATATGACCGCTGTTCGCCAAGCGCTCGAGGACGCAATAATCGGTGGGCTCGTACGGATGATGCTCCGTATCAGACCGACTATCATCGCGGCCTGCTGTCTTTATTTGTAAAACCTGTTCCCATTCCTGTTCACTTGTCATAAATCTAATCCCATCATGAGGTCCAATTAATATGACCTAATAATTAATGCTAATCTTAATTTATATACATACTATACCCTTATTAGAACTATATTTACAAATTAAAGGTAATCATGTATCATAATATATGACAAAGGAAGTCAATGTGAGACACGTTTTCACGCAAACAAAAAAGGAGGGTGGCGGCCCTCCTTTTTCTGTGCTAGTTACTGACGAAAGTATCTATCTAGCCACTTGCAGATGTAGTGACAGGTTACACCTGCTACGATGGATACTATTAAGGAAATCAAAGTGTCAAACACGTTTTCACCCCCTTTCTGTTACCAGTCTAGGGCAGTAACACCTATAGTATACAATAAATGCACCCTTTTGGGTGCTTTTATTGTATACAAACATTTATTGATGCTAATATGGTATACTAAAGAGTAACATTTCTATTTTTCTCATGTGCAGAATTATATAAAAAGGAGTATCTACTTACATGGACAGTGATCTGACCTTAGATTTTATAATTA
>ERZ773233.898-NODE-898-length-18166-cov-55.986307_pt1 | contig 18166 bp, 12 predicted proteins | sample MGYA00580991_ERZ773233 | MGnify/ENA primary metagenome ERZ773233 (study PRJEB29015, sample SAMEA2738178) | human oral metagenome | biome: human oral; feature: human-associated habitat; material: saliva | place: China | collected 2161 ...
GGAACCCCTCAAGGAGTGGTGACCAGGGACGGCGCCAAGGCGGGTACCCAGATGAGTAACGGCTCAATTATCACCACTATCAACGAGCGTCCCATCATTGCGTTCAAGGGTAGTATTCCCGCCTACCGAGACCTTGCCGTAGGCGCTCGCGGCGATGACGTTAAACAGCTCCAAGAAGCTCTAGAATCGCTCGGCTACAGCATCTGGGATGAGGAAGGAAACTACGGCGAAGCAACCGCCAACGCTGTCTACCGTTTCTACCTGGATCGTGGCTACTACCCTCCCGGGGATACTGACCGAACCGAAGAAGGACGCTATAGCACCGCCCTGCCGCTTTCTGAATACCTCTTCGCTGAAGGTAACGAATACACCGTAGACAACAGCTGCGGCACCAAAGGCCAAACCTCAACTCCGGCGCTGTGCACCCTATCCGCGGGTGGGTACCGTCTGGTACTCTCGGCGGACGGTAGCGCTCTCAGCAATGAACTCGCTGAGGGACAGAAAGTCCAGATTCTTAGCGATAACGGAAACCCGCTCGAAGGTACCCTAGGCGCGGCCCTCACACCCGAAGGCTCAACTAACGCTGACGGCGGCGCTAACGCAGGTGCCTCCAACGGTGCTCAGAACAGCGCGCGACCTAACAGCGATACCCCCGCACCGGGAGCTACCGCACGGAAACGCTACCCCATCACAACCGACGTGCCGGAAAACACGACGGCATCAATACGTTTTCAAGCAACCGTCACCCTCAACCGAGGCGCTGAAAACGCCCTCGCGGTGCTCGAAGCAGCCGTCAAAACCGAAGAAAACGGAACGCACTCCATCACACTGGATAACGGTCAGAGCGTTCCCGTCACCCTCGGTGTGTGCTCCGCCGGAATCTGCGAGCTCGTCAACCCCGCAGCAGAACTCAAGGCAGGTACCGTCGTGAAGCTGAAGGAGCGCTAAAATGCCTCATCACGAGACAGAACGTGCCCTCCCCGCGAGCGCTACCGCCTCAAAACCTAATATCGAGTGCCACAATATTGCGCGTTTCTTCCTGCCCGCCACCTGGGCGCTAAAAAACGCGACTCTCAGCATTCATGAAGGCGAATCGGTGGCCATTACCGGCGCCTCCGGAAGCGGAAAATCTACGCTCCTCTCTATCATCGGGCTACTCGATCAGCCCTCTGAGGGTGAGCTGAAAATATTGGGCCAAAACATGGGCACCGCCAGCGATGCCGAACGAACTGTGGCGCGTCGTGAGCATATTGCCTTCGTTTTCCAGGCGTACCACCTCATTGCTCATCTGAACGCCACCGAGAACATTTCTCACACCCTCCGGATGCGTGGTGTACCGGGCCGTCAAGCACATCAGCGTGCGTTGCAGGCACTCGAACAGGTGGGTTTGGGGCACCGCCTGGAGGTTCTTCCACGCAATATGTCCGGTGGTGAACAGCAAAGAGTCGCGGTTGCGCGTGCGTTAGCCTGCGCCCCGCGTATCCTGCTGTGCGATGAGCCTACAGGAAACCTCGACACTGAAAACTCTCACAAGGTGTTGGATTTGCTCCTCGCCGGCCGTGCGGAAAAGCAAAGCCTGGTCATCATCACCCATGAGCCCGATATTGCGGCTCGCTGCGACCGGCAGCTGCACATGGTCGATGGGATGCTCGTTAGCCCCGAACTCACTAGTCTCGAAGAGTCTGCCCACCAAACGCTCAAAGAACCCGTTATCAGGGGAGGATAGATGCTAAGGAACAACCTTCACTACGCTCTCCTTGCAGTTGTCCGCCGTTGGCGCCGCAACCTGCTCACAGTATTGGCGATGCTCGCGGGAACAACCACCATCATCATGCTGGTGGGTGTCAGTGAGTCGTCAGCGCTCAATACGAGCTCTCAGCTGGCCAGTTACGATTCCACCCGGCTCGGTGTGCGCCTCCAGCCGCAGACCTGGGATATACCGGAGGAAGAACTACTCTGGCGCGTTAACCAAATTCCAGAGGTTAAAGCTGCCGGTACAGTCACCGTAGATACGCAGACGACGCGTCCACAAGTCAACAGGCCGGGGTATGAGGGCCAGCAAACGCCCCTTGCAGTCGTTTCAGAGGCAGGTTTGAAAGCACGAGGTGCGCACATTGTCGAAGGGCACTTTTCGGAGCCTGCCCGCGAGCGCCCCGGTGAGCCTACCGTCTATCTGGGTGTTGCCCTCGCGAAGGAGCTGGGGGTCAGTACTGAGCCCGGGCGGAACATAATTGAGGTCAACGGAATGCGAGCCTATGTGCTCGGTATTATCCGTGACGGTGGCAAAAACGCTGCTCTCAGTAGCGCTCTTATTCTGCCGACCACCTCCACTTTCTTGCCGCAAGCCCACACCCTGCAACGCGGTATGGACGTCATCGTGAATCCAGGAAGCGCAGATACGGTCGCGGAACAGCTCAAGCAGGTGCTCGATCCGCAACGCACCCCCGTTGATACAAACATTGAGATTCCACCTTCACCGGTGACTCTTCGTGCTTCCTTGACGAAGGACAGTCGAGCTCTTACGACCATCATCCTAGTGGTTCTTATCGTCTCGACAAGCTTCGGCATTGTGATGACCATGCAGATTTCGGTCTGGGAACGCCGCCGGGAAATCGGCATTAACCGTGCGTTAGGGCTGGGACGGCGAGATGTAGCGGTGAGCTTCCTGGCGGAGGCAGCCCTCCTCGGGGCCCTAGGCGCTCTTGGAGGCTTCATCCTCGGTGTTCTCGGTTCCTGGGTTGTGTGCCTTCTCAACGGATGGGCACTATCTCTGCCACCCCTTATCCTCGGGATTCCTTTCCTCGGCTTGGGTGTGGGCATCGTGGCGGGTGCATTGCCCGCCTACGCGGCAACGAAGGTTCAGCCGCTTGAGCTCCTGCAATAACTGCCCAGCGAATAAGGGTGGTGCCCCGGAAGGTCATTCTTCCGGGGCACCACCCTTTAGCTATCGCAAAGACTTATTCAGCCCGAAATATTGAGTTTAGAACTTCGTGCCGGTCAGACGCTCATACGCCTCAACGTAACGGGCGCGAGTCTTCTCCACAACCTCCTCAGGCAGGTGCGGCACGTTATCCGAGCCGTCCCAACCCGCCTCCGGGGAACGCAACCAGTCACGCACATACTGCTTATCGAAGCTCGGCTGCGCACGGCCAGGCTCGTACTGGGTCGCATCCCAGAAACGCGAAGAGTCCGGGGTCAGCACCTCATCGCCCAGGGTAATCTCGCCGCGGTACGAATCGGTACCGAACTCCATCTTGGTATCCGCCAGAATAATGCCCTGCTCGCGAGCGATCTTCTCCGCAGTGGTGTACAGGCTCAGGCTCAGCTCCTCCAGGCGCTCACCCACCGGCTGACCCACCTCAGCGTACAGCTCCTCACGGGTCACCAGCTCATCATGCTCACCCACCTCGGCCTTACCGGTCGGAGTGAAAATCGGGGTGTCCAGGCGGGAACCATCCACCAGACCCGCAGGCAGCTTCACACCAGCAATCTCACCGGTCTCGTTATACGCCGCCAAGCCCGAACCGGTCAGGTAACCGCGCACAATACACTCCACCGGGAACATGTTCAGCGAACGGCAAATCATCGCGCGACCAGCCACAACATCCGGCACGTCGGTGGACAGCACGTGGTTCGGAACCTGCTTAAGCTGCTCAAACCACCACAGGGACATCTGAGTCAGAATCTTGCCCTTATCCGGGATTTCGGTGGGCAGAATACGGTCAAACGCGCTAATACGGTCCGAGGCGACAACCATGACCGAACCGGCACGCAGCTCAGCGTCATCATTGACGGTCAAGCCGGTAGCGTCAAAACGTTCCTCATTCGGAACGTACAGGTCGCGGACCTTACCGGAATAAATGTGAGTCCAGCCCGGGATTTCCAGGGGGTTAGAACGAGAAGTCATGAGAATTTCTCCTGATGAGGTGGTGTGATGTGGATGCAAAAAGTCTGTGTAATTACAATACCGCGACAGGCATGGCTCCCGATAGTGCCAAGCAGTCATCAATACGGCACAATCTTGAGGCAAAGAAGCGACCGGCTCCCCCACCCTCAAGCGGGGAAGCCGGTCACACTAAGGTTTTAGCCGCGCGGAGCGGGAATCTGGATGCGGTTCTCCACAGCCTTCAGCGCAATGTCGGTACGGTACTGCGCGCCAGCCCAGGAGATAGCGCGAACACCCTCGTAGGCGGCGTTGCGGGCGGCAGCCAGGTCGTCACCGAGAGCAACAACAGCCAGCACACGACCGCCAGCAGTCAGCACACCCTCCTCGGATGCGGCAGTGCCCGCGTGAATCACGTGCACACCCTCCAGAGCGTTCGCCTCATCCAGACCGGAGATGACGTCACCCTTACGGGGAGTGTCCGGGTAGTTCTCGGCAGCCATGACCACGTCCACTGCGGTGCGGGGATCCCAATCCAGCTCGGTACCCTCAGAAATTTCACCGCGAGCAGCCGCACGCAACAGCTGGCCCAGCGGGGTGCGCAGACGCGCCAGAACCGCCTGGGTTTCCGGGTCGCCAAAGCGGGCGTTGAACTCGATAACGCGCACGCCGCGGCTGGTCACAGCCAGGCCGCAGAAGAGCACGCCCACGAACGGGGTGCCGCGCTCAGCCATACGAGCCACGGTCGGGCGTGCCACCTTCTCCACAACCTCCTGCACGAAGCCCTCGGGCAGCCAGGGAAGCGGGGTGTAGGCGCCCATACCGCCGGTGTTCGGGCCCTCATCGTTGTCGAAAATGCGCTTGAAGTCCTGCGCCGGGGACAGCGGCAGAACGTTCTTACCGTCAGAGATGACGAAGAGGGACACCTCGGGGCCGTCCAGGAACTCTTCGATGACCACGGTGCCGCCAGCGTTGAAGCAAGCCTGAGCGTGCTCCAGTGCCGCGGTGCGGTCCTCGGTCACCACAACGCCCTTACCTGCAGCCAGGCCGTCGTCCTTCACCACGTAGGGTGCACCGAACTCGTCCAGTGCCGCCTGCGCCTCAGCGGCATTCGTTGCTACGTAGGCGCGGGCGGTCGGCACGGAAGCCTCTTCCATGACCTGCTTAGCGAAAGCCTTGGAACCTTCCAGCTGTGCGGCAGCTGCGGAGGGGCCGAAAACGTCAAAGCCCGCCTCACGCAGTGCATCGGAGACACCTGCGACGAGGGGCGCCTCCGGGCCAATAACGACCAGGTCGGCGTTCAGTTCGCGTGCCAGGGCGGTTGCCTGGGCGGGGTCATTCGCATCAATTGCGTGGACGGGAACATCCTGGGCAATACCGGCGTTGCCGGGGGCGCTGTGCACCTCGGTTACCTCAGGGTCGCGCAGAAGCGCTCGAATAATTGCGTGTTCGCGGCCGCCGGGGCCCAGTACCAAAACCTTCATGCTATTCAGGGTACCCGCTATCACACTAAAAATGTGAGCTGAGCGCACTAAAAATGCGGCTCTTCTCATGTAGCGGCACATTCGCACGAATGCACGCTAGAGAAGAGCCGCACAGCTCGGTAACCAAAGCTACCGAATCAAGCTAAACCTTAGATGAGGGCGGTAATAGCAGCCAGGCTACCGAAGACAATACCGGGAGCGTTCGCGATGATAATCGGAATGTCCTTCTTGGGACGCCACAGGCCGTACAGCAACCATAGGGTGCAGTTTACGGCAGCAACCAGAGGCTGAATCCAGTCACCCTTGTGACCGTTCAGGTTACCGATAATCTGCGGGAAGTAGAACACATACATGAGCACTGCGGTCACAGAAGCAACGCGAGCCAGGATGGGGAAGAACTTTGCGTGGAATTCAGAATCCACGCCCACACCGCCCTTGGGGGAGGTGTTCTGTGCGGAGGTGTTGTTCTGCTCTGCCATGGATGTACTCCTTTACATGGTTTGTACATGGTTTGCCGCTCACCGTTCAAGAGTAAGTTGGGCGGTGAGGGGCGCTGAGGATGCATACTCGTACCGGATCGCGTCTAACTAGTTTCGCATAGATATAGGGGTCCCTGGGCTGCAGCAATTTCCTACCGGATGCATTACGCCCGTTCTCAGACTGCATATCGGGGCATGCCAGCCCCACACTCACCTCCGCGCCACCGAGCGCGAATAGGGTCAAGCCGCACGCCCCGCTTAAACTAGAAGAATGACCAACAGCACCACCCCACAGGCAACCACTCACACCACCTGCCAGAGCAGCGCCTTCGACGTAGAACTCGCGCAGCTCACCCGCAACAACTTTATTGAGGCACGCCACCGCGGCCGCCTCATCCTGCTGGGCCCCGACGGCGAGGTACAGCTTGCCATCGGTGATATTCACGAGCCCTTCTACCTGCGCTCCGCCGCCAAGCCCCTGCAGGCCATCGGATCTATGAAGGCGGGCGCACCCCTGCGCGGCTCCCAGGTCGCCATCGCCTGCGGTTCGCACCGCGGTACCTTCGAGCAGATGCGCGCCGTGCAGGACGTACTCACCCAGGGCAGCACCGATACCAACCCGCTCACCCCGGCACACCTGGCGCTCAAGCCCACGCTCCCCTCCGATCAGCAGGCACGCCAGGCAATGACCCAGGCGAACCTCGCCGCTACCGCCCTGGCGCACCCCTGCTCCGGCAAGCACGCCGCATTCCTGTGGGCGTGCACCGCCAAGCTTGAGCGCGGCGACCTCGAAGAGGGCGCGCAGAACTGGACCCTGCACAACTACCTCGACCCCGCACACCCGCTGCAGCAGGTCATCACCGAAGAAATTGAGGCGTTCACCGGCGAGCCGGTAGCCGCCATCGGCGTTGACGGCTGCGGCGCCCCCGTGCACGCCGTCTCCCTGCTGGGTGCCGCACGCGCCTACTCGACCCTCGGCTCGGCAATCCGCAACCTCGGGGCGGATGCGCGCGCCTCCACGGTCGCGACCGCCATGGTGGATTACCCCGAGCTGATTCAGGCGCCCGGCTCCCCCGACACCGTGCTCAGCGAAGAGCTGGATGCAATCGTCAAGGGCGGCGCGGAGGGCGTGCTCTGCATTGGTCTGCGTTCGGGCGCGTCCGTGGTGGTGAAGATGAGCGACGGTTCGCACCGCGCCATGTACGCCGTGGCTCTGCACGCTCTCGCTGCCGGTGGCTACCTGAGCGCAGAGGAATGCGAGCGCCTACTTTCGCTGGTGGTTCGCCCGGTGACCGGCGGCTACGTGGACGGCAAGCCGGTTGTGGTGGGTGAGCTGCGCGTACATGCGGAGCTTTTCACCCGTGAGGATTCGGCTCCCGGCGACCCCGAAGAGAACGCCCAGGAAGAGAACTAGTCGTGGCGATTCGGCGTAAGACTAGTGAGGAAGCGGGCATGGCGGCGGTCCGCGAAGTGCGTGCCTTCTTTGAGGCGCAGCGTACGGCAGCCGGCGAGCCTGCAGATTCGCATGCCCGCGGCGAGTACCTGCTGAACAGTGCCGGGGTGGAGCAGGCGTTTGCCGCGCTCCCCCGCTCGGTGCGTGCAACCTTCGTGCGCTTCACCCTGGAGGAGCTTGCGACCCTCGCCCCCGGCAATAGTGTGGAGGTGCGCGTACCCCCGCTGGGCGTGACTCAGTGCGTGGCGGGCCCTCGCCATACGCGCGGCACTCCCCCATCCGTGGTGGAGGCGCGCCCGTTCGTGTGGGCGGCGCTGGTGCTGGGTGCGTGTTCGTGGGAGCAGGCGGTGAGTGCCGGTGCGCTGGATGCCTCGGGTGAGCGTAGTGACCTTTCGGGCTTGTTGCCGCTCTTCTAGAATTTGCTACGAGTCCGCAAGCTACGAACCCGCAGGCTCAGGCAGTTTTCGTGATTTGGCGTGTTTGTTGCCCGTTCTAGCGGTCATCCTGAGGTATTTAGCGTATCCTTCACCACGTCGTCTCTGAAACCCGGTACACTTTTAAGGGTCTGGTGTATGCTATGGCACACGCAGGCAGGTGTGAGTGCGGCAACACGCCCCAATCTTGCGCCTGCACAGACGCATCCGCAGTCCCAACGTCGAAAAGAAGTGAATTGATTCGCCCCGACGGAAAACTCACTCACGACCTCGATCCGATTGACCACGGCCCCAAGGACGCCTGCGGCGTCTTCGGCGTCTGGGCACCCGGCGAGGACGTGGCAAAGCTAACCTACTACGGCCTGTACGCACTCCAGCACCGCGGCCAGGAATCAGCAGGTATCGCAACCAGTAACGGCAAACGTATCCACGTGTACAAAGATATGGGACTCGTCTCCCAGGTCTTTGACGAAGCCACCCTCAGCTCCATGCCCGGTGACCACGCTATCGGCCATGCCCGATACTCCACCACCGGCGCATCCCACTGGGCTAACGCACAGCCCACCCTCGGTACCACCCCGCACGGCACGCTCTGTCTGGCGCACAACGGTAACCTCACCAACTCGGCTGATCTCTACGAGCGTCTGATTGAAAAGAACGGCGGCAAGCCCCCCAAGCACGGCGAACTCGCCCAGGGCAACACCACCGACACCGCACTCGTCACCGCCCTGCTGGCGGAGCACGATTTCGATTCCCTCGAAGAAGCAGCACTCGACCTGCTGCCGACCCTACGCGGTGCTTTCTGCCTCACCTTCATGGATGAGCACACCCTCTACGCCGCACGCGACCCGCAGGGCGTTCGCCCCCTCGTACTCGGTCGCCTGGAGCGCGGCTGGGTTGTCGCATCCGAAACCGCGGCACTTGATATTGTCGGCGCGTCCTTCGTGCGTGAAGTTGAGCCCGGCGAATTCCTCACCATTGACGAGAACGGTCTGCGTTCCCAGCGCTTCGCTGAGGCTAAGCCCGCAGGTTGCGTCTTCGAGTACGTTTACCTCGCTCGCCCGGACACCACCATCTCCGGTCGTAGCGTCTACGAATCCCGCGTAGAAATGGGTCGCCAGCTCGCTCGTGAGCATGCTGTTGAAGCTGACCTGGTCATGCCCACCCCCGAATCCGGTGTTCCCGCCGCTATCGGTTACGCCGAAGAGTCCGGTATTCCTTACGGTAACGGCCTGGTTAAGAACGCTTACGTGGGTCGAACCTTCATTCAGCCTTCGCAGACGATTCGCCAGCTCGGTATCCGTCTGAAGCTGAACCCGCTCAAGTCCGTGGTTGCGGGCAAGCGCCTCGTCGTCATTGACGACTCCATCGTTCGCGGTAACACCCAGCGCGCCCTCGTGCGTATGCTCCGCGAAGCCGGCGCTAAGGAAGTGCACGTGCGCATCTCCTCCCCGCCCGTGAAGTGGCCCTGCTTCTACGGTATTGACTTCGCCTCCCGCGCGGAGCTGATCGCTAACGGTCTGTCCGTGGATGAAATCGCCTCCTCCCTGGGCGCCGATTCGCTCGGCTTCATCTCCCAGGAAGGCATGATGGCAGCCACCGAGCAGCCCGCTGAAAACATGTGCACCGCATGCTTCACCGGCGAGTACCCGATTGAGCTGCCCAGCGAGGAACGACGCGGCAAGTCCCTCTTCGACTCCGAGGAGAAGGGCAAGGGCGGCCCCCTCGCCGGTAAGGCTGCTGAGGTGACCGTGGAACGTCCCGTCCCTTCCAAGCCCGAGCACGCCGAGGCTGTCTCCATTGAAACCCGCGAAGGAACCGAAACTCTCGAAACGAAGTTCGACCCCTCCGCAGTTCAGATTGCCGCAGACGACGCCGGCATGGGCATGTGCAACCCCGGCCCCGACGCCGACCTCGAGGCACTGCTCACCGAGCAGGACCGCACCCCCGCAAACTCCTCCGCTACCACTACCCCGAAGGAATCCTAATGAGCGAGAACACCACCACCGTAACCTACGCAAGCGCAGGTGTTGACGTAGAGGCTGGCGATCGCGCCGTTGAGCTGATGAAGGGCGCTATCAAGGCGACCCACAACTCCTCCGTCGTTGGTGGCGTGGGCGGCTTCGCGGGCCTGTACGACGTCTCCGAGCTCGTCAAGTACCGCAAGCCCTACCTGGCTACCTCCACCGACGGTGTGGGCACCAAGGTCGCTATCGCGCAGGCGCTCGATATTCACGACACCATCGGTTACGACCTGGTCGGTATGGTCGTGGACGACATCGTCGTGTGCGGTGCGAAGCCGCTGTTCATGACCGACTACATTGCCACCGGCAAGGTCGTTCCCGAACGTATCGCTGACATTGTGCGCGGTATCGCTGGCGCATGTGCACAGGCTGGTACCGCCCTGGTTGGCGGCGAAACCGCCGAGCACCCCGGCCTGCTCGCAGAGGACGAGTACGACGTTGCGGGCGCAGCAACCGGTCTGGTCGAGGCAGACGAACTGCTCGGCCCCGAGCGCGTGCGTGAGGGTGACGTGCTGATTGCTATGGCGTCCTCCGGCATTCACTCCAACGGCTACTCCCTGGTCCGCAAGGTCCTGAACGTTGCCGGCTGGGGTCTGGAGCGCCAGGTGGACGAGCTGGGCCGCACCATCGGTGAAGAGCTGCTCGAACCCACCCGCGTGTACGCGGCAGACTGCCTGGACCTGGCGGCAGCATTCCCCGTCAACGGTGAGGACGGCACCACCGGCAGCGGTGTGCGCGGCTTCTCCCACGTGACCGGCGGCGGCCTGGCCGCTAACCTGGCTCGCGTTCTGCCTCAGGGCCTGGAGGGTCGCGTGGACCGCTCCACCTGGCAGATTCCCGCAATCTTCTCCCTAATCGGTTCGCTGGGCAACGTGCCCCTTGCCGACCTGGAGCGCACCCTGAACCTGGGCGTGGGCATGATCGCTATCGTTGACCCCTCCGTGGCTGAGGCTGCTACCAAGCGCCTGAACGACCGCGGCATCCCCTCCTGGATTATGGGTGACGTTGTTGCCGCCGGCGAGCCCGAGGCTAACAACCCCGATTACGTTCAGGGCGCTAAGGGCGTGGACGGCGGCGCGGTTCGCCTGCTGGGCTCCTACGCTTCCTAAGGACGCTTTCTCCAGTAGACAGCGAGCACCAGTTTGCTGGTGCTGATGAGTCTATAGGCCGGGGCGGTCACCATGCGGTGGCCGCCCCGGTCTTTTGTGTGTCTGCCGGCAGGGTGTGCCGTCAGCGCTGCCAGCTATGAGCGCCACCAGCTTTTTATTTAATTTCACGCGCATTTCGGTTGGTTTTTATCTTTTAATATCAACCGCATTTTTAATGCATTTCAGTGCTTACACCACAGTGTTAAAACATTTACTTATCACCCACCCCTCAAGGGGCGCCATGCAGTTCACCTCGCACACCTAAACCTTCAAGTTTCACTTGCATAAACCCTTAATGATTAGGCACTATTCAGCCTGTACGGGTTGATTTTCTGCACATTAACCCGCGAAAAATGCTTTAAAAATCCCTAAAGCTCACCCTGAAGTGATACCTTAGAAATGTACGTTGCACACCGTCCAAAATGAGTTCTTCCGGGACGAAAAAGGGTCAAAGAAATACTATTCCCTCACCCCATTCATTACTTCAGCGCGCCCAAAAACAGACCCCTTTGCCGCCCCGTAACAACAAACCAAACATGGACGGAACGCACCCGTACACTTCACACAGTCCACACCAACACACCTACATCAGGAGAACCAGATGAGGCTTCCATACTTCGGCGCGCAGCGCACCGAAACACCTCCTCGCCGCTGTCCCGATAACCAGCGCCCCGATAACCCCGGCGCCGATAACCGCCGCCGCAAGCGCCCCGCACACGCAGCCATGAGCCTGCTCGCCGCCGGTGCGCTCCTCTTCGGAGGCGACCTGCCCGCAGTCCTCGCGCAGGCACCCAGCGACGAAGCCATCCTGGCAGCAGCCCAGGCGGCACCCCAGATTGAAGGCCCCGCCAGCCCGTTCAGCCTCATGCGCAACGGCGCGGCACGCCCTAACACCCCCGCTGCGGCAGCCCCGGGTACGCTCCCTCAGCAGGCGTTCGACCGCTTCATCGTCACCTACACCAACGAAGCCAAGCAGCGTAAGCTGCAGCGCGACGGCGACTGGGACGCTATCCGCGGCATCGTTGACGACATCATGGACACCGTCGGAATCGTCAGCGAAGAGCTGAACGTCGACGTTAAATTCTTGCGCAACACCTCCACCGATGACGCCGTCATTCAGACCTCCAAGAGCCTGAACAAGTACCAGGCGAAGGAGTTCATGGAGAAGGTCGCCTCCGACCCGGATGTAGCCTCCGTAGAACCCGACTACATCAACCACCCCGCCTATCTCCAGGACGTCACCTTCACGTACAACGACCCGCAGTACAGCAAGCAGTGGAACCTCACCAACCCCACCACCGGCGTCCAGAACACCGGTAACGCACGCCTGCGCCGCGGCGCCCACGTCAAGGTCGCCGTACTCGACACCGGCTACGTACCGCACCCCGACCTGGTCACCGGCATGGCAAACGGCTACGACTTCATCAGCGACCCCCTCAGCGCCCGCGACGGCGACGGCCGCGACCCCAACCCCAGGGATGAAGGCGACTACGCGCCCTACAACCTCTGCAAGGACCAGGCGAACGCTCATACTTCCACCTGGCACGGCACCAGCGTTGCCGGCATTATCGGCGCCCGCGGCGGCAACGGTATGGGCATTGTTGGTACCGCCGATCTTGCCCGCGTGCAGCCCGTGCGCGTGCTGGGTCGATGCGGTGGCCGCACCTCCGACATTGCCGACGCCATCATCTGGGCTGCCGGCGGACACGTTGACGGAGTACCGGATAACACCTACCCCGCCAAGATCATCAACATGTCTCTAGGCACTGTGGGCACCTGCCCCGCCGCGTACCAGCGCGCCATCGACATTGCCCGTTCCAAGGGCGCACTCGTGGTCGCCGCAGCGGGTAACGGCAACACGGAAGCCTCCAAGTACGCACCCGCCAACTGCAGGGGCGTCATCACCGTTGGCGCAACCACCAAGGCTGGCACGCGAGCATCGTTCTCGAACTACGGTACGAGGGTCAACATCTCGGCACCGGGTGAGAACATCCTCACCCTGTCCATGAACAGCCTCGACCGCCCGGATAACACCAAGTTCAGCTACGACTACGAGAGCGGCACCTCCATGGCCGCACCGCACGTCTCCGCTCTGCTGGCGCAGCAGCTGGTCAATGGCACTTCCATAACCACCAAGCAGGTTGAGGAGGCGTTCACCCTCGCGGGGGGAAACCGCATCAAGTGCGATAAGTATTTCTGTAGCCGAGGCATTATCAACAGCTTCAACCTGGCTAAAAAGGCGGGAAACCTGGACGCTAACGGCAAACTTGCCTTCCAGCGCCCGCCGCGCAAGGTCATCATCAAGGGTTTGAGCGCTGGCGCTTCTAAGGAAAAGATTGCCGACGGTGCAGGCGAGGCTGAGGCAACCGCTGCAGCATCCGCGCAGGCGGCTGGCACCCATGAGCAGAACCTCGCCGACGGCTACAGCCAGATTCCTGACGACCGGATTCCCGGCGCCCCCGCGATGGAAATCCCCGAAGATGCCCAGGTCTATGACCTGAACGGTGACGCCGAACCCATCACCCAGGACGAGCCGCTGGTCACCAACCCCGCGCAGAAGCCCCGCGAGGTCAATGAGCAATAAACTATCCGCTACGGACGCCGTACCAGACCCATCCGACAGCGCATAGCGAAGCCCCCGATGAAAGAAATCATCGGGGGCTTTTCACGTCTACAACGAGGTTCGGCTAGTGGAGATAACTAGCGGTGATTACCGGTCGCGAAGCCCAGGTAGCCATTATTCGGGTAACCGCTGCTCGGGTAGGTGTTCGCGGAAGCACCGTACCAGGAGCGGTAACGCGGAGTGTGACCGTAACGCGGACGCGACGGGTAGGAGGGGCGAGTCACCGGGCGGGACGGGCGAGTCACCGGGCGGGACGGGCGAGTGACCGGTCGGCTAGCCTTAGGTGCCGGAGTTACCTTAGGCGCGGGGGCCTGCTGACGCTTGGCGTCCTCTTCAGCCTTCTTGCGGGCTGCCTCTTCAGCTGCCTTCTTACGTGCGGCCTCCTCCTCAGCCTTCTTGCGTGCCGCCTCAGCCGCAGCAGCATCGGCAGCCTCGCGGTCGGAGCGGACCTGCTGAACCGCACGCGCCGCATTCACAATGCCGGAACCGCACGCGGACTGGTCGCACTCAACGCCCTGAGAGGTGGACTGCAGAACCTTCTTCGCCTGAGCGTAGGTCAGCTTCGGGTCGACCGCCTTCATGAGCGCCACAATACCGGCAACATGCGGTGCCGCCATGGAAGTGCCCTGGTACTCGGCGTAGTCAGCCTTACCGGGAGCGGTCTTACCTGCGTTGAGGGTGGAGAGAATACCACCACCCCAGTAGCGGCGGTCGCCACCGGGTGCGCTCACATCCACGCGGGAGCCGTAGTTGGAGAAGTAGGAGCGCTTGCCGTTCTTATCGGTTGCGCCAACGTTGATGACGTCCTCACAGTTGCCGGGGCTGGACTTCGAGGCATCAAAGTTATTGTTACCCGCTGCGACAACCACGATGGAGCCGCGCTTATTCGCCTGAGCAATCGCCTGGCGGTACGGGGTGGTGCAGGTGCCCTCGCTACCGATGGACATGTTAATGACCTGGGCGGGGTTCTGGTTCGCCGGTACGCCGCGCACGCTACCACCGGCAGCCCAAATAATGCCGTCGGTGATGTCCGAGTCGAAGCCGCCGCAGGCGCCCAGCACGCGCACGGGCACAATCTTCGCCTCGGGTGCCACCCCGGCGATGCCCTCGTTGTTGTTTGCGATAGCGGCGATAGTGCCCGCCACGTGGGTGCCGTGCCAGTCGGAGGCGGTCGCCTTCGAACCGGTGAAGCACTGGTTGTCTACGGTCCAGTTGCCGGCGTCAGTCGGGTCGGAGTCGCGGCCGTCGCCGTCGTTGGAGAACGCCGACTCGGCAATGAAGTCATAGCCGGGCAGCACGTTAGCGTCCAGGTCCGGGTGGGCGGTAATGCCGGAGTCCAGCACCGCAACGGTCACACCCTTGCCGCGGGTGGTGCCCCACGCCTCCAGGGCGGAGACGCCCTTTTCACCGGTGAGGGACCACATGCGGTTCATCTTCGGGTCGTTGATCTTGACGGGCTCCGAGGTGTTATCCACGGTGGCGTAGCGGCGCATATCGGGCGAGACGGAGGCGACCTTGGAGTTCGCGCTCAAAGCGTTCATGTACTGCTGCGCCTCGGCGGGGGTGAGCTCCGCAGAGGTGGTGACCACGCTGGCGTCCAGCGCAGTGGAGCGGACGTAGCTGGTCTTGATGTTCAGCAGCTCGTCAATGCTCTGCACCTCGGAGGTGATGCCCGCGTAGAGTGCGTCGGCCCAGGTTGCCTGCTGGGTACCGGCGGCTGCGGACCAGTCAATCTGGTCTGCGGTGGCGTCAGTGGAGGCGGCGTTCTTCGCCTCATCGGTGTAGGTGATGATGAAGCGGTTGTATGCCATGGGTGCAGCCTGCGCGGTATTGGAGATCTGGGCGGTGTTAGAAGCCTGTGCCGCCGCAGATGCCTTGGGCTGGGTAGCCTGCGCGGCGTTAGAAGGCTGTGCCGCCACGGCGGGGATCACGCTTGCCGAGAGCAGGCAGGTTGCGGTGACGAAGCTCAGCAGGGAACGCTGTGAGGAGCGTGCCTGCGAGGGGCGAGCAATGCGAAGCATGGACGTCCTTGAGGTGAGTGGTACCGGGTGCGCACGATGTGGCGTAGCGTTGCCGATTCGCGTTGAGGGCGTGCGCTCGGTACGAGTGAATACGGAAGAGTGAGGTGTTGGTGCATTGTGTGGGCTGTGATTTGGTTTCACAATGTGCATGCACGGGTACGCACCGTGAGATACTCTAGCACTCTTTCGAGTTACTTTATGAATAAAATAACCTTTGTGATGCAGATCATTTTATGCAAAGATGAGCAAAATTTAAATCTTCACTTTAAGGCGCCAGAATACCTCGACTAGGCATTTCTTTATCTGCATTTACATGAAGGAAAAATCTCATTATTTACGCCACACTATCGAGCTTTAGCCGCTATATACCTGGAAAAAGGTGCTAGGATAGCGATATCTCACCACATAAACTACTTCCGAAGAACTCCCGCACGGGGGTTTTAGAGAAAAATACACATCAATGCAGTGATGTGCATTTTCTTTTTCTATTCGCTCCTCACAAGCAAATACACAAAAGAATGCAAATATTTTCTCGAAGGTGCATTTATGTGAGTGGATGACCAACCCACTTGCCGCTTCCGGCACTCACATACGCAAAGGACCCCGATGTCTTTTACCACTCACCCCTCAGCGCGCGGTGTCGCACGCACCGCGCTGAGCCTGGGTACTGCAGCAACACTCGTCGCAACCCTGGGCGCCCCCGCATCCTTCGCGGCACCCGCCAAGGCTAACGGAGCCGAGCGCGCCAAGGCGCACACCACCATTTCCTCCCTCAGCTCCGCACAGCAGAAGGCAGGCTTCAACCGCTTCGTTATCACCTACACCGATAGCGCACTAAACGCGGGCGGCGTCAACTGGGCAAGCCCCGCAGGTACCCAGGTCGCCACCTGGAGCGACTCCCTCTACCAGGGCCTCACCTCCGAGGTGAAGAGCGTCGACGACCTCTTCAAAATCAAGACCAACTACGTGCGCACCACCGCCCAGAAGGCAACCGTGGTGACCGTCTCCTCCAAGCTCACCGCAGAGCAGGCGGAGAAGTACATGGCAACCCTGAGCTCCAACCCCTCCGTCGCATCGGTTGAGCCCGACCTGCTGCGCCGCTCCACCGCGCGCACTCGTACCGCCACCACCTCCAAGGTGGCTCAGGTAGCTCAGGCCGCTCAGGCGTCGAACCAGGTTGTAGCGCCCAACGATACCCTCTACCCGCAGCAGTGGAACCTGCACGGTACCAAGGGCCTGGCCGCGCCCGAGGCGTGGAAGACCACCCAGGGTGCTGGCGTGACCGTTGCTGTGATTGACTCCGGCATCGTCAAGCACCCCGACCTGGACGCGAACGTTCTGCCCGGCTACGACTTCATCACCGAGCCCTCCATCGCCCGTGACGGCAACGGCCGCGACTCCGACCCGACCGACCAGGGCAACTGGGAAGAAGCGGGCGTCTGCGGTGCTGACTCCGAGGCAAGCGAGTCGAACTGGCACGGCACCCACGTTGCCGGCTCTATCGCCGCAATTATGAACAATAAGCGCGGTATCGTCGGCGTGGCGCCCTCCACCAAGATCCTGCCCGTGCGTGCTCTAGGCATGTGCGGCGGCTATGACTCCGACATTGCGGATGCAATGGTCTGGGCAGCTGGCGGCACCGTTGAGGGTGTTCCCGCGAACTCCAACCCCGCCAAGATCATTAACCTCTCCCTCGGCGGCGAGGGCACCTGCCCCGCAACCTACTCCAAGGCTATTGCTGAGGTGAACAAGCGCGGCGCGATTCTCGTCGTTGCAGCTGGTAACGACGGTCAGGACACCTCCAAGGTCGCTCCGGCTAACTGCGGCGGCTCGATCGTGGTGGGCGCTACCGACCAGGAGGGTAAGCGTAGCGACTTCTCCAACTACGGCAAGATTGTTGATGTGAGCGCCCCCGGTAGCAGCATCATGTCCACCGTGGATCTGGGTACCACCGTGTCCACCGGCGCAGGCTACACCGAGTACGACGGCACTTCCATGGCGGCACCTCAGGTTGCTGGCGTGATTGCGCTGATGAAGTCGGTGGATCCCTCACTGACCGCTGAGCGCGCAAAGCAGATTCTGAAGCAGAGCTCCAAGCCGCTCACCTGCGATGTGAACGCTTGCGGCTCCGGCCTTGTGAACGCGGCGAGCGCACTGGCTATGGTGCAGGGCAAGAAGGACCCGAACCCTGCTGCGAAGCCCTGGCCGAAGCGTGCCCCCAAGCATCCGACTCGTGCGGCACGTGTTGGTTACGTGACCAACCCGGCTGTTAACCACAACCCGCCGTTCCTGATTACTGCTCACGGCCTGATTCCCGGCCAGTAATCGGCGCGTTATCCTTTGGGAGCCGGTGAGCCAATAGGTTTCTGAAGGATGCCACATACAAAAAGCCCCCGTTGAGTTTTCTCAGCGGGGGCTTTTCGTGAACAGAATGCTACCGCTTGTGGTGCGGCAGCTTGCATCTCCCACCCACCCTCACGACTGACGGGTGGGAGAAGTTTTGTAGGTAGCCCCTAGCGAACTAGCCGCTAGTGAACTAGCCGCCAGGGTAGGCGAACTAGGGGCGTACCTGGGAGGCGCGCACGCCGGTACGGATACCGGCAGCCTCCATGCGAGC
>ERZ773233.904-NODE-904-length-18136-cov-3.598308_pt1 | contig 18136 bp, 35 predicted proteins | sample MGYA00580991_ERZ773233 | MGnify/ENA primary metagenome ERZ773233 (study PRJEB29015, sample SAMEA2738178) | human oral metagenome | biome: human oral; feature: human-associated habitat; material: saliva | place: China | collected 2161 ...
AATAATCTTTTCCAATTCCTTTTAGTATATTTAACAAACTAGTTAGAATACAACAACTAAGATTTCTTAAAAATGTAGCGTTTACATACTTAATTCTTAATATTCTATTATTGTATTCTTTATACTTATCACACAGGCTATTTGGACTATATTTTTTGTAATTTTCATTAACTAAAAAATACTCAAATATATCATAAATTACATCTCCCAATTCTCTAAACTTTTGAAAAAAAGTAGGTTGTCCAACTTCTTGTTTAGGTATTTGAGTTCTAACTTCCCAGTTTATTATTTTTTCATCTGTTAAATGATTTATATAAAAACCAGTTTTTAACCTTGCTATGTAATATTTCATTTTAAGTTTTTTATGAAAAATTTAGCTAACTCTAACGCAGTGTCTTTGTTAGTTGTTTTAACAAATATGGAATATAGTTCAGAAATAGTTTCTTCACTACTCTTCTCCATCGAGAGATTAATCTTTCGTATATTATCTACATACGGAAGATAGTACTTAAACCAATCAACCCAACCAATAGTTGGCTTTAAGATTAATTCATCATCCTTTGAGAGTAAATCCCAATCTAAACTCTTTTTATAATTAAATAATTTATTCTTATTAGAAATACCTAATATAATTCTAGTAGCTTTATATCTTTCTTCTTTACTAATGTAAATATTTATTTGTTTATCATAAACAAGAGTCAACCATCTCTCTTTGGCTTTACACCACTTGAGAGCTAAATCTACGTATTCTGGTATTCTATCACGTAGCATATTTTTATAACCTGTACTCATAGTGAGCATGAGAGGAATCGAACCTCTTTAAGCCTACCATGCTCGTTATAAACCACTTTGGTAGGTTATTTCATCCACCCGACTATACTTACGCTACGCAAGTATAGTCTACAACATTAAAGTTGCCATTTAATTATATACAACATCCCTCCTAACTAAATAGGTGTATTTACTTCTAATGTTAGTCAAATGCCAATCAGCCCCATTGTTATTTATTATTGTGGAGCTGGCGGGAATCGAACCCGCGTCCTAACATCTTACCTCATACAGGATAGAGTTTCTTTCTTAGGGGATGAGTGGAGTAGCGACCTCCAAACATCCGTTTTAAGGCTATTTTAAAGCGTTTTAAGACGATTTAATCATCTTTGTGATTAGCTACTTCACTTAGACTCATAAAACCTCTTAAAACGCAAATAATAACCTTTATTTTTAATATAAAACTATATAATGACTCAAAGGCTCTGTATACAGTTATTATGTATATATTCTTGATATGTTATGCAGTGTTCATAAACAAGAACTCCGTCTCAAATGAGAGCACCGACTCAATGGTTCGCACATAACAGTTTTTTGAATATAACGTATAGTTTATTCTGCGTACGTTCACAGTTTTAGTTCCATTATGGCTCAAAGGCTCTCAACGATAATGTTTATTCATTATAAAGGGTGTTTTCTCAGGACCCACAATTGGCGTCGCGCACATTTAAACTATCTGTCTCCCATCCACGTTGACTCGAAGGTTCTTGTGGAGAACTTAGTACGAAATCTGGGTTTAATAATCCCAATCCCATTGGAAGTTGTTGCCAAAGTTGGCACGCAACTCGTCAAGCTCGTTAGAGTATATGTTGTCGTTCTTAGCGTTTTCTTCGTGGAACTTTCCCTTCAACTCCATTCGCTTTTTGTAATACTCTTTAACGGTAAACTTCTTTGCGATTAAGCCATCGAGAAGCTCTTTTGACTCTGCTAATAGATTCTTAGTAGCTTTTTCCTCTCTACGACGTGAACGTAGTTTGATAAGGCTCTTATTGTTCTGATAAGTAGCGCACAAGATTGCAGCTTTCGCTTCTCTTTGCTGTTTCTCATCATTGTCATTTTCAATCTCTTCAAGAGCCTTAGCGATATTATCTTCTTTTAGAAGATTTCTCTCACGTATGTTTGTCATTACGTTTTCGTCGTTAGTTGGTAACTCTACTCTTTGACCTTGTTTTTTTACTTCTTTTGTCATTTTTGATAAATTTTTAATTGTTAATTTTTATAACTTCTGATACAATGTAATTTGTATCATGAATTATTTTAAAGTTACTTTCTTTTTCTTTAATACAGTTTTCATCTCTAGGTGCTAAAAACCCTTTGCACCTCGATATTCGTATTAAAGCAGCTCTAGCTTCTAGAGTATCTTCTATATTGTCATAAGTAGCTCTAGAGCGTAGATTTTTTCTAGCTCCATTGCTATTACGAGTCCAGGTCTCTATAATAAATTTCATTTTTCTTAACTTTATTTTTTGAACGATTATATGGTTTAGCATTAATATGTCTAGCCTTTTCTATTCTGCCATTTTTCTCAATAAATTGGCTCATTCGTTCTTTTAACATAGCTTTTATTATTTATTTATTAATTTTGCTACTAGTTTTAGGACTCTCTCAATGGATGCTCTATATTCGTATTTTCTACGAATATCTGTTGAAACCTGTTTATTAGAAATTATTTCTAATGCGACTTTAAGTTCTGGCGGATATTTTTCAATATCTGCCACTTTTTGAAATATCAACTCAGGTTTGCTCCATTCGGCTTTGAAGAAATGCTTTAAATATGTTAAAGCTTGCTCAACAGCAGTCTTCTCTTCTTCTTGAATGGGATTTGTTTCTTTTATGAAAATCTCTCTTGAAACGATTGCTTCAGAGATGTCTTTTTCATCCATCATTATAACTTTCGCACCATTCGTCTGAATTGTGTTACTATTACCCAACACTTCCATTATTGACTCTAGGTTCTTTGCAGTTGGAGCAATTCCATCATATAAAATAATAATAGCTCTTTTTTTCATATTTGTTATTATTAATTGTTACACAACGAATCTTCATCCAACTCTTGTTTCACCACCTTCTTTCGCGGCAAATTGCTATAAATCCTTTTATTGGATTCATATTCCTTCGCTACATCTTTTAGTGTGATAATCTTGTGCGGGTTCTCTTTTAATAGAACGCTCACCACTTCAATTAATACTTGCTGAGGAATATCTTTAAAAATGTTCTCATAGTTTAGCTTAGCTACAAGTTCATTCTGTATTGATATAGCTCCTCCAACAGAACTAATTTCTGGATTGTAGTAGTTTTCTACAATCTTTACAACTTTCGCACTATCTAGTGCGACTTTTTGAGCAGTAACTTCTGTTTCTGCTCTTCTTGGGTATTTAATAAATAAATACCAACTCCCGCAGCAATTATTAAGGCCGCTGCGATAACGCCTAAAATCCAATCTTTCATTTTGATAATTTTTTTGGATTAAACTTTGTTTTTATAGTCTAGTTTTTTAAGAGAACCCAGAATAAACTCTATTGTCGGTTAGGTTGATTACGATACAACATCTAATGTTAGTACATTCGCTCTAAACCTTTAAGCTACTAACCGTAAATAAAAAACTAACATATTCTCACGAACCTGTTAGCTGATAAAAATAAATAATAATTTACACAACATCAATACTATTCTCACGAACTATATTAACTTTAAAGTAGTAAAAATTAAAAGTATAAAATTATGACAAATCTAATTAAATTGACACAACTATTCTCACGAACCATTGTGTCAGCAGCACATAAACATAAAAATAATAAACAATTTGCGTGATTCATGTAGGACTCGAACCTACGACCCACAGATTAGAAATCTGTTGCTCTATCCAACTGAGCTAATGAACCATATATAGCTATTCTCACGAACCGCTATATTAGAGTTCTTTTACTATGAAACATATAAGCCGCTGCTTATATTTTAGTAAACTAAAATTAAAAAAATCATCATCTAAGTTTAGTAGTGTATGGAGGATTCAATCCTCAGCGTTTGCTACAGATAATTGCAATTATCCATCATACACTTTGATAGTATACTTCCCCTCCGCGTTCTTTCATCCTGGACTTGGGACCAGTCGTACCCCTCTTGGCCTTCGAGAGCATAGGTAGCGTTAGAAGTATCTTTTTGGGAGATGGTTTGATACCACCTCCCTTTTTCATTTAATCACTGTTATATTGTAACACAGTGATTCCATACCATATTACACAGGCTATTATTAACACTATGTTAAAAAACGTAGCTTCAATAAGTGAGCCGATGTAATAATATACAAATACAGCGATGAAAAATAGAATTAACTCTATTCTTCTTAATCTTAGTTGTAGAAGACGATTCGCCTTCTTTATCTCTTCTTCCATTCTGTTACTCTTTTAAATATAATTGATTTATATTTACAATCCATTTTTGATTGTTTGGTTTTACCATCAACAATCCCCATACAGGTATAGAGATTATTAAATGCGCAACCTTCACAACCGTTTTCTGCTTTGCAAGCCCTATACACGACATTATTTATCGTGCATAGTTGCCCTGGTTTTGGAGTTTTCATAATAAATAATAGTTTTGACACTGTATCTTATATAGAGTACTTCTTTATATGGTGCTTGTAAATTACAAGCTGTATGGAAATACCCATTCCAAGTCTTTTCATTCTTTTCATATTGTACTGTTTTTTCAAACATTCCAATTTTCACAATTAACACTCTGCCATCTTTTGTTATTAATTTAACAACCTCAGGTTCTAAGTCATGCACTTTTTCCCATGACTTTGATAGTTTGTGTTTTACAATGATAACACCTTTTAATATATCATCACATTCCTTTTTTGTGATAAATAAAGATGGTGTTTTTACAACTTTAAGACACGCTTTGTTTTTTTTAATTACTTCGCCATTACTTTTTTTAATAAAGAAAGAATCGCCTTTGTAATTTTCACTCATTATTATCCCATACACCTTAAGATTGTTGTTTCTTAAGGTGTATGATACTAAATCTCCAATTTTCATCTCCTTGTAACTTTCAATACTGGTTTAAACCTTATTAATGAACTAATTTGACCATTCCTTAGTTTTATACCAAGAGACGGTTCAATACCATTAGCTTTACATGTTTCTATATACGTGTATACAGTTTGGCTAACTGGTATCAATTCATTAATCTTATTTGCTACATCTTTATATACAGCAAAGTATTTTGGTTTACCAGTGGTTTGTGATATCGTACTTGTGTATTTTACAATACACTTTGCATCACAGTACACTGTATCGTATTGAGCTTTAGGCTTTTGTACGTAACTTTGTGCATTACATTTTGTAACAAACAAACCAATAAACATCACAATTAATGCTATAACGAGGGTTATTTTAACCCAAATGGAATCTTTTTTCATCTTATATAATTTTGATAATTATTTTTATGTAGGACTTAGCACCCACATTTGCTATTTTACCTTTCTGTATGTTTGCATTGTAAGGTTATAACCATTCAACGCTTCCATTACAGCTAATTCGTCTGTTTGGCTTCTAAGAGCCACTGAGCAGTAGTTCTTGCCAATAGAGATGATTTGTTCTGGAATTAACGCCTTCACCAATAAATACTTACAAGCGTTTTCGTTATGTGCCATTATACTCACATCTCTTTCTTCAACACTTAATACTTCGTGTTTTACACCGCGTTTGTATATCTTCTTCTTCCTTGTCTTATCTGTAACAACAGAAAATTCATTTGGAACGATGATACACAAGATTCTTCTTGGTGGTGTCTTTTTAACTCTTTCCCTCTTAACGACTGGCTTAGTAAATTTACTCTTGTCGTCTGTAAAGGTTTTATATTTACAGGAATATTTTTACGTAGTTTCTTTTCGTTTTCTACGTTCAATAAACTCTTCTTAAGTTTACCACCACTCTTATTCTTTGCAGCTTGACGAGCTTTTTTAGCTCTGTCAGTTTCTTGGAACTTTTTAAGTCCAAGTAATCTTACTCTTCTTTTGTTTTCAGACTTCTTTTCCATTTCTTTTATAAAATTTGATATTTTATTACACATGTAAGACCTAGTGCTCACATTCACTTTCTTTATAACTGTCAAACGTACTTTCTATATCTCTTATAACTTTCTTTATCCTTTTAGCATATACTAACCTATAGTTGTATTTTTCTTGCTTAACGAATGTATAGAAATATATTCGCCTATAGTCAGTTTTTAAAGTTTTTATATCAAAACTTCCATATATACCAGATATATCTGTATGCTCGGACATGCTGTTTGAATATTTTTCGATGATGTTTTTTATTTTTTGTAATAAACCATCATGAATATTCAAACATCTTTTTTCAGAATCAGTAAACTGTAAACTACATTTTATTTTATAAGTTCTGTCGGACTTATTAATTTTACTAATTGTTGTATCTCCGATTATCATTATTTAACAGTTATAAAGTTACCCTCTAATTTAGAGCCATATGTCTCCAAATCATTTTTAATTCTCGTAGTTAGTATTAAGATTTGATTTTTGGTCAAACCTTTAGCTAATAGCATAGTACTATTACCTTCTTTCAAGAATAGTCTAAACCTTGGATTACCAATCTTATCGACAGAGGATTTATCTTTCCTCTGTCTGATAAGCTGGTTTTTTATATGAACTTCCTTATTTTTCATCTAATATATCGTGTGTATTTTGGTTAATTCTATCTATAATAGAACTTGTTACATCTTTAAGTAACAATGCTTCTACGATTTCTTTTTGCATTGTTATAAGGTTGTTGATTTTATCAAAATCATTTCCACCAAGGGCATCCTCAACTGTATCTAATGGAATTTCTTTTGATATAAACTCGATGCAAACAATACCCATTTCGCTTTCACAAAGTCCTAAACTTGGGTCAACTTTCTCTATCTCTTTTACAAGAGGACTTACTATTTCATGCCCTTTTTTCTTATAATAATTGAGCAATTCAGATGTTTCAATGAACTCTTCTTTAACCTCTGCTATTGTAGAGATTTTTTAACTTACTGTCATTTATTTTTATAATATTCATAATTTTGATAATTATTTTTATAGTTATTTACTATATTCTCTATCTCTAACTGCTTTTAAGACTCTTAGCGTATACTAAACTAAATGAACATTTCGTATTGAATGCCTCGATTCTCACTTAAGAACTCTATACTATCTTCCGTTTTAGGAAGAATGTCACAAAGTCTCTTGAGTTTATCAAACAGTAGAGTTACTCCATCTTTATCTATATAAAGACTTCGTTTCTCTATCGGGCCAAATTTATGACCAAAGAACTTTCGTTCTTCTTCTTTGGTCATACGATTAACCTTAACTCTCTTCTTCTTGAAAGACTTATATGTCTTCCCATCATCTAACTTTACAGTCTTTCTTAGACGTGGTAAGTCATTTTCTGTTAGCACTTTATTGTTTTCCATTTATCTTTTCCATTATTTGTTCATATGGTTCATTTGATATTAACAAGCCATCTGTTATAGATATTACAACTCTGTTATTTATATCGTCTTTGTTTATATAAATAATATGATTTGCATTTAACGAGATTTTACCTCTATGCGACTCTAATATTTCTATAAACATGTCTGATTAAATAGCTAAGATTTTTCTAACTTGTTCAAAAGAATTCATGACGGAATAATCTTCGCATTCTGTTATTATTTCGACACCATAGTCTTTTTCTTGTATCGCTCTAATAATAGAAGTATCTAACATCAGTCTATTTCCATCTACTTCTGTAAATTTTGCAAATCTTCTATCCATGTTTTTCTACATGCCCTTGTAGTCTTTTAAATAATGGCAAAATTACCACTTTCGTGGTCACTCCAGAAGGTTCCAATATAAGCTACTATTATTCACTCTGGGGCCTACAACATATAACTCTCTCCTATTTTCACGGACTTGAGACCGTCTTTGGTATAGTTAAGTTAATGTACACAATAGAACCATTTAGGAAAGACTTGTGCACTAATCTTTTTACCCACTTATGTTAATACAGGTTAAACATAAGTGAGCTTTAGCTTATCTTTTAGTAAATTTACATTTTTACTAACGATTTTATTTGCTGTTTTAGAATCGCTAATAATTTTATCAATTATTTTCTGTTTATCGTTAACAGCCTTTTCTCGCTTTCCTCTAATATCTAACAAGAAGTCGTTTAACTCGTTAAATAATAGAGCTTTACATGACATATCACCAATACCACCTTTTTTATAAGCCTCTTCAAGCTTATATAAAGAATCAATATCTTTTAAAGCTGGAAAAATCTTTGTAAAGTCAAATTCTATAAAGTCTTGAATTGCATTTAAATATGTAAACACTACATTTCCTTCAACATTTCCAGGGTCTGAAATTTTCAAATGATTTGGGTCTGTATACATTTTCTTAATCTTTTCCCAAAGTTCTTTTGGGTTATCAGATAAATATATACAATTTCCAAGACTCTTACTCATCTTCTCATGACCATCTATACCTGGTAATCTACCAGCAATTTTATTTTGTGGTAGTAGTATTTCAGGTTCTTTAAAGATAACTTCATCTTTATTGATTTTCCTAACAATTCTCCTTGTCAGTTCAATCATTGGTCTTTGGTCTTCTCCAGCAGGAACTATATCAGTATTAAAACCTAATATATCTGCTGCTTGAGATACAGGATACATAAAGAAACCTAAAGGTGTGCTCTCTTCAAATTTTCTTTGTTGAATCTCACTCTTTATTGTTGGGTTTCTTGTTAAATCGTTCACACTAGCGTAATTTGTAAGTAATTGCGTTAGCTCGCAAAGAGCTGGCACCTGACTTTGTAACACAAAACTTAATTTGTTATTACTTAACACATCTAATCCGACAGATATATAATCTAATGCAACTTCTATTACATTATCTTTTACCTTTTGTGGATTATCTATGTTATCAGTCAGCGCTTGCATATCCGCTATAAGAATATACATGTGTTCTGTATCTTTTTCAAATAGTAGATGTATTCTTTGGAGCAACGAACCCACAAAGTGACCTAAATGTAGTCTACCTGTGGGCCTATCTCCAGTTAGTATTATTTTACCCATAGAATCAATTGCAACAATCTTCCAAATCTTCGAGATTACTAACTTTTTCTTCAGCTTTTACTGCGTCAGAATCGTTTAATATCAATCCCTTTGTTTTGGTATGATACTCCTGATATGCCTTTATTAACTCTATCTTATAGTCTAGAGTCTTGTAATTAGCATATTCTAAATTAGTAATTATACGGCAATTAAAAGCTCCCACCATTAGGTGTGTGCTAAACACACCTAAGAAGAATACTAGCATATACACTAGTATTCTATCTATTTTGTTGTATAGTTTCATAACCCTATTTTTCTATTTGGGAAATAATCCTAGAACGTTACAGATATGCGACTTATAAAAGTCGTTGGCAGCTAGCTTGGCCGCAGGCATACTACTCTTATAAGCTATAAACTCTCCGTTTAAGAACACTTCAAACCTGTTATCTTCATAAGAATAACAAATTACAAAGTTTCCTATAAATGGAGCTTCACATGTCAATTTATTACATTCAATCTTCCATTCTAATAAATCTATTAGAAGATGGATATGATTGAAGACGTGATTACACGCTTTCATAACGACGCTCACTTGTTCCATGCTAAATTCTGTTGGAACGAATTGTTTTCTAATTTCTCCCAACATTGTATCATACTTATTCATATCTTTTATTTTGATAATATTAATATTTATAGTAAACACAACGCTATTACTATTTAGCTTAAAAGTGTGTGGTTTTGAGCAGAGACCACACAAACTCTGTATTTATTAATCAGACTTATCTACATATTCTCTATATGACAGCTGAATGTTACCCTCACTACCTTCTACAGAAATTATCTCTTTTGTATTCATTTTATGAATAGCAAAACCTCCTAATTTCAAACCATCAAAAGGTCTTTGTGATATAATAATTCCTCTGTTTGCCACAATATCCAATCCTTCTTTACACTTTCCAGAAAACTCGTCGTGTATTTTTAGAGTTGGATTTCCAGCTGCTATTTCAATCTTTGGTTCTCCGTAAATATCTCCGAAACCATAAGACATTACTTTAATTTTCGGACTACCGTATGTTATAAAACACGCATTGTCGTTTACAAGTACATCCGAGTTATTGTCTATTAATCCTCTAGAATGACTACATAGAGAACCTGTTGAATTGTCTAGATATTTTACAAATGAATACCCACTAGCATGACAATTAGATTTATCTTTGCATTTTATATTTGCAAACTCTCTACAACAACATCTACTTTCACCATGTAAGATTGCTTTTGTATAATTGTCTGCAATCAAATTTGTGTATCCATATGTGTTTACGATAGAGCTATCATACGAAAACGTTTGATTTTTTGTGCTCTTATATGAAAGTATTTTCACATCAGCCGACTCCCGTATTATTACATATTTGCAATTTATGAGTCTGCATTTTGCATAATCTTTAACTATAACATTTTTAAAATCACTAATTGATTTAATGCTTTTCGTTATTATTATTGTGTGGAATTTCCTTTCAGTTTGATTAACTCCAACTCCTAGTAAATTTAACACTTTTTTATTATGTTTTATTACATTAGAGTTTACTTTACTTAATTCATCGATACAACATTTTATCCGTTCGATGTATTTTTCAATATCCAACCCATCTTCGTAAAGACGCATCGGTCTAAACGGTCCGAAGCAACATTCGTATTCTTCATCCATTTTTTGAAATAGATGTTTTATTTTGTTTTGAATTCTCTTTTCCATTTTCAACCCTATTAGGGTTAATACTGCGCTGCCTACTTATTCTGCGAGGCAGCTTCGCATATCTAATTTTGTCTATATATTGAGTTTAGCAACTCAACTTGAACTCTATTGCGAAGTTTTTAAGAATTAGCTTTCCATCTTCATATGTCATGAGGATAATCTCATCTCCCTCATTAGGACTATGAAATGGTTTACTCCAACGCTTATATTCTTCCCCAGTACGACAATCCATGACGTCTTTATCAAGGATTTCATAGCCGCTATGGGTAATATAGTTCTGATACTGCGTAGCGTAGTCTTTGTCATAGGTGTAACCACCATCTTCAAAACACCACATTGCACGTAGCATACTGTCTACAGGAATGTTTCCTGCAAATACAGCTGTTGCGGGCAATATTGCAGCATCATCAATTAAACATCTCATTTATGTATGAATATATTTAATTTAAAACTACGAGCTTAACATTATTTCAGGTGTAAGCTCTTTCACCTTATTTGGTTTTATCTATATATTGAGACCAACATCTCAACTTACTAACACTTATACAAGGCGAACGCTACCTGGTACTCCGTCATCGTAGTAAGATATTACTACCTTCCTACCATCTGACAAAACAAGAGTCTCGTCGTAGCCATCATTAGATGTATAACCCCATGTATTAGTTAACAGTGTTTTACCATCTGCATTTACTATATCATACATGTTTCTAACATCTAATGTTTTATTAACCTTGTTATTGAGGGTTATTAAATCATCTACAAGAGACTTTGTTAGGTCACTTGCATCTGAATCCAATAATTCTAGCATCCAGTTGAGCTCGTTTTCTATATTATGATTATAACGTAGAAAATACTCATTTAATGCCCATAACTGGTGCCATTTAGTTAATTCCTCAACTAAAGCGTTAACTTTAAGAACGAACTTCTTACGACATACGTCGTGAAGGTAATCCTTCTTAAACATAACACAATTTGTCATCAACTAAATAACTTTTGTGTTAATTACTAGGAGAGGACACAAAGCCACCTCTCCCTTGGCTCAGCTGTAATTTTGTCTACACGTTGAGTATTACCTAAACTCAACTTGCACCTTAGCGTACTACAAATCCAGGTACAGATACAATCTGTCCCTTTTCATTGCGTATGCACTCAGGATGACCAGTAGCAGGAGCTACTACATCCTTTCTATCAGTGGCACTAAAGACCATTGCAGAAACGATATAATAGACACCCTCTACTGGCGCTGGTAAGTTCTCTACTTCCCCAAATACTTGGGTGTAGAAACCTTTACCAACTTCCTTGAAAGATGCTGCCACGCGAGCAATGTTGCCCGATGCTGGAAACTGTGTCCCATCATTCAAGCATACGCTGTGTGGCGTAAGATTAATAAAGTTCATTCTATTAGCTTTTATTCTCTCTTAGACCCTATCGGGAGCTACCTAACCACGTCAAGGTGGAGAATGTTAGATAGATTTTGGGACACCGTTTGTTATTAGTGTCCGAGGGTTTTCAACCTTTTTTCCTATCGTTAACGGTAGTAGGGATACCGTCCGTAGACTAGCGGAAGATTTTTCTTGGCGTGGTAGTCATTCACACCCATATATATACGAAAACAAAATCCATATATACCTGCCGAGTTTAAACAGGACTTAATTTAGCGTTTTACAGTATGGTAGCTAAACCCATCATGTTACAAGCATTATAAACACATCTGCACTATGTTATAATGTCCGAGATTTTATGCGCATAATCTCTCGAATCCTAAGTGGAACAGCTAAAATGTTAGGCCCATTTCAAGCCATCGGAACCACCGACTTGTTTTTGACTGTTTGGTTAAGACAGCCAAACTTAGAGTGTAAGCAACAATGCTTATACCCACCTGTAAATCATTAACAGGATTATGCCATACAAGGTTTTTGTCATGCAGGCATTACTAGGGTTCAAACCAAACCTACTAAGAGTAATTACTTCCTTTTGGTTGGTTTTCCTCGTTACATAACACTAGTCCTAAATTCAAGATTTTCTCTCCTTTAGAGCGTAGTGGTTCTTTAGACACGTTCTAACTAGGCAAGACCTGTTATAAATAGACATGTATACTCAATAATACATGACTATTCCGTGTACCATAATGGAGGACTCTCGTCTTATCTCCTCATAAAGCTATTATGGTATAGCTTAATATTTGTTTTGTGTCTTATGTAATCTTATTGATGTAATGGGCTATATATTAAGCGAACCTATTATGCCCATTGATGTAATATGTTCGCAAAAAACAATGGGTGTAACTCACTGATACCCAATAAGTTACACCAATTGTTTAAAATGAGACGTTGTTATTACCTTGTTGTGGTTGCTGCGTTGGTGGTTGCTGCTGCAACTCACCCAAATACAAACGACCTTCAGAAATGTCTCTCTTTAGTCGTTTTATAAGATTTTCAAAAACAGCTGTATCGTTGTTGTCTTCGCCAATGTGTGGCGAAGATAGCGAGGAGTACTCTCGCTCCCCATTGTTTACAACGCTATATTTACCATCTGTTAGCTCAGATATGGTAAACGAAAACACTGTAAACGTTGCCATTTTACCAACGAATTGCATTTGTGCCTCTTTTAACGACAAATCGGTTATATCAATAATAACCGAATAGTGATTATTTCCCGAGCGACTTAGCAAAGCGGCTGTTAAGTCGTCTGCATCATTAGATGAAGTACCTACGAAACTAAATACTAAGCGTGCGCGCAGTACTTTATTTGCTGTATTGTACGCCACAAGTGCGTCTGGAATTTCTACGTCTACAATTGTGGCTTTTCCTTGTTTTTTTTGCATAGTGCTTTTGTTGTTAAATTGTTAATATTTATGAAAGAAACCAACACATCCAAAACGTATGGGGGGTGGTTTCCTCCAAAGTAAGATAGAGGGGAGTGATTCTTTGCTGTTTCGTATTTATGCACACGTAATACAAATTATAAAATATAAAAAATTTCCGTGTTTTATACACACAATACAGTTTGTAAAATAAAAAATTTTCTATATTTTACACACGTGATACTATTACTACTACCCGCATTTCTATATATACAACTAACACAAAAAATAAAAAATAAAAAATTTTATCCCAACCCATATACATAACATTCGATTTAAGCCTATTTCCTTGCGTTTTAAGAGGACTTCTCTATCTTTATGGGTATTTATATACCTAGGGTGATTATAAGGGCTTAGATGGGCTTAAAATGAATATTACGTATATCTAGCAGATAATATACACGAATTATAGTCTATTCTACCTAACACCCCATAAAACCCTATTTAATTGCGTTCTAACGGCCTATAATTAATCTGGTGGGTAAGTTATCCATAAGATGTATTATAACGCGTTAGAAGGGCTTAAAATGCGTTATACGGTATATTGTAGATATTTGTACACTGTTAAGCCAGTATACGGCCTATGTGTGTTATAGTTCACTCTACGATTAAACACTCTCTCCAATAGAGAATCTCAATTATCACGAATCTATCGATTCGTTTCTAATAGAGAAAAAAGAAGTAGCAAGAATAAAAGAGATTAGGACCGAGTAATATAGATATATAGACTATATAACTTAGTATATCTATATAAACTATATATACTCTCTACACCCCCTCCTAAAAGAAAGAAATATATAAAGAAAGAAAAGGGTTCCCCCTTATAGGCATAAAAATACCCGAAATGAACTTAATCACCTCGGGTTTTTAATAACTTGTATATATCGGCTACTATGCCTATTTTATTATCTAACTCTTCTATTAGAGCTTTATCATCAATTCCAACAACTGACTATATTGGGTATACCTGAACTTTGTAAAACTATCCTCTGTAACTACATTGTATACTCAGCCAACCTCCGTCTGTACACAACTCTGTATATAAACCATGCTACTTGTAATAATTATACAAATATTTATGTGCTATCTAAATCTACTTTTTCAATTTAGACATAAAATAACTTTTATAATCCTCGCTCATTTAAATTTACACTGTTAATTAATCTATCAACTCAATCTCTTGTATAGTCAGTCTTGCTTCGTTATGTTTCTCTTTAGCGTACAGGACTATCTGATAGTCTCTTACATGTACAACCTCACAATCCCCTTTATTAATAGCCTTATCAAACTTCCCATTTACTATATCGTAAGCACATTCATTCATAGCTTTTACAGCATTTTTGTGTGTTACGTATGCTGCAATTGGGGTGAAATCTGTATAGTAGTCATCTCCTGAGAACTCGTACCCAACTAAAAATATCTTCATTAGGTTATTGTTTGTTGTTTTTTGAATGACTCTGAAAACTCTTTAGCTTTATCGGTAGCGTCTTTACCATGTGCTAACATATACTTTAGTAGTGTAAATATTGCAATAACAAACTTACTAAACATCAGGTGTACACTCAACAAAGAACCAGATATTACTTCTTCAGTACTAGCATTTGGGTTTAACACTGTTAGTTTAAACAAGAGTATTGCTGCGATAATAGTCATTATACGACCAAATACACACCATGTTTTAAACCCCCCTCCACTAAGTATTTCTTGTACAATTTCTGACTGTCTATCTGTTAACTTTCTAATCGACTTAAAATCTAATGTAATCATAACTTAATCTTTCTTTTTTAATGTCTGCTTTAGTTTCAAATACCAACTTTTGTAATATATTCTCAATATAGCTAAATTTATCATTTGTTGTTAGTTTTGCATATACCATACCGTTTACATGTACTGTTTTTGAATATTTACTATTGACGTGTCTAACGTTTATAGAAAATCTATAGTCAACAGGTATTATACTAAACACAAAATTATCCAACGTTGCATTCTTTTTCATAATTGCATCTATTGCAATAGAATATAAATCTAATAGTAATTTACGATATTCGTCGCGCGATTCCTTGTCCGTCTTATTATTTGGTTTAAACCACTGCGCAATACGTTTAAAAATACTCATAATCATTATAACATTTCTTTTATTTTCTCAGCTATATATTTAGCATCTGGGTGCGCATGCTCTGATATTCTTAGTTTAAAGAACCTATTCCATTGACTTGTCGTACCAGTCATAATCAACTCCGTTTTAAGCTGTAATGGGAGAACATCTCTAGCGTCTTCTGGCTTTACACCAATCTTAACTAACATCATGTAATTGTGCTGAGAATAATCCCAACTACCAAAGAATAGATTCTGTTGTACTGCGCTAAAATCATCCCAATTTGTAGGCTCTACGACAGTTATTTTACCATCAAATTTACCATCATTGTAGTTACAATATCTTGTAGACTCCATAAGAAATGAGAATACTCTATGTCTTACAAAAGAATCAGCTTGAACTCTAGCACATGTAAGTCTAAATGTAGTTCTAAGTGTGTGATACTCAGTGGGTTCACATATATATTTCAGGTCGTCAAATAGATTGTTTTCAACAATAACTCTATAGTTTGTAGTTATAGCCCAGCTGTTATCATACTTATTAGATTGAGTAATTAATTTACACGATGTGTATTGATTATCTAAATAATTACCAGCCACGTCTATGTTGATAGGAACATTAAGATATACTGTGCCATGTTCAAGTGGTGAACCATGACCTAGTTTAATCATTTTATCAACAAAAGCTTTAGCTGTTTTAGACCTGCCGTTTTCGTCGTATTCTATCTTATCCAATGATTTGTATGCTGTACGCCCAGCTATCTCTATTTGTTCGTAAACACCTAGCAAATCATGCTTTTGCTCTAGTTTTTCTACTTTGTTTTTTATTAGTTTCATAACGCTCTTTTGCTTGTTTATATATCATATATTGCTCACCTCTTAGCTTAATTATCTCCTGAGCTTCTTCTACTGTACAAGGAATCCAATCTTTTTCAGGCTCCTTGTACGCAGCATATATTACTTCTACATCATCAGTAAACTTTAGATAATAGTTCTATACTTCTTTCTTCTGCATAGTTAACTCTCCTCGTATTCAACATACTCTTCGTTGTTGTCATTCACGTTGTATGACTTTAATGATTCTCCTTTAGAAAACTTCTCTTCATTTTCAACGTCTGTCTTTGACATGGTAACTTCTTGTACGTCTTCTGGTTTAATATCAACACTGGTCTCGGAGGTCTGCAATTCTTCCATTTCTTTAACCCCGTCAGTAAGAGCTCTTCTAACTCCTTCTCTGTCCACACGCAATCTGTCATTTAATTCTTTTATAAAGTTTTCTTTTTCATCGTTATACTTAGGGTTATTGTACATCTGCATTAGTATGTATAATGCGTTGTTAAATCCAACTGGGTCTTTTATATTGCCGTATTCATCCTTTTCTGTACCAAGCTTATCAACTAAATCTTGAACTTCTTTAAGCGTCATAGCTCCTACTATCCCTTTAGTATCAATCTTACGTATTAGCTCGCCGTTAGTGTTGTAAATATTACTGTATTTAGATATCTTTCCCATATTTATCAATATAAATTAAAGTCATTATTGCGTAGTTTGCTAGGTCTTTTAATGAGTCCTCTATAGATTCATCAACCTTGTTTCCTTTGTTCTTTATCAAGCTGTTTATACGTTCAACTTTATTGTTTAGCGGTATTGCAGCAGCTAATAATCCAAACTTATTACATAGGTTTTCAAAGCTATCACCGTAGTCATGATTCTTCTTTTTGTAAGTCTCAAGCATCTCTTCGACAATGCTCTTAAATAGTTCTACGTTATCAATCATTTGAGTAGTATTTATTTTTAAGTCTATTTAACTGTTCTTTGTTAATTAGCTTCAGGGCTTTTATAAACTATTCGTTTACCGCGGCTTCTTTCAAAGTGAGCTACGTACCTTGAGCATTCTTGTTCTTTTTCTAATCCGTCTTCATCTAAGACGAATTGTATGTATTTTTGTTTGTCATGCCATTTATAGTATCTAGAAAATGCATTCTTTCTATCTATGTTGGTACTATATCTATGAATACACTTAAGCATTTGCTTTGCATTAACAGTTCCACAAAACTTTAACTCTGATATATTTTCAATAAACGACATAACACCAGATTCTCCAAACTTATCCTTTAGCTAATTATATTCATCTACGGCTTGTTTATAGAACACATTATCTGTAGAGTAAAATGGACTTAAGTCTACTATAAATGATGCGTTTAATGGAGCATCATGTATAAAGTAATACTTACAATTATCTGTTACTGGTCTACTTACAGCCTTTAATGATAAGTAATCTGCGTAGTATAATATTGCACTAATCTCTGCATTATTCATTATGATTATTTGTTTTTAAAGTATGTTTTATAGATATTACCTACAATCCAACCCATATAGTATGCTGTTGGCTCTTGATAGTCTAAAGATATATTTTCATTCATCTTGCTATATGTATCTAGTAAAACATGAGTAGCTTCATGTGTTATAGTATTAAGTAAGTCTATATCTCTTTCTTTCTTAGTCTTACCTTCTATGTT
>ERZ773233.905-NODE-905-length-18136-cov-2.776506_pt1 | contig 18136 bp, 11 predicted proteins | sample MGYA00580991_ERZ773233 | MGnify/ENA primary metagenome ERZ773233 (study PRJEB29015, sample SAMEA2738178) | human oral metagenome | biome: human oral; feature: human-associated habitat; material: saliva | place: China | collected 2161 ...
CATCGGCCATGTCGCGGGCCCGGAGAACCACCACCAGCGCGGCGATCTCCTCCTCCGTCGCCCCGCTCGCCCGGATGTCGTAGCGCCCGGTCACAGCGGAATGTTCCCATGCTTCTTGGGCGGCAGTTGTTCGCGTTTCGTGCGCAGCAGCCGCAGCACCCGGATGATCTGGGCCCGTGTCTCGTGTGGGTAGATCACCTGGTCGATGTAGCCCCGCTCCGCCGCGACGTACGGGTTCGCGAGCTCCTGGTCGCACTCGGCGATCAGCTCCTGGCGGCGCCGGTCCGGGTCCTCGGCCTCCATCAGGGTTCTGCGGTGCAGGATGTTGACCGCGCCCTGCGCGCCCATCACCGCGATCTGTGCCGTTGGCCATGCGAAATTCACATCTGCACCGAGATGCTTCGAACCCATCACGATGTAGGCGCCGCCGTAGGCCTTGCGCAGCACGACGGTGATCTTCGGGACAGTCGCGGCGGAGTAGGCGAACAGCATCTTCGCGCCGTGGCGGATGATGCCGCTGTACTCCTGATCGACGCCCGGCAGGAAGCCCGGAACATCGACGAGGTTGACGAGCGGGATGTTGAACGCATCGCAGAAGCGGATGAAGCGCGAGGACTTGTTCGACGCGTCGACATCGAGGCAGCCTGCCATGACGTTCGGCTCGTTCGCAATGATGCCGACAGCGCGTCCGTCAAAGCGTGCGAAGCAGCAGATGATGTTCGTTGCGAAGTGCTGATGTACCTCGTAGAACTCGCCGTTGTCGACGAGGCTGCGGATGACATCCTTCATGTCGTACGGTGCGTTCGGGTTGTCCGGCACGACCGTGTTGAGGCTCTCGTCCTGACGGTTCGGATCGTCGCCCGTCTCCACGCGCGGCGTCTCCTCCATGTTGTTGCTCGGGAGGAAGGAGAGCAGGTAGCGGATCTGCTCGATGCAGTCCTCATCGTTCTCCGCCGCAAAGTGTGCGACGCCGGAGCGGGAGTTGTGCGTCATCGCACCACCGAGCTCCTCTGCCGTGACCTCCTCCGCCGTGACGGACTTGATGACGGCAGGGCCCGTGATGAACATCTGGCTCGTGTTCTTCACCATGTAGATGAAGTCCGTGAGCGCCGGGCTGTAGACCGCGCCGCCCGCGCAGGGTCCCATGATGACGGAGATCTGCGGAATGACGCCCGATGCCTTCGTGTTGCGGTAGAAGATGCCGCCGTAGCCCGAGAGTGCATCGACTGCCTCCTGGATGCGTGCGCCGCCCGAATCGTTGATGCCGATGCAGGGTGCGCCCATCTTCATGGCGAGGTCCATGACCTTCCAGATCTTATGTGCGTGCTTTTCGCCGAGTGAGCCGCCCTCGACCGTGAAGTCCTGTGCGAATGCGTAGACGAGACGTCCGTCAATCGTGCCGTAGCCCGTCACAACGCCCTCGCCGGGCAGTTCTTTTTTCTCCTGTCCAAAATTGGTGCAGCGATGGCGCACGAACATGTCGAGCTCGACGAAGGTGTCCTCATCGAACAGCAGGTTCAGGCGCTCACGTGCGGTGAGTTTGCCCTTGCTGTGCTGTTTTGCGATGCTCTTTTCACCACCGCCCTGCATGAGATGCTCTTTTTTCGCCAGCATCAGCTCAATTTTTTCCTGGACTGTGGACATTCTATCCCTCCTGTATATCTGTCAAATCCTCGGGATGCCCGAGGAGATCAACTGCGGCCGTGCGCTGCTCAGCGATCCGGATGCTCACAGATTTCGAGGAGAACGCCCTTCGTCGCCTTCGGATGAAGGAAGGCGATCTTTGCGCCGCCCGCACCGATGCGCGGCTTCTCGTCGATCATGCGAACGCCCTTTGCCATGAGGTCGGCAATCGCGTTCTCGATGTTGTCGACGCGCAGAGCAACGTGCTGGATGCCCTCGCCCTTCTTCTCGATGTATTTCGTGATCGGGCTGTCAGGCGCCGTGCCGATCAGCAGCTCAATCTCGCTGCCGTTCGGCGTCGGATGGAAGGTCGTCGTGACCTTCTGCTCTGCAACGGTTTCCTGATTCGTGCAGGGAATGCCGATGATGTCCGACCAGAGTTTCTTTCCTTCTTCGAGATCCTGTACGGCAACGCCGATGTGATCTACGCCAAGAATTTTGAACATGTCAAACTTCCTCCTCGGAGGAGTGCGTCTTGCTGCACTCGCTCACTTCGTTAACATTTCGCTCATGACCCCGCCCACCACGGTGTATGGGTCGGTCTCATGCGCCTTGATTCGTGCCACATAGTCGTCCAGTCGTCCCGTATCGACGATGCGGCTCTCGATGCTCCGCCGTACGCCCGCATGGAGGATGTCGAGCATCTCATCGCGCGTGCGGCGCGTGCGCCGTTCGGCAAGCACGCCGTTCCCCTCGATGTGGCTGCGGTGCTCCTCGAGTGTATCGACGAGCTCTGCGATGCCTTCGCCGCGGTTCGCAACGACCTTGCGGATGGGCGGACGCCAGTCAGACATGTGATCGTCCAGATCGAGCATCATGTTGATCTCGCGGACGAGCTTGTCTGCTCCGTCGAGATCGGACTTGTTGATCGCGAACACGTCGCCGATCTCCAAGATGCCCGCCTTGATCGCCTGAATGTCATCGCCCATGCCCGGAATCAGCACGACCATCGTCGTGTCCGCCGCCCGCACAATATCCACCTCGGACTGCCCGACGCCGACGGTTTCGACAAAGATGACATCTTTGCCGAACGCATCCATCGCCTTGACTGCATCCGCCGTCTTGTGGGAGAGGCCGCCAAGGCTGCCGCGTGTACCCATGCTGCGGATGAAAACGCCCTCGTCGAGCGTCAGATCATTCATACGGATGCGGTCGCCCAGTATGGCTCCGCCGGAAAAGGGGCTTGTGGGGTCGACGGCAATGATGCCGACGGTCTTTCCGCGCTTTCTGTACTCCTTGGCAAGCTTGTCCGTCATGGTGCTCTTGCCGGCACCGGGCGGACCCGTGATGCCAAGGACGTAGGCATGACCGGTATGCGGATAGAGTGCCTTCATGATGTCGGTGGCATCCGCCCGCTCATTCTCGATCGCTGTGATGGCGCGCGAGAGTGCCAGGCGATTGCCCTTCAGCACCTCGGCTGCAATATCCATACGCCCACCTCCTTCGCGCTGTGATTTCATAAGAACATAGGGAATGGATGACGGGACAATCGGATTGCCTGTCATCCATCCTTTCAGGAAAGCACCGCAGAAGCAGTGCCTCCAAGCAAATCAGACGCTTACGCCTTCACATGTTCCTTGATGAAATTCACAACGTCGCCGGTCGGTGTGCCCGGGGTGAATACCTCGGCAATGCCCGCTTCCTTCAGCGCAGGGATGTCGCCCTCGGGGATGACGCCGCCGCCGATGACGAGGACGTCGTTCATTCCCTTGCCGCGGATGAGCTCGACGACCTTCGGGAAAAGATGCGGATGCGCACCCGAGAGGATGCTCAGCGCAACGACGTTGACGTCTTCCTGCAGAGCAGCCTCGGCGATCTCCTCCGGCGTCTGGCGAAGTCCCGTGTAGACGACCTCGAAGCCGGCGTCGCGCAGGGCGCGTGCGACGACCTTCGCGCCGCGATCATGACCATCCAGACCCGGTTTTGCAACGAGCACTCTGATTTTTTCTGCCATTTTTCTATTCCTCCTGAACGGAGCCGCCGCACTCCTCGTGCGGCGCCCCCTGTGCATTCATCCAACAGCCGTTCGCGCGTACCGCTTAGAGATTGACGTGTGCCTCGTACTCGCCGAACACCTCACGCATGACACCGCAGATTTCGCCGAGTGTCGCGGAGGTCTTGACTGCTGCGAGGATATGCGGCATGAGGTTCTCATGCTCGTCGGCGCAGGCCTTCTTGAGCGCGGCAAGGGCTGCCTGAACGGCGGCGTTGTCGCGCTTTGCCTTCATGGCCTCGACCTTTGCCTTCTGCTTCTCGCCGACGGAAGCGTCCACCTTGAGGAGGTTCTTCGGAGCTTCCTCCTCCACCTGGAACTTGTTGACGCCGACGATGACGCGTGCACCGGACTCAACGTCCATCTGCCACTTGTACGCGCTGTCCTGGATCTCTTTCTGGATGTAGCCCTTCTCAATCGCTGCAACCGCACCGCCGAGATCGTCGATCTTCTTGATGTACTCCCACGCCTCTTTCTCGATGCGGTTCGTCATCGCCTCGACATAGTAGGAGCCTGCGAGCGGATCAACCACATCGGCAAGTCCGCTCTCGTACGCGACGATCTGCTGCGTACGGAGGGCGACCATGACCGACTCCTCCGTCGGAAGCGCAAGCGCCTCGTCGCGGGAGTTCGTATGGAGCGACTGCGTGCCGCCCATGACTGCTGCTGCGGTCTGGAGTGCGACGCGGACGATGTTGTTGTTCGGCTGCTGTGCGGTGAGCATCGAGCCTGCCGTCTGCGTATGGACGCGGAGCATCATGGATTTCGGCTTCTCTGCATGGAAGCGCTCCTTCATGACCTTTGCCCAGATGCGGCGGGAGGCACGGAACTTCGCGACCTCTTCGAGAACGTTGTTGTGTGCGTTCCAGAAGAAGGAGAGACGGCCTGCGAACGCATCGACGCTGAGGCCTGCCTTGATCGCAGCCTCGACGTAGGCGATGCCGTCTGCAATGGTGAATGCAATCTCCTGCGATGCCGTGGAGCCGGCCTCGCGGATGTGGTAACCCGAGATGGAGATGGTGTTCCAGTTCGGGACGTTCTTGGAGCAATATTCAAAGATGTTCGTAATGAGGCGCATGGACGGACGCGGCGGGAAGATGTACGTACCGCGTGCTGCATACTCCTTCAGAATGTCATTCTGGATGGTGCCCTTGAGCTTGTCCGCCGAGACACCCTGCTTCTCCGCCACGGCGATATACATCGCAAGAAGGACGGATGCAGGTGCGTTGATCGTCATGGACGTGGAGACCTTGCCGAGATCGATCTGGTCAAAGAGGATCTCCATATCAGCAAGGGAGTCGATCGCAACGCCGACCTTGCCGACCTCGCCCTCGGAGATCGGATCCGTGGAGTCGTAGCCGATCTGCGTCGGGAGGTCAAATGCGCAGGAAAGTCCCGTTGCACCGCTCTCGATGAGGTAACGATAGCGCTTGTTGGACTCCTCCGCGGTGGAGAATCCTGCGTACATGCGCATCGTCCAGAAGCGTCCGCGGTACATCGTCGGCTGCACGCCGCGCGTGTAAGGATAGACGCCGGGGAAACTGATGTCCTCTGCATAGTCCGTCTCCTGGATGTCGAGCGGGGTGTAGAGTCCCTGCTCGGGGATGTGCGGACGTGCCGGGAACTTTGCCGTGGCTTTTTCTACGGCAGCATTGTACTTGTCAAGCTCCGCCTGGATCTTTTCATTGCTCATGAAAGTCTTCTCCTTTACCTTTTACAGTTCTCATTGGGTTATATACTATGGACGAGCAGCGCAGCATCCGCTGCGCTCCCCGAACGTACCGATGGATACGTCGGCTTACGGAAGCACTGATAAATTCGGCACAGCCATCTTGACGCATCTTTTTCGCCCGCTTTTCGTTAGCAAATCCTCCACATAGCCCTCGCTATGCGTCCGGTTTGCTGCCTCAATCGGACAAAAAATCTACGCCAATCTGGCATACCTCATTTTATCAGCGATTCCTTACTTCTGCATCGATCCTGTGGCCAGGAAGCGCTGATGGAAGGACAGCGCCTCGTCCAGCAGATGCGGTGTCTGTGCGCCCTTCGTCGCCGCAAGAGCACGCTCGTAGTAGTCGAGCAGAACCGGGCGATAGTCGGGATGCGCACAGTTGTTGATGATCTCGAGGGCACGCTCACGCGGGCATTTGCCGCGCAGATCCGCGATACCCTGCTCCGTGATGACGATGTCCACGTCATGTGCGCCATGGTCGATGTGCGAGCAGAACGGAACGATGGACGAGATCTTGCCGCCCTTTGCCTCGGACTGCGTGTAGAAGATCGTGAGGTAGGCGTTGCGTGCGAAGTCGCCGCTGCCGCCGATGCCGTTCATCATCTTCGTGCCCGTGACGTGCGTAGAGTTGACATTGCCGTAGATATCGACCTCAATCGCCGTGTTCATCGCGATGACACCGAGACGGCGGACAACCTCGGGGTTGTTCGAGATCTCCTGCGGGCGGAGCATCATGATCTTCTTGTACTTGTCGATGTCCTTGTAGAAGCGCTGAAGACCTTCCGGCGAGGGCGAGAACGCCGTGCCGGACGCAAACTTCAGCTTGCCCGCATCGGCAAGGTCGAACATGCCGTCCTGAATGACCTCGGTGTAGACCTCGAGATCCGTGAAGTCGGAGCTGACAAAGCCCGCGATAACGGCATTTGCCACGTTGCCGACACCCGACTGCAGCGGAAGCAGCCCCTTCGGCATACGGCCCTCGGCAATCTCCTTCTTGAGGAGTTCGACCGTGAACTGCCCCATCTTGCGTGCGATGTCGTCAACAGGTGCGAGTGCACGCGTCTTGTCCGTAATGTCACACGGAACGATGTACTTGATCTTCTCAAGCGGGCAAGGCATGAACGTCGTGCCGATACGGTCGCCCGCCTTTGTGATGGGAATTGGCAGACGGTTCGGCGGATCGAGGGGAATGTAGATATCGTGCATGCCGACGAGTTCCATCGGCTGGCTCGTGTTCACCTCGACGATGACCACGTCTGCACTCTGGATGAACGACGGCGTGTTGCCGACCGAGGTCGATGGGATGATGCCCTCCTCGGTGATGGCGACCGCCTCTACGAGCGCAACGTCGATCTTGCCGAGGAATCCCTCACGCGACTGCTGCGCCACCTCGGAAAGGTGCATATCGATGTAGTTCACGAGTCCTGAGTTGATCGCATTGCGCAGCGGCGTGTTCGTCTGATAGGGAAGGCGCTGCTTGATACCGCCCGCCTCAGCGAGTGCACCGTCCAGCTCGGGCCCTGTCGAGGCACCCGTCCAGATGTTGACCTTGAATGGATTCTTCTTCATACGCTCGGCGATGGCAAGCGTGACCGCCTTCGGATAGCCGGACGGGGTAAAACCGCTCGCACCGATGGTCATGCCGTCGGCAAAGTACTCTGCCGCCGTCTCTGCACTGACAACCTTGTCCGCAAGGGACTTGGGAATGCGATCGGAAATATCGATCATAGAATAACCTCCCTCAGATACAGCGGACAGCACACGGAACACACGAATCATCACAGCACATGTCTCATGACTGTGATTTTTAGGAATCACTGATAAAATGAAGCCCGTCAGATTGGCGTAGATTTTTTCGTCCGAACAAGGTGGAAAACCGGACGCAGAGTGGTGCTCTGTGGAGGATTTTCCGCCGAAGTACGGGCAAAAAAGATGCGTCAAGATGATGGTGCTGAATTTATCAGTGCTTCCTTTATTTCATGTTTTCCTTACCGCCGTCACCCATGAATACTCTCCTGACGCAGTCGGCACATAATTTTGACAGCAATCTTGAATCCCTCTGTTTTCTCGTAAATCCCCCCGTAAATAGGGGCTGTATGGGGTATCCGAAATAACTGTAGATTATCGTACCTCTCTACGCCAATTATATCTTTCCTAAGAATATCACGAAAAAAAAATGCCGTCAAGATTACATTGACGGCATTTTCTGTGAATTTGTGAAAAAAGAGGAAAAGTATTTATTCGTTCTTTAATTTTTTTCAGACAACACGTCGTTTTCCACGCTGCGATGCGTCAGGTAGTAGGAGAGCGCGCTCAGTCCCACCGAGAGGTCCTCGCTGACGAAGGGGACAGACGGCGGCACGTGCAGTTTGACAGGGGCAAAGTTCCAGATCCCGCTGATGCCCGCCGCAACAAGCTGATCCGCCACATGCTGGGCGTGTGCAGCGGGGACGGCGATCACGCCGATCTGGATGCTGCGCTCGGCGACGATCTCCGCGAGATAGGCAATGTCCTCCACGCGCCGCTCCCCGACGCGCGTACCAATGACAACGGGGTTGCTGTCAAAGATCGCCGCAAGACGGAAGCCGAGACGTTCGATGCCCTGATAGTTCGCGAGTGCCGCGCCCAGGTGCCCCATGCCGACGATGGCGATGCTGAGGTGCTGATCGAGACCGAGGATGCCGCCGATGCTCTCCTTGAGCTCTGCGACGTAGTAACCGACGCCCTTTTTTCCGAATTGCCCGAAGGCGGTGAGATCCTTGCGGATCTGCTCAGGATTGATCGAGAGACGGCGGCCGAGTTCCTCGGAGGAGGCAATGCTGACGCCCTCATCACTGAGCTGCCGCAGGCAGCGGTAGTAGCGCGGCAGGCGATCGACAGTTGCCTTGGATATCGATGGATGTTCCTGCATAGTTATCCTTCCTTCATCTCCCCCGCCATCGTATGCACGGCCGCAGCCATCGCGGCGAGCATCCAGAGCAGCATAGAGGACGGTATGTTAAAGAGAAGATGATCCGTGATCCCGTTCAGGGCAACGGAGAGCATGGCGAGCCCGATACCGAGGGCAAAGCCCTCCACAAATTTTTTGCTGCGCCATGCCATGAGTGCCTCACGCACATCGGCGACGGCGTGCCACTCGTGTTCGTGTGCCGCGAGCACGTCCGCCCACGGCGGGGTTTTGCGCGGCAGGCGGAAGGCGAGCAGCAGCGAGCCGAAGAAGAACCAAAAGAAGGCGAGTGCTCCGGGGATGCCGATCTCCGCCGCATAGTTCAGATACATATTGTGCGCGTGAACGATCTTGACGGGTGCCCCCTGCAGATAGAAGTCGTACTCGGGATAGACCATGAAGTACATGGCCCAGCCAATGCCGAGAAAGGGATGGTCGAGCACCATCGCCACGGTGCTCTCCCAGAAGGCGATCCGCATCTCCGAGGAGGTGTCAATCCGCGTAAAGACGGAGAGCAGTCGATCCGAGAGCACGGGGTCGAAGAAGAGGATGCCCGCGCCGATGACGACGATGCCGAGGAGCACGCGCCAGTCGCGCAGGATGCCATAGCCCGCCAAGATGACGGCGATCACGAGGCATGCGCCGCGTGCGTAGGTCATGCCGAGGCACGCGAGCGCGAGGACGAGAATCGTGAGCGCGAGGCCACGCCGCCAGCCTGAGAGGCCGACCGCCAGCCCGAGTGCCAGGCAGATGACGATGTCAAGGTAGCCCGCGAGGATGTTCGGATTTTCCCATGTCGAGAAGACACGCTTCGACAGTTCGGGGAACGATGCACCGTCCACCCATTTCATCGCGGAGATGTCGATGCCGAAGATGAACTGATAAAAGCCGTAGAGGATGACGAATACCGCCGCCGCCGCCATGGCAATGACGACGGGGCGCAGCTCCTCTGCGCTCCGCAGGGTCTGCCCCGTGAGCAAATAGGTGAGCGCGTAGATCGGAACGAGATGGGAGTAGTTGTAAAAGCTGAACGCCATGTCGGGCGCGACGGCGACCGACAGGAAGGCGATCACGACAAAGAGGAGCGCGGGGGCATCATACGGCAGACGCCGCAGGTGAAAGTCCGGATCGATGCGCAGGCGCACGCAGAGCGCCGCGCAGCCGACGAGGAGCACCGCCATCGCCGCGAGCGGCACGAGCGGAATCAGAAACGCCTCTGCGATGAGCGCATACTGCATCGCGCGCGCCATACGTTCGCTCCAGCGCGTGCGGCGCAGCGTGCGCCGCCGCTCACGGAAGTAGTCCTTTTCCTGTCCCATGAGGTCACCTCCCCGCAAGGAGCATGGCGCGGATGCCGCCCACGAGATAGAGCGAGCCCGCCGCAACGAGCAGCGCATCCGCCGCACGTGCGCGCACGTGAGCCTCTGCGAGCCCCGCCGCAGGATCACCTGCCGCATGTGTGACCGCCCCCATGCCCGCCGCCACAGCGGCGACGAGATCTGCGCCCGCCGCGCGCTCCGAGTTGGGGCGCACGGTCACGACCTGATCGCAGGGGCGCAGGAGGATCGCAAGCATGCGGTCGATGTCCTTGTCCTTCAGGATGCCGAGCAGAAAGACGCGCGGCTGCGCGGGGAAATAGGCATCGAGCCCCGCGCGCAGTGCCTGCATCCCGGCGGGGTTATGCGCGCCGTCCACGACGATGGTCTGCCCCCCGCAGGAGAGGATCTCAAAGCGCGCAGGATGATGCACCGTGCGCAGCGCCGTGCGTACGGCGTCCTCCGTGACGCGTGCGTCCTCGCGCGCCATGAGCTCTGCCGCCATGATGGCGAGTGCGGCGTTCTCCGCCTGATAGGGGCCCGCGAGAGCCATCTCAAACGGCGCCGGCTCACGGGAGACGACGGAGTGGAAGGCGACGTACTGCCCGCCGCTCTCCGCACGCAGCATCTGTGCGGAAAAATCCTCGCCAAAAACAAAGAGGTCGGCCCCCAACTCCTCCGCACGCGCCGCGATGATCGTGAGCGGCTCGCCTGCCGCCGCTGTGATGACGGGCACGCCCTCCTTGATGATGCCCGCCTTGTGCTCCGCGATCCCTGCGAGCGTGCCGCCGCAGCGGTCGGCATGATCCATCGCCACATTGGTGATGATCGTCAGCTCGGGCAGGACGACGTTCGTCGAGTCAAGCAGTCCGCCGAGGCCTGTTTCAACCACGGCGACCTCCACCTTTTCCTCAGCAAAATAGAGGAAGGCGAGTGCCGTCAGTGCCTCAAACTGCGTGGGATGTTCATGACCCTCCGCCGTCATGGCATCCGCCGCCGCACGAACGCGCGTGAGAAGCGCTGCAAACTGCTCCTCGCTGATCTCCTCTCCCCCGACGCTCATGCGCTCCGTATAGGAGATGAGATGCGGCGAGAGGTACCGCCCGGAGCGGATGCCGGACGCACGGCATACGGCGTCCATCATCTGCGTGACGGAGCCCTTGCCGTTTGTCCCTGCGATATGAATGACGCGATAGCTGCGCTCGGGATGTCCGAGCCGCGCACACAGCTCCTCCATGCGCGCGAGGCCGAGACGGATGCCGAAAGTATTCAGTTCATCCAGATAGTGCAGTGACTCCTCGTAGTTCATCGAATCACCTCAGAGCTTCTCAAGATCCGTGAGGCGCGTCCGTATAAGGGCGATCTTCTCCTCGTAGCCCGCCAGTTTCTCGCGCTCTGCGGCGACGACGGCGGCAGGAGCCTTCGATGTAAAGCCCTCGTTCGAGAGTTTGCCCGTCAGGCGCGCGATCTCCTTCTCGAGATTTGCACGCTCCTTCGTCAGGCGCGCCGTCTCCTTCTCCACATCAATCAGCCCCGCGAGTGGCAGGTAGACCGCCGCGCCCGCGAGTGCCCCCGTCACGACATTTTCCGGATCGGGAGCATCCGCCGCGAGGAAGGAGACCTCCGAAGCGGATGCGAGGGCAAAGAAGTAGTCCTCATGCGCGGCAAACACATCAGCGAGAGCCGCGTCGCGCACGCGCAGAATGAGCGTGCTCTTTTTGCTCGGCGGCGTGCCGAGCTCCGCACGCAGGTTGCGCGTCGTCTTAATGACCTCCATGATCGCGGTCATCGCCTGCTCCGCCGCCGTATCGATGGCGGATTCCGTGACCTCCGGCCACGGGGCACGCATGATGCTCTCGCCCTCGTGCGGCAGCTTCTGCCAGATCTCCTCTGTGAGGAAGGGCATGAAGGGATGCAGGAGGCGCATCGTACGCTCAAGCACGGTACGCAGGACATAGAGCGCCGTATTCTTCGCGCGGACATTCTCCTTGTCATAGAGGCGTGCCTTCGTCAGCTCGATGTACCAGTCGCAGAACTCGCTCCACAGGAACTCGTAGATCGTACGTCCCGCCTCACCGAGCTCGTAGTGCTCAAGGTTTGCCGTCACGTCGCGCGTCGTCTCCTCCACGCGCGAGAGGATCCAGCGGTCAGCGAGCGTATAGTCCTCCACCGTCGGCACGAACGATGCGTCCGATCCCTCAAGATTCATCAGCATGTAGCGCGAGGCATTCCAGATTTTGTTCGCAAAATTGCGCGCCGCCTCAACGCGCTCCCAGTAGAAGCGCATGTCGTTGCCGGGCGTATTGCCCGTGATGAGCATGAAGCGGAGCGTATCCGCACCGTACTTTTCAATGACCTCCACGGGGTCGATGCCGTTGCCGAGGGATTTCGACATCTTGCGCCCCTCGCTGTCGCGCACGAGTCCGTGGATAAAGACATCGCGGAACGGCACATCGCCGCCGAAGCGCAGCCCCATCATGACCATGCGCGCCACCCAGAAGAAGATGATGTCATAGCCCGTCACGAGCACCGACGTCGGGTAGAAATGGCGCAGATCGACCGTCTGCTCCGGCCAGCCGAGTGTCTCGAACGGCCAGAGGCCGGAGCTGAACCACGTATCGAGCACGTCCTCATCCTGATGGATGTCCGTGCTGCCGCAGTGCGGGCACGCCGTGAGGTCGTCGCGCGACACGGAGGTCTCGCCGCAGTGCGCACAGTGCCACGCGGGGATGCGGTGTCCCCACCAGAGCTGGCGCGAGATGCACCAGTCACGAATATTTTCAAGCCAGTTTTCGTAGATTTTTGTAAAGCGCTCGGGGACAAAGCGGATCCTGCCGTCGCGCACCGCCTCAATCGCAGGCTTCGCGAGGCCCTCCATGCGGACGAACCACTGCTTCGATACGAGCGGCTCGATCGTCGTCCTGCAGCGCGAGCAGTGTCCGACGGCGTGCTCATGCTGTTCCGTGCGCACGAGGGCGCCCGTTTCCTCGAGCTCCTTCACGAGTGCCTTGCGGCACGCATAGCGGTCCATCCCCGCATAGCGTCCCGCGTTCTCGTTCATCGTGCCGTCGGCATTGATGACGATGATCTGCTCCAGATCGTGCCGCTGTCCCATTTCAAAGTCGTTCGGATCGTGCGCAGGCGTCACCTTGACTGCGCCCGTTCCGAAGGCAGGATCGACGTAGGCATCGGCAAAGAGCGGGATGCGGCGTCCCACCACGGGCAGGATCAGCGTCTTGCCGACGAGTGCCTTGTACCGCTCATCATCGGGATGTACCGCCACGCCCGTATCGCCGAACATCGTCTCGGGGCGCGTCGTCGCGATCTCCACATAGTCGGCCGTGCCCTCAATCTGATAGCGCAGATGCCAGAGGTGTCCCGTCTCCGTCTCATGCTCGACCTCGATGTCCGAGATCGCCGTCATGCAGGAGGGGCACCAGTTCGTGATGCGCGTCCCCTGATAAATCAGCCCCTGCTCATAGAGACTGACAAAGACCTCGCGCACAGCGCGGGAACAGCCCTCATCCATCGTGAACCGCTCGCGATCCCAGTCGCAGGATGCGCCGAGCATCCGCAGCTGATACATGATGCGGTCGCCGTACTGCTGCTTCCAGTCCCAGACACGCGTGAGGAACTTCTCTCTGCCGAGGTCAAAGCGCGTCGTGCCCTCCTCGCGCAGTGCTGCCTCCACCTTTGCCTGCGTTGCGATGCCCGCATGGTCGCAGCCCGGGATCCAGACCACGTTCTTGCCGCGCATCCGCTGATAGCGCACGAGGATGTCCTGCAGCGTATTGTCGAGGGCGTGCCCCATGTGGAGCTGCCCCGTCACATTCGGCGGCGGGATCACCACGCTGTACGGCGTACGGCTCTCGTCTGCCTCGTCGTGAAAGAGCTTATGCTGCTCCCAGTAGTCATACCATTTCCGCTCAAAACTCTGCGGGTCGTACGTCTTTGGAATATTGGCACCGGATTCCTGGCTCATCGATCTATTCCTCCCGAAAGAAACGCCCTCGTCCCGCAGGGACGAAGGCGTCCGCTCATCTATGAATTGCACTCGTTAGAGTAGCACAAAACCGCGTTTTTTGCAAGATGCAGACCCGTGTGCGGCGTTTTCCGATGATTTACCGACGAAAGCTCTTGGTATAGTCCCACACGATGTCAAGGAACTGCCGCGCCAGTGCATCGTCAAATATCTCACGATAGTCGTCATTTCGCTCGTGAATGTGGTAGGTATATGAATCCAACGATACCGTCCCATCCTCACGTGTAAATTCTGCCGTTTCGAGATGAAATGCATGCTGCGCCGTACGCACGCAGATCTTATACGTCTGTCCGGGATAGATGGAGTTGCTGACCGTATAGGCGCGCCGCTGTCCGCCGAGCACCTCCGGAAGATTCCCGTCAAGATGCGGTGCCTCAATCGGATAGCCCGCGAGTTTACCGAGGATCTTGTAGATGTCCACCGTACTCGTCAGCTCGTCCACGCACCCGCGTGCCGGCACCCCCGCGCCCCGTGCCATCAGCGCCGCGCCCGTCTGCTCCTCACTGAGGAGGTATGGACTGCGTGCATGAACAGAACATCCATGATCCGAATAGACCAGCACGATGTACTCATCGTCGTCATAGTGCGTGGTAATGTAATCAAAAAGATAACCGAGCTGGCGGTCTGCCGCGCACACCTCACTGCGATTGACATATTGGCTCAGCGGGTTTTTCTTCAAAAACACGGAAGCACCTCGATCCTGCGGCTGCAGAACATCAGTGAGCGGCATATGTACCGACGCATGAGCTGACATACTGATGTCCGCATTATAAGGATGCGTGTCTGCGCTGTGCATAAAAAGAAAGTTATCGCACTCATCAAAGGTTTGAAGATGACGTATGATGCGCTCCACACCGTCCGCTGTACGCTCCATCCAATGATTGACAATCAAACGGTCATACCCGCGCGTTGCACCGTTGTAGATTTCCTCTCCATCCCCCTGAATATTGGTGCAATAGTAGCCGAGACGCTTCATCTGCTCGGACAACGTCACAACCGATGGGTCGAGCGCAAAGGGCACCCCCGGTCGTACAATCTGCGTATGATGCTGATACAGCCCTGTCTCGATGCTCGCGAGCGACGGATACGTATACTCCGAAGCACTGAAATTATTTTCAAAAATGATTCCTGCGGAAAAGAAACGCAGAAGATTTGGCATCAGTTCTTCTGCCTCATCCCGTAGGGCGTTCCACGCAAGGCCGTCAGCGAGAATATTCAACACAAATTTCCTGCGCTGTGGGCTGTGTTGCAGAACAATCGGCTCTCCGATGAGGAAGGGGGAATCCGAGCGAAAGGTTGTCGGTTTTTCCACGCGATAGAAGTTAAATTCACCGCGACTAAGCTGCATCGTGCGGTCCATGTTTTCCGCATGGAACGAGATTTTTTGTTTATCCTCTTTCGCCGCAAGCGGAAGAATCTCTGTGTGCCCCTGCGGCATGACACAAATCTCCGAGGTCTCATCTGCCTTCATGATATCGAAGACAAAATCATCCACAATCGGATAATTATACTGCGCCATCGCCGGATTCATCAGGTCAATGACTTTGCTTTTGATAAACATGACCCCATAGGGATTGTAGAGCCCGGTACGATAGCGCGGCAGCGCGTCAGAAAAACGCGGAAGCTCCTCACACACATGAATCCAAAATTTTTTCGTGACCCCATGAGAATCTATGACTACATCGGTGATGAACGGTGCAAACTGTGCGTTCGTGAAAGCTGCCTTGAGCGCATAGATACAACTCTCCATCGCATCAGGGTCTTCCGGAAAGCTGAGATAATCCCGATCCACCGACAGCATCATAAAGAGCATGGCACGATCCGGACAACCCGCCTGCTGATACACACGTGATAGCACATCACACGTATGTGGACTCATTTTCCGTTTGTTGTACGCCGCCTTCCCATAGGAAAGTGCCGCATCCATGTCCTTCCGTGCAAGAGCTTCCTCTGCACGGAAGATCTCATATTCCTCTCCCTCGGGACACAGCCGATGATACTCCTCCGCACAGTGCTGCATCGCCGCACCAAAGTCACTCCGCTGTACCGCATCCATCAGCTGTGCGGCACATTCCTGCACCCGTGCATCACGTACAGCACGTGAAAAGCGATCTGCCGCCTGTGTCAGTTCGTCCGCATCATCATGAGAAAAGATCAGCGCATGATAGAGCATCTGCCAGCCGTCTTCCCGTTCCCCCATAAGAAAACGCCGATGCTCCTTTGTAAAGAGCACCGCGTTTGTATTGGATATGGGAAAGCAAAGCACAGGAAGATGATCGTAGTCCGGCAAAGCTGCATCGGGACGCAGCAGGGCAAAGGCGCGGCAATTTTCGGCGTAGTTCTCCCGCAGCGCCGTCTCATTGGGCTGATAGACAACGGACGAGAGCATCTCAAAGAGACCCGTATTGCCGCGCTCATTGTACGCCGTCATCAAAAGACGCACGCCCTCCGCATAGGCTTCGGCATCGAAGGACTCTGCCGACAGGGCGAGCAATGTCTCACCGAGGCGCACACGCACCATATAGGCCGTATCCTCATCCTGTTTGTCTGCATCGAGCGCAAGATATGCCCGTGCCTCCGCACAAAGTTCCCCGTATGCGCCGCACGCCGCCAACTCCTGCAGTCGCTCCGCAATGTCCATCTCTGCCATGCCCCCTATCTCTCCCCATAATCACTGTGAAATCTCAGAACAATCCCGTGATCACACCGTCCGCCGTGATGTCCATGCCCATCGCGGCGGGCACTTTCGGCAGTCCCGGCATGGTGAGAACATTGCCCGTGAGGGCGACGACGAAGCCCGCCCCGCAGGAGGCGCGCAGCTCGCGCACGGTGATGCGGAAGCCTGTCGGACGTCCGAGAAGTGCGGGGTTGTCGGAGAAGGAGTACTGCGTCTTGGCCATGCAGACGGGCGTCTCCGTCATGCCGAGCGCGTCCATCTCCGCGAGCTGCTTCTTCGCCGCATCGGTAAAGTCCACGCCGTCCGCACCGTAGATCTCCCGCGCAATGGTCTCGATCTTCTCCGCGATGGGCTTTGCCGCATCGTAAAGGGGGTGAAAATGCGCCGGCTGCCGGAGTGCTGCGTCCACCGCATCCGCTAGGGCAAGTCCGCCCTCGCCGCCCTTTGCCCAGACCTCGGAGCGCACGGCAGGCGCACCGAGGCGCGCGCAGAGCTCCTCGAGGAGAGCGAGCTCCGCCTCGGTGTCCGTCGGAAATACGTTGACGGCAACGACGGCGGGCACGCCGAACTTTCCGATGTTCTCGATGTGCTTTTCGAGGTTCGCCGCACCGCGCCGCAGGGCGTCCAGATTCTCCGTACCGAGGTCGCTCTTTTCTGCGCCGCCGTTCATCTTGAGCGCACGCACGGTGGCGACGATGACGACGGCATCGGGGGCGAGCTCCGCAAGGCGGCATTTGATGTCGAAGAATTTCTCCGCGCCGAGATCCGCACCGAAGCCCGCCTCCGTGACGACGTAGTCCGCACAGGACAGTGCCGCCTTGGTCGCCGCAACGCTGCTGCACCCATGGGCGATGTTCGCGAAGGGGCCGCCATGAATGAGGGCGGGCGTTCCCTCGATGGTCTGCACGAGGTTTGGCTTCACGGCATCCTTAAAGAGCAGGGTCAAGGCCCCCGTTGCACCGATCTCCTCCGCGTGCACAGGGCGTCCGCCGCGTGTATAGCCGATGAGGATGCGCCCGAGGCGCCGCTTCATGTCGGCGAGATCCTCCGCCAGACAGAGGATTGCCATCATCTCCGAGGCGACGGTGATGTCAAAGCCGGACTCCCGCGGCACGCCGTGGACGCGCCCGCCGAGCCCCGTGACAACGTAACGCAGGGCACGGTCATTGATGTCGAGGACGCGTTTCCACACGATGCGGTTCACGTCGAGATCGAGTGCGTTGCCCTGAAAGATGTGGTTGTCGATGAGTGCGGCGAGAAGGTTGTGCGCCGTCGTGATGGCGTGAAAGTCTCCCGTAAAGTGGAGGTTGATGTCCTCCATGGGGACGACCTGTGCATAGCCGCCGCCCGCTGCACCCCCCTTCATGCCGAAGCAGGGGCCGAGCGACGGCTCGCGCAGGGCGACGATAGTCTTTTTGCCCTGCCGATGGAGGGCATCGGCAAGCCCGACACTCGTCGTTGTTTTGCCCTCACCCGCGGGAGTCGGATTGATCGCCGTGACGAGGATGAGCTTTCCCTGTTTTCCACGGGCATCCGCAAGGGATTCGCGCGTCAGCTTTGCCTTGTACCTGCCGTACGGCTCGATCGTATCCGCATCAATGCCCAGTGCGGCCGCAATTTCTGTAATGGGGCGAAGTTTGGCTTCGCGCGCGATTTCGACATCGGATTTCATGGCGTATCCTCCTTATGGGTTCTGCGCTTTGGCTGCCTGTACTACATTCTCCATCAGCATGGCGACGGTGAGAA
>ERZ773233.911-NODE-911-length-18025-cov-13.774569_pt1 | contig 18025 bp, 19 predicted proteins | sample MGYA00580991_ERZ773233 | MGnify/ENA primary metagenome ERZ773233 (study PRJEB29015, sample SAMEA2738178) | human oral metagenome | biome: human oral; feature: human-associated habitat; material: saliva | place: China | collected 2161 ...
AAGGTGAAAGTTGCCTTCTCATCTGCCCCATAAAAGGAGGTATAGACGATATGCTGCACCCCTGCTAGCTTTGCGGCATCTAAAAAACTCTTGTGTTCCTTCACACGCTCTGGATTTTCTCGGGCAGAGACCATCAGCAAGGCATCGATCCTCTTTAAGGCCTCAACCACCTCTGGGGTATCGACATACACCATCTGACGAATTTCCGCAGAGGCGTAGACTTTTGCACGCTCTGGGCTTCGTGCCAGGTGGATAGATGCAGTTCCTTTCTTATCGACAAGATCAGCTACATAAGAACCTAATTTCCCTGTTACACCTGTTATTCCAATCATAACTGTTTCTTCCTTTCCCTACATGTCATTTTCTTTAGCTTTTAGATTTGAGATAATACGCTCTTGATACGCCTCAAATTCTCGGATTTCTTGATCCGAAAAGCCTTGATAGAAAATCTCACCCAACTCTTTACTCACACGGTCACCAATTTCTTTTTGTGCCCAACCTAGTTTCGTCAAAACTACAAACTTCTTGCGCTTGTCCTGGTCACTCTGTTCAATCGTAACCAATCCCTGATCTTCTAACTTCTTAATCATGCTGGTTAGGGTATTGTTAGCTAGTCCTGAAGCAAGAGCGATATCCGTCGCAGTTGCTCGACCATCTTCTTTTTGCCAAAGGACTGTTAAAATCTTCCCTTGTTCACTCCGGTATTGAGCATCAGGTTCCTTGCTCAAGAGTTTTTGAAAGATACGCCCATTCAATAAACGAATCTGTAGAGCTTGGTAGCCCCCTATCATCTTATCCATTTTGTCTCCTTTTTATTCTATATGGAACTTTATACTGTCGTATTGTAATACTTTTAATTACATCTGTCAAATCTTTCGATATAGAAATGTTAATTTTTTAATAAATCTTCATAAATCGCATAATCAAAATCCTTAAAGACATTGAATACAACTGTCATATCAGGATGTTCCTTCTTAAATTGTCTAACCGTCTTTATTGCAATCTTGGCTGCCTCTTCATTTGGAAAACGAAATTCTCCTGTTGAGATACAACAAAAGGCCAAGCTTCTCAGACCTTGTTCATAAGCTAAGGTCAAACACTCCTCATAGGAGGATGCTAATTGTCGTCTTTCCAAATCCGTCACTTCTTCATAGATAATCGGCCCCACCGTGTGAAGGACATAGCGGGAAGGTAGGTTATAGGCCTTGGTCATCTTTGCCTGACCCGTAGCTTCATCCCTTCCTTGTTCTAGCATGAGCTCGTGACAGGCTAAACGTAGTTCAACCCCCGCCGCTGTGTGAATGGCATTGTCAATACAAGAATGATTAGGAACGAAACAGCCTAAAAGCTTGCTGTTGGCCGCATTCACAATGCCATCGACTGCCAGGCGCGTGATATCTCCTTGCCACAGGTAGAGATTAGGCTGAATCGGCGTCAAATCTTTTAAGTTCACTACTCCTTTTTCTAATAGTTTTTCTTGTAAATAACGGTCTTGTTGGTAGAGAAAGTCTGCTGTCACTGGTGCTGGATAGCGGACATTTTGAAGAGCACGATACAAAACTTCTTGCTCCCCTACCTTTTCGGGAATCTCTAACTCATTCAATCCTTGCTCTCTTTTTAAAACACCAATCAAATATTCTAGTCTGCTAGCCATTGTTGGAGAACCTCCCTCATATCATCCTTTATAGAAATTGTTTTATCTTTTGTAGTAGCAAAGCCTTCAACATCATCACGATTGAGGCGTATTAAATGAGCCTTTGGAAATAGGGCTGTCATTTTTTCAAAAGGATAGCGAATGATGGTCGGCGTATTGTAGCCAACACCCAACTCTAAGAAGACAACTTTTTGGTCCCCGATACCTTCCAAAAATCTTTGGTAGGCTTCATAAGATGTCTCCCAGGTCTTATCTTGGACAAAAGATTGATCGACACGTAAATGCATCGTCATTGGCGCCCCACAATGAGGACAATAAGGTATCAAGTCAGTTGGAATTTTCAAGTCTTTGATTTCTTTTAGCATCTCCAGGACAGCTCCTTCATTATCAAAGACTTCTTGTCGACAAGGAAGAGAACACTGCCATTCCCCATAGTTCCCCTGGACTTCAAAGAAACGCTCCGGAGCAAATCCTGTCTTCATAAACTGCCCATCTACATTGGTCGTAATCACAAAATAATCCTTGTCCTTAACCAAGTCAAAAAGGTCTCTATAAAGAGGAAGCCCCTCAGGCTGGTAACGATTATGATAGATATGCTTGGCCCAATAGCCCCAACGTTCCTCAGCGGTCTCAAAAGGATAAAATCCTGCAGAATACATATCCTGCATCCCGTAACGACTAATATAGTCTTTAAAGAAAACTTCAAAACGTGATCCGGAGTAGGTTAAGCCTGCGGCTGCAGACAAGCCAGCTCCTGCTCCAATTAAAATCTTATCCGCTTCTTCGATAATTCTCTTTGCTTCTTCAATCTTTGTCATTTCATCATACCTCAATCTTAAATCTATCTTGGTAGGGAGGCAATTGCGTCAAATCATAATAGTCCCCTACTGCTTTTTTAAAACGAAAAACTTGTAGGTGACTACGCCCCTCCTCCGTCGGATAGATATCGTACATATATGGATTAGCTTTCAACAACTCTTCAAGATGCTCATTGCCAATCCATTCCACCTGACTCGTTAAGGAAATGGATTTACGATCCATGGTTCCTGCTCCTTGAGTCATCCCTGTCACCGCTACACGTCCATCTTCCTTAAGTCGCTTGTAGAGAGGTTTAAAATCAGCTGTCAAAAAATAAACTGTTTTCCCATCCTCCCACATCATGTCCATAACCGCTGTATGCGGATGTCCTGTTTCATCAACCATTGCCACTACAACAGAGTGAATCTCTTCTACCAGTACTTTCAAATAATCCATTATCAAACAACTTGTCTTTCTTTCATTTTTCTTCTATATCGAAACTTCATAGTTTTATTGTAACTCTATATGTTACATCTGTCAACTCTTTCGATATCGAAATAATTTCAAAAATAAAAAAACTTTCCTAATCGTCTAGGAAAGTTCTCACTATAATCTATTAATATCTTTAAACAAGCTTATTCAGCCTTTGTAATATCTTCACGCATCTCATCGACATTGAATTTAGCGAAGAGATACTGACGATCTTGAACTGGGAAACGTTGATCCAATTGGTCAACTGGACCGACTTCAACAATACCATTATCAATAATAAAGTCCATGACATGCCCACCGAAAGACAAATCATCTGATATAAAATGTAAATGGTAGCCAGCAACGCTCACACCGTGGAACATTTCAGGTGTCCAAATCCCAACAATAGTTCCTGAAATATTATCAGCTTCGTACTCAGGTTGATGAGTCGCCACTTCAGCAAATTTCGTATCAGGAGTAGACTTAGGTATCATGCGGACATGCATGTGTTTAAAATGCCCTTTAATCTTAATAGAACGGAAGAGATTAACACCATCATAGTATGATTCAATGCGCTCTTCAAGTTCTTTATCAGTCATTTCAAAACGTTGACGGAAGATAACTTCAGCTTGATGAGGCACGACTGCCGCATAAGGAACCTTTTCATCAGGAGACACTTCCACAACTTCAACCTTGCCTTCTGATCCCTTAGCCTGGTAAGCTTTGCCATCAAGAACAATCAATTCACCATCAATAGAATCTAATGTTCCAAGACCCAAGTCTCCATGCTCCAACAATTCACCAACTGTTAAAGTACCTCCATAAAGCCCAGCCATTAAGGCTCCCAAGGTATTATATTGAAATAATTTTATGGCTTCAGACATGTCTACACCCTCTTTTTAATAAAATTCATCTGGCAAGATAGTTTCGCCAAGTTTAATATTATCTTTATAATCAATTGGAACATCAATAAGGACAGGTCCATCTACAGCTTGTTCCAAAGCCTTTTGAAGCAAGCTAGCAAACTCTTCCTTACTTGTTGCACGATATCCTTTTGCTCCAAAGCTCTCAGCATATTTTACAAAATCAACTGGACCAAAGTCAACCCCTGAAGAGCGACCATACTTCATTTCTTCCTGGAATTCAACCATATTGTAATGTCCATCATTCCAGATGATATGAACAATTGGAAGTTTCAAACGAACTGCTGTTTCCAATTCTTGTGCTGAAAAGAGGAAACCTCCGTCACCAGAGACTGAAATTACTTTTGTCTTAGGACGCACTAAAGCTGCAGAAATGGCCCACGGAAGGGCAACACCTAGAGTTTGCATCCCGTTTGAGAAGAGCAAATGACGTGGTTCATAAGATTTGAAATAGCGCGCCATCCAGATATAGTGACTCCCAACATCAACTGTCACAGTCATATCATCCTCAGTTTGATCTTGTAATACTTCAATCAAATCTAGCGGATGTACCGTACCTTCTTTAGGCTGACGGTCAAATTTTACATCTTCGACGACTGTATTTTTTAACCCTTTAAGATACTCGACTGAACCTTCAGGTAATTTGTAGCCTTGAATAGCAGGCAAAAGCAAATCTAAAGTCGCTTCTACATTACCAATCAATTCACGTTCTGGTTGGAAGTAAGTATCCACCTCAGCAGGCTCAACATCAATAACGATAATACGTGCTGAAATTTCAGCATTCCAGTTACGTGCTTCATATTCAATTGGGTCATAACCAATGGCAATAATCAAGTCAGACTTCTTAAGCAACATGTCACCGGGTTGGTTACGGAAAAGACCCACACGACCAAAGAAAGTATCTTCTTCAAGGTCACGTGAGACAATACCAGCTCCTTGGAAAGTCTCTACAACTGGCAATTTAACATATTCCAAAATTTGACGAATAGATGAAGTCACGGCTTCTGATGAGGCACCATTTCCCAAAAGAAGGACTGGCAAAACCGCATTCTTAATAGCTTGTGCCAAGTAGTTGATATCAGAAACAGAGGCGGATCCAAGTTTTGGGTCTGTCATTGGCTTAATAGCCTTAACACTGACTGTAGCATCAGTTACGTCTTGAGGAATTGAAATGAAACTTGCGCCGGGTTTCCCTGATTTAGCATGACGATAGGCATTTGCTACTGTTTCAGAAAGGGTATTAGCATCATGTACTTCAGCTGCATACTTAGTAATCGGCTCAAGCATGGCAACATTATTCATTGATTGGTGGGCACGTTTCAAAAGGTCTGCACGCTTAACCTGACCACCAATAGCAAGGACAGGGTCTCCTTCATCCGTAGCTGTTACCAATCCAGTTGCCAAATTGGATACACCAGGACCAGATGTCACCAAAACAACACCAGGTTTACCTGTAATTCGTCCAACACCTTGAGCCATAAAAGCAGCGTTTTGCTCATGTCGAGCTACTATCAATTCAGGTCCTTTATCTTCCAAGGTATCAAAAACCCTATCGATTTTTGCTCCAGGGATACCAAAGACATAATCAACATCATGATTGATTAAACTATCAACCACTAAATCCGCACCATACAATTGCTTTTCATCTGACATGAACACAGTCCTTCTGGCTCTTCAAAAACAGAGCCCACTTTCCTTTCAAGTATAGGTCACGAAGAGATAAAGTATGCTCCATTTTTCACAAACTTTAATCACTTCACAATTCTGTTATCATTATAGCACAGTTTTCAGGCAATCTTGTGAAAAAAAGATTGTGATATTTTGCACTTCAAACGTAAAAAGAAACATCTGATTGCTATCAGATGTTTAACTATTTTTTACTTTAGCAAATTCTCGATTGAGATAATTTTGTAAGCCTTCAAAGATTTCTATGAGCTTGAGGTAATTAGACAAACTTGATCGTCCGGGGATGTCCATCACGTCCAAAGAAATCCTGTCCAAGTCCTTTTCATATAGAATACGGAAAGATACCACAGCTTGATCAGAAAAATAATTATCTCCTGCCATAATGTAGCACTCATAAATAATACCAACAGGATTAGCAACCTTCAACTCAATACGAATTGAGCCTAATCCCAAGGCATCCACTTGCTGAAAACGTTCCAACATAGCCTGTCGCTGACTAGGAATAAAATTCGTGATATCCATAGTGCCCTCCCAACATTCCTTTTTGTCTATTATAGCTTAAAGCTGAGAAAAATGCTTGTGATGGGTTTCCTGATAAGACCAAAAGCCCCATGAATCCTTATTTAGCTTCTCTATAGTCTCTAAAGTCCGATTTTATAGTGTTATCGTAAATATGTTTATCTACCCAATCCTTGATATCAGCAAAAGAATGAATTTCCTTCTTAATACCAGCACCGTCCTCTACGGAGATTACAATTGCTTGCTCTCCATTGGTTCCCAACCAATGTAAGATATCATTGGTTTGCTCTTCAGGGGAAAAGTAGATTTGTGATTGTTTATCATATTCCCTAGCTCTATAAGACTCATATTTGGCTAACTTTTTTTTATAAGCATTATATTCCTTGTCATAATCCTTTTGGGCTTTTTGACGTGCTTTTTCGTAAGCTTGATAGTCTTTCTGATAGTTCTGTTGAGCCTTCTTATTAAGGATGTCACTAAAACTTAAGGTTTTAAAAGGAAAAATAGAATCAGGGAAAACTTTAAATTCTGGAACTTTCTTTGGCTCTCTTGGTTTATTAGGTAGGGGGCTTTTCATTGGCTCATTTGGACCAGCCGGAAAATCGCCCTCTTTACCTTGACGGGACAATACTTTAATTTTCTTTAAGGTATCACTGTTTGTTGTTGTCTGATCAATAGCCTCTTCGTAAATAGGTTTAGCTTCAGGATTTTCATTAAATAGATTAATTTGATTCTCTTGTTTTGAAGTATCTACATTATTGATTTCTAGGATAACATTTAGATGAGCTGATAAATAGCTGTCTTTTTGAGCTGGTGACTTCTTTAAAAGCTCATCTAAGTTTCCTTCTCTCTTTAAATATCCCCCACATGTTGCTATCATTCATCTGATTACGAGCAGAACTCTTATCACCGAAATAAAGCAGTTCATCCAGACTATAAGAAGAATCAGGCAGGTCTCTCGTTAAAAATTGATTCGTATCTAGATTATAAGCAAATTCCTTGCTGCTTCTAGAATTCTCCAAGAAAACATAATCATAACCATCAATCGTTCTCAAAGACACACCCAACTCCTTAATATCTTTAAAATCTTTTATTTTCTTCAAATATGGGGTCAAATTGATAATTTTCTTTTCAAAATCTTTGTTGATATCATAAACTACCAAGTGAGCTTGATGGAGACTACTCATGGTGTCGTAATAGCGAACAAAATGATTCCTACCAATCATCTCAGTAGCTACATTATCTTCAGAATTATAGTAAGTAGGTTCTTCATGACAAATGGCAACATATTGTTGACGACTACCAAAAATCTCATTGGCAGTTACCTTATCTGATTTTAGGGCCATCTGTAACTCTTCTAAAGCTTTTTCATGAAATTTGTGCTTTGTATATGCATTTCCTAAAAAGAAAAGCATTAGTAAAGTCGCAGTATAAATCCTTCCACGCTTTGAGAAGGGAAATTTTAAAATCTTCTTTATCATAACTTTTTACAAAAATAGCCAGAACACCACATTCTGACTATCATTCTTATTTCTCATCTTCGTCCATTGAAAGCACAGACAAGAAGGCTTCTTGAGGCACTTCCACCGAACCGATGGCTTTCATACGTTTCTTACCAGCTTTTTGTTTTTCGAGGAGTTTACGTTTACGTGAAACGTCACCACCGTAGCACTTGGCAAGCACATTCTTACGAAGGGCTTTGATATCAGTGCGAGCCACAATCTTGTGTCCAATTGCAGCTTGAATTGGAACTTCAAACTGTTGACGAGGAATGATTTTCTTAAGTTTATCTACGATAAGTTTCCCACGTTCATAAGCAAAATCTTTGTGAACGATAAAGCTGAGGGCATCGACCTTGTCTCCGTTGAGAAGGATATCCATTTTGACGAGTTTAGATGGGCGGTACTCTGACAATTCGTAGTCAAAGCTTGCATAACCACGCGTCGAAGACTTGAGCTTATCAAAGAAGTCAAAGACGATTTCAGCAAGGGGAATTTGATAGATGACATTGACACGATTATCATCAATATAATCCATGGTCACAAAATCCCCACGCTTGCGCTGAGCCAGTTCCATCACTGCTCCAACGAATTCTTGCGGTACCATGATTTGTGCCTTTACATATGGTTCTTCAATGGTCGCAATCTTTGTAGGATCAGGAAACTCAGATGGGTTCGATACATCCATAGATTCACCATCTGTCTGATTAACCTTGTAGATAACGGATGGTGCAGTCATGATAAGGTCGATGTTAAACTCACGTTCCAAACGTTCCTGAATAACATCCATATGAAGTAATCCAAGGAAACCACAGCGGAAACCAAATCCGAGTGCTTGAGAAGTTTCAGGTTCAAACTGCAAACTAGCATCATTGAGTTGCAGTTTTTCAAGGGCTTCACGAAGATCGTTATATTTATTTGACTCGATTGGATAAAGACCTGCGAAAACCATCGGATTCATCTGCTTGTATCCAGATAGGGGTTCTGAAGCAGGGTTTGCCGCCAAGGTAACTGTATCACCGACACGAGTATCTTGAACAGTCTTGATAGATGCTGCAATATAACCAACGTCACCTGTCGCAAGGAAGTCACGTCCTACTGCTTTGGGTGTGAATATTCCGACCTCAGTAACATCAAAGGTTTTACCATTGCTCATGAGCTGAATCTTATCACCTGGCTTAACAACACCATCCATGACACGAACTTGGAGGATAACGCCACGATAAGCATCGTATACTGAGTCAAAAATCAAAGCTTTTAATGGTGCTGATACATCACCAGTTGGTGCTGGAACTTTTTCTACAATTTGCTCTAAAATATCTTCAATTCCAATCCCAGCTTTTGCTGAAGCTAATACAGCCTCACTAGCATCCAGCCCGATGACATCTTCAATTTCTGTACGCACGCGCTCTGGATCTGCAGCAGGCAAGTCAATCTTGTTAATAACTGGAAGGATCTCCAAATCATTATCTAAGGCAAGGTAAACGTTAGCTAATGTTTGAGCCTCAATCCCTTGGGCAGCATCGACAACCAATATGGCTCCCTCACAGGCAGCTAGAGAACGTGATACCTCATAAGTGAAATCCACGTGTCCTGGTGTGTCAATCAGGTGGAAAATATAGGTCTCGCCGTCTTGGGCAGTATAATTAAGCTCGATGGCATTCAGTTTAATAGTAATCCCACGCTCTCTCTCAAGATCCATACTGTCTAACAATTGAGCCTGCATTTCACGACTAGAAACTGTCTCTGTCTTTTCCAAAATACGGTCTGCTAAAGTTGATTTCCCATGGTCAATATGGGCAATAATGGAGAAGTTACGGATCTTCTCCTGACGTTTTTTTAATTCTTCTAAGTTCAAGATTCTCTTCCTTTCAGGGTATCTATTAATTATAAATTGTTTTTATGTTTTTGACAAGACCATACCCTGCTTGGAGTATTAATCTTCCGCAATAAAGCCGTCGTTTTCGATAAAATATCGGTTGGTCATTCCTTGGTCAGTAAAGACTATACCATGAAGGACACCGCCGTATACAGCTCCTCCATCCATACCGATTTTGCCATCCTCTGTTATCCATAGTTCAGATGTACCAGGTTTTTGGTTTAACAAACCGTATACAGGAGTATGCCCAAAGACAATTGTTTTTCCTGTATGATTTTCAGCTTCATGGAATGGTTTTCTTAGCCAGACTTTCTTATAGTCTGTAGTCTCATGCCAATCATCTAGGGTCAAATCAATTCCCGCATGAACGAAGATATAGTGGTCTGTTTCAATCACGAATGGCATTTGTCGGATAAAAGCAACCAAGTCTGCTGCTTCAGTTTCTACACGTTTGGCATCTTCTATCGGATCTACCGGAGCATCCAAAGGACGTCCTAGTATAGAATTAATCGTGGTATCCCCACCATTTCTTCGATAATGGTCATAACTTTCCTGGGGATTATCCAACCAAGTCAAAAACATATACTCGTGATTACCAGAGATACAGACAGCCCCCTGATTGTCAACCAAGTCCTTGACCATCTCTAGAACACGGCGACTATCTTCACCTCGGTCAATAAGGTCTCCAAGAAAAAGCAACTGGGTGTGACCATCCCATGTTTTGAGAAGTTCTTCCAGCATACCTGCTTTTCCATGAACATCTCCAATTACATAATAGTCTGTCATCTATTTCTCCTTAGCTTTCAACAATTCTCTTGCCTGGGTAAGAGCTGCTTCTGTAACATCATCTCCTGCTAACATTTTGGCAACTTCTTGCACACGCTCTTCCCTCGTTAGGAGACGGACAGTAGAAACTGTCGTATGCTCATCACTAATCTTTTCAATAAAGAACTGGTAATCTGCAATGGCGATCACTTGAGGAAGGTGAGAGATAGCTAAAACCTGACCATGTTGTCCAATCTTATGAATCTTCTGAGCGATAGCTTGAGCGACACGACCTGAAACTCCTGTATCCACCTCATCAAAGACAATGCTCGTCTTTCCTTCTTTACGTGAAAAAGCTGATTTAATAGCCAACATCAAGCGGGATAATTCTCCACCTGAAGCCACTTTTACCAATGGTTTGAATTCTTCTCCAGGATTGGTTGAAATGAAAAATTCCACCAATTCGTTTCCTTCACGACTAAATTTTCCCTTTGTAAAGCGAACTTGGAACTGAGCTTTTTCCATATAAAGGTCTTGTAACTCTCGCTTAATTTCTGCTTCTAGGCCAATTGCAATCTCATGTCGAGCTATAGCGACTTCATTAGCTAATTCGACAAGTTGTTTTTCAAGTTTCTTAAGCTCTATCTCCATATCTTCAGAAGATAAATTGTTACCTGTTAAAAGATTGTATTCCTCTGTTATTTTTGCAAAATAAAGTAAGACATCATCTACATTACCACCGTACTTACGTGTGATAGTGTAAATCAAATCTAAGCGACTTTCAACTTGTAATAAACGATTTCCATCAAAATCCAGGTCATTAATAATACTTTCTAAGCGTTTGGTGACATCCTCTAAAGCAAAGTAGCTTTCAGATAAAGTAGAAGAAATCTCACGATAGTCCGTGTCAAACTCCTCGATGCTTTCCATATCATTCATGGCTGATCTAACATTTGCAAGACTTGAAAATTCTTCATTATCTAGCATACTATAGGCGTTGGTTAGAGTGTCAGCTATATTTTTATGATTAAGCAGTTTGTCCCTTTCTTGGTTAAGACTGATGTCTTCACCAGATTTTAGATTAGCCGCCTCAATCTCAGCGATTTGAAATTCCAACATCTCGATACGAGCTTTATGTTCCTGCTGATTCTTTTTAAGGTCAAGGACTTGCTTACGCATACGACGATAGGTGTCAAAGCTATCCTGATAAGCTTCTTTAAGGCTTAAGAAATTAGCATCTCCAAACTCATCCAACATCTGGATATGAAGTTGGGGACGCATTAATTCTTCTTGGTCATGCTGACCATGAATATCTACTAAGTGCTGTCCAATAAGCTTTAAAACTGAAAGATTGACTAGTTGACCATTAACACGGCTGATACTACGACCATTTCGTAAAATTTCACGGCGAATGATGATTTCATCCCCAAGCTCTAAGCCTTGTTCAGCAAAAATTTCCGTCAATGCTCGACTATTCTCTACAGAGAAAAGACCTTCAATTTCTGCCTTTGGAGCTCCATGACGAATGACGTCAGTGGTAGCTCTAGCTCCCAACATCATATTCATGGCATCAATAATAATTGATTTTCCTGCCCCCGTTTCACCTGTTAGAACTGTCATCCCTTTTTCAAAATTCAAAGAGATGGATTCAATGATGGCAAAATTTTTAATCGAAATTTCCAGTAACATATAAACCTACCAATTTTTAACTTGTTCAAAAACGTCCTTGGCTTCTTCTTCACTTCTCAAAACCATCAAAATAGAATTGTCATCAGAGATGCAACTAAAGAGCTTATCTGCATACATTTCTAACAACTGACTTTTAACAAAAAGCGTATTTCCTGGGATAATTTGAAGATTAATCATTTGACCCAAGCGTTCAGAATGGATAATGTTGTTTTCCGCTAATTGTAAACTTTTAACTACTGATTTGGGTAGTTCGTAGATATAAGTATTGTTCTTTAACGGAATTTTTACAATCCCCAGTTCTTTAATGTCCCGTGATACAGTTGCTTGTGTAGCAGAGATTCCTGCTTCTTTTAAGTGTTCAACGATTTCTTCTTGAGTTCCGATCTGGTAATCGGTCACAAATTTTCTGATTTTTTCAAGTCTAATTTTTTTATTCATTTTTAAATTCTCTATGTGCTTCTTCTACTACTTGATTTATTTGAGAAAGAACTTGATTAGTTGCCTCCTCTTCTTTACGTAAATAAGCTAAAAATTCGATATTTCCATGGCCACCTTGGATTGGAGAAAAATCTAATCCTAATACCGAAAACCCTTCTCTGACAGCCATATCGATCACTGTTTCTAGTACATGTTGGTGAACCTTAGCGTCTCGAATGATACCATTCTTACCAATTTGTTCACGTCCAGCTTCGAACTGGGGTTTAATTAAAGCAACAACTTGTCCTTGATTTGCTAAAATGCGATGAAGAGCTGGTAAAATTAAGCCTAAGGAAATGAAGCTTACATCAATACTGGCAAAACTTGGCTCCTCTACAAAATCAGCTTTTTCTGCATAACGGAAATTAAACTGCTCCATACTAACAACACGATCATCCTGGCGCAATTTCCAAGCTAGCTGGTTGGTACCTACATCAACTGCAAAAACAAGCTTAGCTCCATTTTGCAACATGACATCTGTGAAGCCTCCCGTAGAAGCTCCAATATCAATCGTAGTTTTGCCATCAACTGACAAGCCAAAGATTTCTAGTGCTTTCTCGAGTTTCAAACCACCACGACTAACGTACTTAAGTTTTTCACCCTTGAGTTTTAACTCAGTATCATCGGGAATTTTTTCTCCAGGCTTGTCATAGCGTTCTCCATTGAGGACAGCAATAACTAGTCCTGCCATAACCCCTCGTTTGGCTTGCTCTCTGGTTTCAAATAACCCTTGTTTATAGGCAAGTACATCTACTCTTTCCTTAGCCATTAATTCTCAAACTTTCTACTATTTTTACAATCGGATCTTTATCAAAAGCCACTAGTTGGCTAATCTCCTCTAGTTTCTCATTGGCTTGGTCCAAGGTCTGGTTGCAAAATTCAATCGCCTTTGGCAAGCCTAACAAAGCTGGATAGGTTGACTTTTCAGCCTGTAAATCCTTTTGAGGAGTTTTACCAATTTCTTCGAAACTTGCTGTCACATCCAATACATCATCTCTCACTTGAAAGGCAAGTCCTATCAACTCTCCAACGGTTTTCAAGTGCAGTTGCATTTTTTCATCCAAACTAGCAAGGATGGCTGCAGCTTGAAATGGAAAGGCAAGAAGTTTACCTGTTTTATTTGCATGAATGGTCTGTAACTCTTCTAAAGAAAGCTCTTGGCGCTCACCTTCCATGTCCAAAACCTGGCCTGCAACCATACCCAAGCTACCTGAAGCTAGCGACAAATTAGCAATTAAATCAACCTTGACCTGACTTGGTAGATCTGCCTGGGCTATCAAGGCATAGGGATCTAAAAAGAGAGCATCGCCAGCTAAAATAGCTAAGGCTTCACCAAACTTTTTATGGTTGGTTAAACGCCCACGACGGAAGTCATCATCATCCATAGCAGGAAGGTCATCATGTATCAAGCTTCCTGTATGAATCATTTCAAGCGCTGCAGCAACCTGGGCATGAGCTGGACAAATAGTAATCTGCAAAGCCTCTAAAACTTCTAAGAGGAGAAATGGACGGATACGTTTACCACCAGCATGAATGGAGTAAAGAACAGATTCCCTTAAACTAGTAGCAAACTGTTGATCTCCGTAGAAATCTTCTAATGCTGATTCGACAAGAGCTAGTTTTTCTTGCTTATTCATGCTAATTCACTTTCTGTTCCATCTTCCTGCATGACTTTAACCAAGGTCTTCTCAGCCTTATCAAGAGTTGCTTGTAATTCCTTTGAAAGGAGCATGCCTTTTTGGAAGGCGGCAATAGCATCTTCTAAAGCAATTTCACCATTTTCCAAACTTTGGACAATAGTTTCAAGCTCTGCTAAATTTTCCTCAAATTTCTTTTGTTTTGACATCTTTAACCTCTAATTCTACTTGACCGTCACGCATCTCAAGCGTCACATGGTCCTTTAATTTTAATTCACTAATCGAAGCCACTACCCTATCCTCTTTTTTGACAATAGCGTAGCCTCTTGCTACGATACGACTGGTATCTAGCATCACAAGGGCTTCTGAGAGCCTTTTGGCTTCTGCTACCTTTGCATCATAGGTCACTGCCATTTGACTGCGTAGGAGCTTTTGTAACTGTTCTAGTCGATCTATATAGCGCTGAACTTTAACCAGTGGAGATAACTGTTCCAAACGGTGACGTTGACCTTGAATATTTTGATAATTTCTAACAATCTCAGACTTCAATCCTTGTTTGAGACGAACTTGAAGTTGATCCAATCGTTGCAAGTAACTGTCATAGAGTCGTTCTGGTTGTCTAAAGATAACAGATTGGCTGAAAACTTTTAAGGCTTCTTTTTTCTTGTTTAATACATGCTGAACAGCTGTGACCATTCTTTTCTCTTGGTTTTGAAGATGGGTCAATAGATCCAATTTTGTAACTGGTGTAGCCAGTTCTGCAGCTGCTGTTGGTGTCGCTGCTCTTTTATCAGCGACAAAGTCTGCCAAGGTGATATCCGTTTCGTGACCAACACTTGAAATGATTGGTAAACGGGATTCAAAAATGGCACGAACAACTATCTCCTCGTTAAAGGCCCACAAATCTTCAATCGAGCCACCACCACGACCTATAATGAGCACATCTAAGTCATCCCTTTGATTGGCTCTCGCAATATTTTTAGCGACTTCTTCTGCCGCGCCTTCCCCCTGAACCTTAGTAGGGTATAAAACAATTTCTACACCAGGGAAACGTCTACTTACTGTAGTGATAATATCCTGAATAACTGCGCCACTAGGACTAGTCACAACACCAATACGCTTAGCAAATTGGGGAAGGGACTGTTTGAAACGGTCTTGAAATAAACCTTCCTCAGCTAGTTTCTTCTTCAGCTGTTCAAATTTTATAGCTAGAGCTCCGACACCATCTGGTTCTGCCTTTTCAATGATAATCGAATAGCTTCCACTTGGTTCATAGATTTGGACACGACCAATAACATTTATCTTCATACCTTCTTCCAAATCAAAACCTAAACGTTGATAGATACCTGACCAAATAGTTGCTTGTATGACTGAACGGTCATCTTTGAGAGAGAAATATTGATGGCTTGGACGCTTACGGAAGTTAGAAACTTGACCAGTTAAATAGACCCGTTCCAGATAAGGGTCTTTATCGAATTTCATTTTCAAATATTTGGTCAAAGTTGATACCGATAAATACTTTTCCATCTCTACCTTCTACTCTATTTCTTGCTTATCCTGGGTATTATTATACCAAAAATATGCTTAAAAATCTTAAATCATATCACTTATAATGAATTATATAAAGTCTTTTTGTTTGCAACCATTAATTTAATACTACAATATCATCAGTATTTATTTGCCTTTTTAAACAGATTTTAACTGAAAAAAATATAATTTTCATTTCAACTATTCTAAAATTTAAATTTAGACGTAATAATACAAGTTTTTGCATACTATTTTTTACTTTTTATGAAAATACTGATATAATAACTTTACAAGGATTAAATTTTTGGATGTAGAAATATTTAATCGCTGTTTCACTTTATAATTAAGTTTTTTGTTGCAATTACTATTAATCTTCGATAATATTAAAAATTAAGATTTACACTTAAAAAAACCATAGGTGTCAAAAAAGGAAAGGGAGCATTTATGACATTTAAACAGGCTGATTTTCAAGAAAAAATCAATATTCAATCACTGAGCACTTTATATGGGAGACAAATTGGTACTGTAAACTACATTACAAAATTCCCAGGTAAGATTACACTTCATTGTAATCTTGATTTGTTTAATGTTAAAGAAAACTACCCGTATCACCTGGAACTTTATCTGGTTCGACCAAATCAATACAGTGATAAAATTTTATCTTCAACAATCACATTTGAGGATTCAACTTTGATTGAAACAAACGATGGATATGGTAAAACAAGTATAAATTTTGACTTTGTACTTTCTTTAGTTCAATCTGGAGATTATCGTTTAGATTTTATCTTATCAGATAAAAAAAATAACGAGTTAGATAAGAAATATACTTATCTTTATTTTGGCACAGAAGAAAAATAATAAATTATTTTAATATTAAGCTTATTATTCTACTGAGATTAAATAATAATATAGTGGTTGGCCACCATATACTAATTCTACTTCAATATCTTCATATTTTTCTTCAACTAATTTTGCTAATTTACTAGCTTCTTCTTCTTTAACATCTTCTCCATAATATATACTTACTATAGAAGAATCTGCATCAACTAGTTGATCTATAAGTTTTTCAAATGTATCTTCAATTTTCTTTTCTGAAATTGTAATCTTGTTTTCATTTAAACCCATAAAATCGTCTTTTTCTATTTTTACACCTTCAATTTCAGTATCTCTAAGTGCATATGTGATTTGTCCAACTTTTACATTTGAAATCGCTTCAGTCATAAGCTCAACATTTTCTTCTACAGATAAAGATTCATCGAAATTAAATAAACAACTAAAAGCTTGAGGTATTTGTTTAGTCTTAATAACATGAAGTCTTTTTTCTGAAATTTTTGCAGCTTGTTCTGAAACAAGTATTATATTACTATTGTTTGGAAAAACAAAAATATCATCAGCGTTAATCTTTTCAACTGCTTTTAAAATATCTTCAGTTGAAGGATTCATTGTTTGTCCGCCAGTTATAATTTCATCTATTCCCATACTTTTAAAAATCTCATCTATACCTTCTCCAGTTGATATAGAAATAAAACCATATTTTTTATGTTCTTTTACTTCTTCAGAACTTTTAGCTTCTTCAACTTCTTTATCAGTATGATGTAAATGATTATGTTGCCTTCTCATATTATCAATTTTTAAGTCATGTAATGGTCCAAATTCTAATGCCCATTCAATTGCTTGTCCTGGGTGGTTAGTATGAACATGTACTTTTATAATATTATCTCCTTTAACAACAATTAAAGAATCTCCAATACTTGCAAGCTTATCTCTTAAAACACCATATTCTTCTGAATCACTTGTAACCATAAACTCAGTACAGTATCCAAATTTAATATCTTCATCTTGTTGTGCTGCTAAATGTTCAATTCTTGCTGGTTTATTAAATTCATATGTGTTTTTAATTTCTACAATTTCATCTCCTAATGCACCTTCTAAAAGATACATTAATCCACGTCCACCAGCATCAACTACTTCTGCTTCTTTTAAAATAGGTAGGATTTCAGGAGTTTTTTCCAAACTTCTAAAACCTTCCTTTAAAATTTCTTTACAAAATTCTATTTCATCATTATAATAAGTGTAATTAGCTTCTGCAAATTCTCCCATTTCTCTTATAACTGTTAAAATTGTTCCTTCAGTAGGTTTTATAACTGATTTATAAGCGACCTTATAAGCATTTACAAAACATTCCTTAATAGTTTCAACATCAAGTGTTACACTTTCTTTACTTCCTAAATAGAAACCCCTTAAAATTTGAGATAAGATTACTCCTGAGTTTCCTCTTGCGCCCATCAATGCCCCATCGCTAATAGCTTTAGTAACATCCGCACAAGTATTAATTTTTGAATTTTCTAAATTCTTTATTGCTGATTTAATAGTCAAAGACATATTTGTACCTGTATCTCCATCAGGAACCGGAAATACATTTAAGCTATTAACTATCTCTTTATTTGATTCAAGATAATTACGAGCTCTTACAAATGCCATTTGCAATTGTTCACTATTTA
>ERZ773233.913-NODE-913-length-17999-cov-6.645453_pt1 | contig 17999 bp, 10 predicted proteins | sample MGYA00580991_ERZ773233 | MGnify/ENA primary metagenome ERZ773233 (study PRJEB29015, sample SAMEA2738178) | human oral metagenome | biome: human oral; feature: human-associated habitat; material: saliva | place: China | collected 2161 ...
AATGATTCTCAAGTCTTATCTTGATGAAAATAAATCTGAAAATAAGGTATGGTATGCAGAGTATAACAAAGTAGCTACAGATCTTGGTATTATCAACCAAGGAGCTGGAGCAGAGCCAGTACTCAGAAATAATGTCGCACTCATGCTCTTTAGAGCATATAAAAATCAAGTATTTGATTGGAGAGATATTGATTACTTCTCTTATGTACTTGAATCTAGAGACTTGTTTGTTAAATAAAATAAAAAACTCAGAGAGTACTTCTTCTGAGTTTTTTTACAAACAACAAATAATATTTAATTACTCCCACTATCGTAATACCTAAGATGAAAGATAGTATAAACACTATCCAATAACTTCCTTCCCCATATAAGGTTGAAGAGCTTTTGGAATTCTGATTTTCCCTTCTTTTGTTTGATGATTTTCGATCAACGCAATAAGGAAACGAGGCGTTGCGATTGCAGTATTGTTAAGGGTATAGCAATATTTGATATTACCCTCACTATCACGATACCTAAGGTTAAGTCTACGAGCTTGAAAATCCAAAAATGCTGTTACTGAATGTGTTTCCCCATAACTATTTCTAGATGGCATCCAGCATTCTAGATCTGCTGAATTATATTTTCCAATTGCCAAATCTCCAGTACAAAGCTGTAATTTACGATAAGGAATCTCAAAATCCTCCAAAATTGACATTGCATTTTCAAGCAAGATATTATAGTACTGATCTGACATTTTTTCATCTGCTGGCAAGATCATCACTTGTTCAACCTTTTGAAACTGATGTACTCTATAAAGACCTGCAGTATCTTTTCCATAAGTCCCTGCCTCACGACGATAACAGGTAGAAAAACCTGCATACTTCTTTGGCAAATCCTTTTCATCAAGGATTTCATTCATATGATAGGCAGTTACTGGAATTTCAGAAGTCCCAATAAGCCATTGATTATCTCTCTCCATCCAGTAAGCATCTTCCTCTCCTCCAGGAAAATAACCTGTTCCAATAAGACACTCTGGATTTACAATATTTGGTACTTGCATAGGAGTAAATCCTCTTTCTACAAGCCTCTTGAGAGTATATTGCAAAACTGCCTGCTCCAAGAGCATGCCATCTCCTTTGAGAAAATAACTTCTTGCACCACCAAGCTTAACTCCTCTCTCTACATCAACCATATCATACTTTTTCATCAAAGTCATATGATCTAGAGGCTCAAAGTCAAAATCAGGCTTTTCTCCGACAACCTTTACTACTACATTTTCACTATCATCCTTCCCAGCTGGCACATCTGAGTGTAAAGAAGTATTTGGCATCTTCAAAAGTTGAGCTTGTAAGCTTTCTGTTACTGTATTGTGTTCAGCTTCAAGTTCTTGAATTTTTCCTTTAAGTTCTTTTGCAGCTTGATAGTTTTGCTGTGCAGCAAACTGTTTTTGTTCTGCTTTTGTCTGATCAATTTGAAGCTGTAAAGCCTTTCTCTGATCATCCAAAGTCAAAACTGACTCAAGATCAATCTTCATATTCCTTTTCTCCAAAATCTGCTGATATCCAGCAACATTCTCACGTACCTTTCTAAGATCTATCATTATTGATACAAAAAAATTAAAATCTGATTTCTTTTTTAGTTTAGCTTTTTACCTCAAAACTTCAATTGAAAATTTTAAAAAAATATCCTAGAAATGGAAAAATCCTAGGATATCAACAAATTATCGAATTCTCTCTAATAAAGCTTCAGCATCAAAAGCTGATTCTGAGAGCTGATATTCTGGGAATATACTTCTCAACTGGTCATAGTCTGGAGTGATAAAGGTTATCAACTCGTGAGAAATTCCTAATTCCTGAGCAAAAAAGTTTTTTAAATCTGAATCAGGAAATTGATCAAGGATTATCGTCAGTTTTTTGATCTTTTTGATTTGATTTTTGAGTTGCTCAGAATGCAAAAGTGAAGTCTGTCAAAGCAAAGTCAAGTGATAGGCCTGAGGCTTTTCTAGCAGATACTGAGAAAGTTTTACAGCCTCTTCAAAATAGTTTCCCATCATCAAGATATGATGCTCTGCATCTGGATTATTGATAAGCGAAATCATCGCCGGTTGCTCTGCCAGAGCCTTATCAATAAATACCAACTCATCCTCCTCTGCTCCTAAAGTATAGATAGAGTCTGCAATTTCCTGATTGATTAAAGAAAAATACTTTTTCCCAGCCTTTGACAGTCCAGTAAAAAACTGATTTTCATCAAAAGGGAATAAAAGATCAAAATCTAATTTTAACAAAGGATAATAAGCCTTAAATTCACAAGATACCTTATAGCCAATACTTGAGATCCCATCAAATGCATTAAGAATTTTCACATTCTCAAAGATCTCAAGCTCCTTCAATACAAAAGAAACTGTCAATTGATCCAAAATCACAAGAATTGAGTCAGTCTTTTTTATTTTGTATTCTTGAATAAGCTCTCCAAGCGGTCTTTCTAAGAAAAGAAGATTATCCTGCTGCCTGTCGATTTTTCTCTCTGAAATAATCCAATCAAAATGAATCTTCTCTTGCTCCAAAAGCTCAAAAAAATATTCATGAGTTACTAACTTAGATAGATTGCTACTATGCATGCATAAAGATTACTATTATAAATCATAATTGAGAATATATTGGGCAATCTGCTTGAAAATAGGACCTGCGGTATTACCTCACCACTGATTTGATCTTGGACGACGAATCCAAATCAAAACCACATATTTTGGATTATCCGTTGTAACAATTCCAGCAAAGGTTCCATTTGTCCATCCTTCTCCTCCACGGTACCTTCCTCTAAAGGCAACCTGAGAGGTTCCAGACTTTGCTCCAAGTTTTGCAGTTTCAATATTGGATTTTTTACTATATCCGGGATTAGTAGATATAATATAATGAAAAGCTGACTTAAGTTTTTCTGTCGTCTCTTGTTTAAAGATTTTTACAAAATTATTTCTCTGAGTATAGATATTATCTGGATTCTTCTTATCAACAATATTCTGAATAATCGTAGGTTGACGATAATATCCACCATTTACCAGTGCAGCATACGCAGATGCCAACTGAATATTAGTCATTGAAACTCACTGACCAAACGCATTATTAAAAAACTGTGTCATATAAGCAAGACTTGCTTTTGGAATACTTCCTTCTTTTTCTCCTGCAAGTTCAATATTGGTCAACTGTCAGAATCCAAGCTTCTCCAAATAGTTATAAAAGACAGCCTTTCCAAGCTTCTGAACCACTCTCACCATACCCACATTACAGGAATAACTGAATGCATGCAAAAAATCATGATATCCAGAACAGTCTTTAGACGCATTTTTAATGGTATATTTATCAATCTTAATTGATCAATCATCCTGATATTTATCTTCAAACCTAAGCTCATCTGCATCAAGTCCAATCCCCACAGTAAAAGCCTTTACAATACTTCCAGGCTCAAAAGGAACCGTAATATTTTTATCAACAAAAACCTGAGAACCTACAACATTTTTCGCAAGGAATTTCTGCTGACCAGACAAAGCTCTTTCATTCCATTTAGCTTGCTTGTACGCCCCTCCAGAATAAACATAAATAGGAATATCAACATAACTCTGATTATCAACCAAGGATGCATACTCTTTTCCCAAAGGAACAAGCATATATGCATCATTATAATCATTTGGATTAAAAGTTGGTGCATTAACAGAGGCTTTAACCTGACCATTTTCAGTATCTAAAACCATAACACTAATCCAGTCCGCCCTCAATGAAGAGACTTCTGCCTTTGCTAATCTCTCTACTTCTTTTTGAAGCCCCACATCAATAGTCAAATAAATATCATTTCCATCAGTTGCACTTGAGATTTCAAATTCATCTGTCCCAATATTTCCAAACCAAGAAGTTGTTCTTCACTTGAGAGTTCCCTTTTCTCACTTCAGCACAGCATCAAAATATTCCTCAATACCATAATGTCCATTTCCCTCCTTATCTACATATCCAAGGACATTAGACAGAAAATCTCCATAAGGATAGTACCTCATCACATAAGGCTCCAAAACCAAAGAATACAAAACAGGAGTTCTAATCGTCTTCTCATCCTTTCTACTCAAAGTTGAAAGCTCCTTTTCATGCTTTACTTTAAGTTCTCTGACCTCCTGAGCTAAAGCAGGATTTAAGCCTGAAATAATCTTAATATATCTCCATTCCTTAGGACTAAAAATAGAATCAAATCCATTTGGCAAAGGAACCTTCCATTTCTCAAGAAGCTTTTTTACTGTTTTTCTTGCATTATCTCTATTTGCATCTGTCAAAACACTGGTCAATATACTCACATAATTTCCATTTACCTTCAAATACGGTAAATTAAGCCCTGAGAGTTCATTCAAAAACTCTTGATTAGAAAAATATCCCAAAGAATTCTGACTTCTGATTCAGATTTGAATCTTTTCATTAAGCCTTTCTACGATCAAAGCAATCGCTTTATCTTTGGTAAATCCAGAAAGCACCTGCTGATACTGAGCATTATACCCAGAAAAATCAAACGTATCATACTCAGGTGAAGCACTTCCATTTCCATAATAAAACAGATCTGGCTTTTTAGGCAAAAGAGGCTTGCCAGAAAAAAGCTCTATATTTTTCACACAGTCCTCGTGAGAAACCTGCCTCATACCATTAATCTCACACAAATGCTTGTAAACAATTGGCGTAATAAGCTGGATAAACCTTGGTTTCATAGGCTTCCCTCTAAGTGATGCTGGCAAATTAAATCTCGGATCTGACTCAAAAGTCCAATTAAGCTCTTTTGCATCGACTGCCAAATCATAAAGGGTAATATTTTCAGTTAATTTTACTGGATGTCCTCACTTATCCAAAGCATAAATATTTCATCTATCTGGATCCAAAAGGGATTCCTTATAATGTTGCTGAGAAAGGAGCTGATCATACATCTGATGATCAAAAATCTGTAGCTGCACCAACCTAATAATAATTATTACAAACAGAAAACAGAAAAAACCGATAAGCTGAAGCTCCTTTCTTGTTATAAAAGACTGAATCCATTCAGACTGCATCCATTTTTGAATCAGATTTTTATGTTTTTTAAATGATATTTTAGAAGATGAAAATCAAATCATCAGTAGAGATTAGCGAGTATAAAAGCCCTTGCTATCAAAGCTCGTCTGGAGAGTAAAACTATAATCCTTTAGCATATTTTTCACAACAAGCGGCAATGAAGCTGTATTAAGTTTTGTCGTCATTACCATCCTAATATAAGGATTAATTTGAGCGGACGACTCCTTCCATGCATATTCTGGATTCTTATTAGGAGTAAGCGTAATATCCCAATTTTCAATACTAATAGCATTATCAAAAAGATTTACCCATCCATCATTCTCATCCTCAGGCAACTTATAATTAGAATAGAGTGGAATATCTGCTCATTTACAGATAAATCCTTCTCAAGCATCACACGCCCAAGTATCGATCTCACCATCATAAGTCTTTGAATCTGCAGCCTCAAACTTATGCTTACTACCAGCATCAAATCCCCTTAATTTAAGCATTTGAATGGTATAGCTACAAGTTTCTGGATTTGTAGCCTCCTTACAAATCTGCTTTCTTCTAAGAAAAAGTCTCCTAGTCCCATCATGAGAAATCAAATAAAGTTCTTTAGGATGAGCATCAGAAAATGCTACAGGTCATGTTCCAAGGTCCTTGTCATCAGCATCACCCACATTGGTAAATCTCTCGTCTCTTTGTTCATTGATAAGATTAAACTTCCCCTGACCATCAGTATCTTTTCCCATATTCCAAAACATTGCCTTATATTGCCCATAGGAAAGTTTTCTATCATTAGAAAGAAGAGAGGGATTATTTGAATCAAAATATCTAACATAATGAAAGTCTTGCTTTACACCAGGAACCGAAGTCTGATTCCCATAACTCGTAAACTCCTTGTAATATTCATCGGTTAAATTACCAGTTCCGACATGTTCTCTATTAAAATATTCCTCATAGTCTATAGTATAATCCTGAAAAAGTACAGCAAATCTATTCATCACATCATTTGACTGCTCAATAAGTTGCATTCTTGCATCATTAAAGAGTTTCACTCTAGGGAGCGTTGTCATTACAGAATAAATTGTTGTAAAAAGACTCCCAGAGATAATAACCACTAGGAGCATTTCTACGAGAGTAAATCACTTCTTTCTCATGCTATCTTTACTATAAAAAAACAAAAAATCTGATTTTAAGTCCCTATTGATAATCAAGAAGGGAGAATTATAATTCTCCTCATCGATTCTATCTATTATCCATTAATAAGTTGATTGATTTTAGCTCTTGTTTGAACTCCAAATCGCCCATATCCTGTCTTCTTCTTTTCTTTACCAGTCACAACACCATATTTAAGTTGGAATTGGTAAACCGCCTCAATAGTTGCCTTATCATATACCCCATTGATTGTTCCATGATAAAGTCCCCAACTAGTGAGCAAAGTCTGAAGAGATTTTACCTGCTCGTGATACTGCCCTTTTTTGAAGGCTTGAGTAAATGTAGTCTTAACCGGAGCTACTGGATTGGTTTCTCAAACTTGTGGATTATTAGAAACTGTAGGAGCAGGAATATTCTGAGAAGGATTTTCCACTACTTCAGACTTTTCAACCTTTTGTTGTGGAAGCTGAGCGTTTAGTATCAATCTAAAATCTCTAAGCAAAGTTGTTGTAAGAGAAGAAAGACTACTAGAAATCTTTGCTGCAAGTTTTTGTTCAAGAGAAACAAGATTCAAAGAGTTATTATTAAGTGCATAAGTAACAGCATCCATTCCTGTCACCACAGCACTTGACTTTTGATCCAAATCTCTCAAATAAGGATTGAAATTGAGCGTTGAAGTAAGTAAAATAGGACAATTTACCTTTCCTGAACCATTGTCAAACATTTGATGAAGTTCAGCATAATTAGATGCTAAATCCTGATAGATTCCGTAGTCAAAGTTCTCAGAGAAAACAGCATACAAAGCCTTTTTTGATTCCTTTTCAAACTTTTTAAGAAAATTCACTTTGTGGCTTAGAAATTTTGCCTGAAGCTCAGCATCTCAACTTCCATTAGTCTCAGAGATGATCTGACTCAACTGAGAATCAAGACTTTTCCCCAAATCAACTCTTGTATTTTCAAGATTCTTCCAAAGATTAGTTTGCTTATTAATAGCATCATTCAAACCAGAAAAAGACTTATTTACCTCATTCATAGCTTTATCAACTTTTGCCAAAGTATCAATTCTTCCTGCTAAAGTTTCAAGTAATGCCTCGTTATTCTTAATGTATTGTTCATAAGTCTTTCTCACTTGAGCAGACTTACTATAATAATCACTTTCTAATCCGGTAATTTTAAGAGCATTTTGATTATAGAAGTTATCTAGACTATTTCCAAAAATCAAACTATCTCAGCTTGCAATACCATAGCTCAATTTCTTAATCTCCCCATCAAGTTTAATATATTCATTGAGAATTGAGTTTTTAAGGTTTTTTGTTAAAACAGAATAATCTAAAGTCTGATTTTCTCCAGTAACCACCCCAAGACATGAAGCTGCATTAAAAAGTCTACTTTCAGAGAATCTCTTGTTATCCCTTGCAATACTGCGAAGTTTATTTTCACTTCCAGAGAGATTTTTCAAGAGAGAATTCTTATGGTTTTCGAGCTTGTTAGAAAAACTTTTAAGTTCTGAAGAAGTAGAACCAGCTGCAAAAGTCAATCCTCCCATAAAAGCAACAAGAACAAAAAGTCCTAGTCAGATTTTTTTCATTTTTTTCCTGTTTTACAAAGTAAAGATTTACAATATTCTATGAGTACAGTTTTTTAATACAATTTCAAGTTGAAATCAGAAAAAAAAACAATACAAGTAGACAAAAAGCGATTTTTATATTTTTTATGTATTCTCTATGACACTCATTCCAACAATTATTGAAAAAACAAAAGCCTGAGAAAGAGCCTACGATATTTACTCTAGACTTTTGGAAGATAGAATTATCTTTGTAGGAGAACAAGTACACAGTGCAATGGTAAATACTATCGTAGCTCAAATGCTCTATCTAGAAAAAAAAGATCCTGACAAAGATATCATCATGTATATCAATACTCCAGGAGGAGAAGTTTACTCTGGATTAGCGATTTACGATACAATGCAAATTCTCAAATGCGATATACAAGTAATCTGTACTGGATTAGCAGCATCGATGGGATCAATTTTTCTCGCTGGAGGAACAAAGGGAAAGAGATTTGCACTTCCTCACTCTAGAGTAATGATTCATCAACCTCTCATCTCAGGAGGTGGAATTTCAGGTCAGGCAACTGATATTCAAATCGAAGCCGAAGAAATGCTCAAAATCAAAGAAACTCTAACCAAGATCATGGCAAAACACACAGGAAATTCTTATGAAAAATGCCTTGCCGACATGGAAAGAAACAAGTGGATGTCCCCTCAAGACGCTCTAGAATACGGACTTATCGATAAAATCATTGGAGAGTAAAAAAGCTCTCCTTTTATTTCCCTTCACTTACCCTGCTCATGAAAATTGCACTCTTTGGAGCTTCCCCTCGCCCAGATAGCCTCGCACTCAAAATTCAAAATCGTATCATCAGTTGGAATCAGACTTTTTTCCCTATTAATCCCAAATACGAGGAAATTGATGGGATTAAAACCTATCCTGACCTCACTTCGCTTCCTGAAATGTCTGATTTAGTTGTTTTTATGACAAATCCTCAGATCAGTTTTACCCTTTTGGATCAAGTAGCAGCAAAAAAAGTCAAAAAAGTCTGGTTTCAGCCAGGTTCATTCGATAATTCTGTGATCTCAAAAGCTGAATCGCTCGGTCTCAAAATCAATACGACGCACTGTATGCTCGTTGCACCACAAAACCTTGTAGAAGAGTTTGTAAACAAGGACTAAAAGAAAGATTCAAAAGAGTGATCAAATACATCCAACTACCTTCATCTCGTATAAATCAAAAAACAAATATGACCACCTTTAATCTTAACTCCTATGTACAAAAAACACTCAACAGCTATCTTGCAATTTTCCCTGAAGAAAATCAGAGATTCACAATTCTGGAAAAACAGCTCACCAACTGAGAAAATATTTGATCAAGAAAAAACTTTAACGGTCATATGACAGCATGTGCATATCTTATCAATAATAGAAAATGCCTAAAAATTCATCATATTGGGCTTGATAAATGGCTTGCTCCTGGAGGCCATCGAGAAGAGGGAGACAACGAACTCTATCATACTGCCATGAGAGAACTCAGCGAGGAAGCATGAATCAAACACGCAGAACTCCATCCCTGGCATAAAGAGCATGAAATGTTGCCACTGGATATTGATACCCATTACATTCCTCATAACGAAAAAAAGAATGAAGATGAACATTCTCATCATGACTTTAGATTTGTTTTTGTCTTAAATTCAGATCACAAGATCAATCTCCAAGAGGAAGAAGTTTCTGGATATGAACGAGTTTGAGCGGATAAATTCCCACAAGATCCTTCTTCTCAAGCTATTCTTGCTAAACTCCAAGACCTCAATCTCCTCTAAAATTATAATATAAAAAAATTAAAAAATCTGATCCTAGGTCAGCATTTAACCTTTTTTCTCGAGTATATGAAAATTCTCGTTGGCCTCTCTTGAGGCGTTGATAGTGCAGTCTCTGCTTATCTTCTCAAACAGCAATGACATGAGGTTGTTGCTGGTTTTATGAAAAACTATACCTCCGATAGCGGAAATTGCACCACCTACAACGATTCCATCGAAGCTATCAAAGTAGCAGAACATCTCGGTATCGAAATTCGCGCCTACGATCTCCAAAAAGAATATCAAGAAAAAGTCATTGACTATATTTTTGACGGATACCAAAAAGGAATAACTCCCAATCCTGATGTCCTCTGCAATTCACTGATCAAGTTTGATGTTTTCCTAGATAAGGCATTGGAAGAAGGTTTTGACAAAATCGCAATGGGACACTATGCAAGAATCACTGAAGATGAAAACTGAATATTTCACCTTCTTCGTGGAAAAGACCACCACAAAGATCAGACTTATTTTCTTTCTTGACTCAATCAATTTCAACTCAGCAAAGCCATTTTCCCTATTTGAGACCTAGAAAAATCTCAAGTAAGACAAATAGCTAAAGAAATCTGACTCCCTAATGCAGATCGCCCAGATTCTCAGGGATTATGTTTCATCTGAAATGTGCCAATCAAACAATTTCTTCTACAAAAACTCCCTATCAAAAAAGGTCCAATCAAAACCCTTGATGGGAAAACTGTTTGAGAGCATGATGGAGCTTACTTTTTTACCATTGGACAAAAACAAGGTCTCGGACTTAATTTCAAAGCCTACGTCTACAAAATTGATATTGAAAACAATACCGTATATGTAGGGGACAAGGAAATTCCAGAGCTCAACTCCTCTACCATCTCAGTCAAAAATTGGCATCGAATCTGAGAAGAAAAAGCTATTGGATCTAAATTTCAAGGTAAAATCCGCTATCGCCAAAATCCTGCTGTAGAATGTATCTTAACCAAAAAAGAAAATTCTGACTTAAGTTTTTCGTTTTCCTCACCACAACGAGCCATAGCACCTGGACAGGTATTTGTCGTTTATCAATGAGAAGAATGCCTTGGCTGAGGAATAATTAACTTGACATAACTAAAAAAAGTTAGCACTCTACAAAATTCTTTTCTCCAAACACAAAAAAGACAGAAAAACCTGAGTTCTGTCTTTTTTCTTATATACATCAGTAAATTATTTCACAAAGAGATCTCTAGAATTAAGTACATAAGAGAAGTAATTGATATTTCTCCAATCAAATACTTGATTTTTGTACGCTCTAAAGAGCATCAGTGCGACATTATTTCTGAGTACTGGCTCTGCTCCAGCCCCTTGGTTGATGATCCCAAGATCTGTAGCTACTTTGTTATACTCTGAATACCATGTCTTGTTTTCAGACTGTTTTTCATCAAGATAAGCCTTGAGAATCATTCTGATAAGGACTGCATTTACTTCTGCTTTACTAATAGCGTCAAACGGTCTAAATTCACCATCTCCCATTCCACTTCCTTTCATCACTCCAAGCTGATAAGCTAGCGTAATATAAGGTTTGAGGCTTGGATCTGCATTTTCTACATCAGAATATTTTACTGACAAGTTCATATCTGGTTTTCTACAAAGCACATTGATTGCAAAGTTTGAAAAGATCTTAGCGGCTTCTTCTCTCGAAAGATTTCTATAAGGATCAAAACCTTCTACATTATCAAACATCGTCATCTCATAACTTCGCAAAAAAGACAAAGCTTTCTTAAATTCTTCAGAAGTTACAACTTTTTCAGAATCTTTGATACCAAGATATTCCCTTCTCGTATAACACTTTCCATTTTCGATTGTTGGATTGAAGATTACGGTATCTTGATATTTAGTCTTACCATCAATAAGTTCAGGTTTTGTGTCTGATGGTTCTTCAACCTTTCCTGTCAAAGAAAGTACTTGATCTCCTGTAATCAGAGTCTGATTTTTACCGGTATTTACCTGAGATTGAGGAGCATCGCACTTTCCATCTGTTCTACTTCCTGAATGATCCCCATTAGGACAGTTATCATACACAACACTTACACTAGAAGAATCATCTGAATAAGGCGGTCTTACCTTAATAGTAAACTCTCCTATTGTTACATTCCCTATTTCATCACGAGCAGAAACAGTCACATCATAGTTTCCTTTCGCTGTAGGAATTCCTGAAATTGTTACTGTCTTTTCTTTAGGATTAACTTCAGTAACATTAAATTTCACCCCATCTGGAAGTCCATCTATTTTAACCTTATCCACTGCTTTATTATCCTTTACCATGAAATTAAGATCTGTTACAGTCCTTCCTCTTTTTGTAGAAACTTCTTTGGTAGGGAAGTTTTCAAAAGTTGGTGCAGGATCTACCGTGATCGTTGCTTTAACTTCACTAGAAAGTCCTCTAGCATCAGTTACTTTCATAATAAGGGTATAGTTTCAAGCAGCAAGGGATTTTTTAAGGATAAGTTTATTTCCTTCTATAGCATGTATAGCAAAAGCTTCATTATCATTTCCTTCAGTAATTTCATAAGAAAGCTTATCTCCTTGCTTATCATTAGCAGGCAAGTCTAACAGATGAGTATCTTTCGGAGTTATCTCAGCGATAGTTTTTGAGATCGGATCAAGCTTTGGAGCGATATTGATATTAAGTTGTCCCAAAGAAACTCAAGTCAGATTTCAGACTTTATCTCTTACTTGAAGACAGAGATATTGATTATTATAGTTTGAGTCTGAAAAATCAAAAGTATATTTGAATAGTTCTGTTGTTTGAGATTCTAAACTTCCTAAACTCACATAGTTATCACAAGTTTTATTTGAAGATATTCCATAAGTTATAGCTCAATCATTATAATTAGGATCTGATTTTTCATTCTCTTTCCAAAGTCCTGCTCCTCACTCATCTTTAACTTCAAAGTTAACTATCCATTTTCTTCATAAATCTGAATCTGTTTTTTTTATATCTAAAATTGTTGGTTTTGTTTGATCTATAGTATATCCAGATTTTGTAAGAGAGTTAGTATTTCCTGCTTTATCTATCGCTTCTAGAGTAAGTTCTCAATTAATAATAGGATTTTCTGCAGTAAATTTACATTTCACAAAATTCTTTGACTCCTGAGTACAATTATTAACAAAACCATCATGATCTAAAGTGGTAGGAGTAATAATTTTTACTGCATCTCTATCTATTCCCTGATCATCAATAATAGTAATAATGAAAGGAATTGTTCCTCAAGTAAAAATTTGTTCTGGCTGAATATCTATTGTTGGGTTTGTAGTGTCCTTTGTGAAAGATTGGCTATTGTGTCCTTCTGCTCAAGTGTTATCTGTTGCTTTTACGATAAGAGTTCAAGACTTTGTAATATTGGTAAATGTACAAATTACAGGTTTATCTTTTGAATTTGTCCAAGGAGAGCTTTTTCCATTATCTTCCTGAGAAGTACAGGTTCAAAGCTGAACCTGAGTTCAATCTGGATCTTCAATTTCAATCTTTGTTATAGGTTTTTTACTTGGAGAATACACTGTAAAAGATCAGATCATCTCTGTATTACTGAGCGTAATATTTTCATCTGAGAACTCAATAATCGGAGGAAATTTTATCGTACTTATGGAATAATTCCCTACCGTATCATAACATTTCACCTTCAAAGTATGAACTTCTTCTCAAGGTACAAGCTCTATTTTTTCTCCAGCAGAATTTATGGGAAAAGGAGTAATAGTTTTCGCTTTTCAATGGGAATCTGTATACAACACTTCGCAATATTTTGTTCCTGCTGCTCATTGATCATCAGGAAGCTTTGAAAGAAAAATAATTGGCTTATCAATCTCAGTTCCGTTATTGGTATCTATTTTAAGTTGTGCTAGTTTTGGAGCTTGAGTATCTATGAGATATCCACTGGCCTGTACAGAAGCTTTAATCTCTCTTCCTCATTCAACCTTTTTCGAAAATTTAATTCAGATTTTTCCATTTGGTCTTTCATGAGTAGAGGTAATTTTTACTGTACAATGTGCAACTTTATCATCTGAATTATCAAGTTGACAATCCAGAGAAGAGTGATCAACATTGGTCTGTGCTGAATCAATAGAGAATACCCCAGCATTTAGATCAGCTTGTGTCAATGGATACAAACTCTTAAAAGTAAATCTTGTATCCGTAATTTCTCCACTACTTTGCAATGTTGGTTGTGTAATTAGAAACTCTGGCTTACAATCAAATTTATCTTGTCACCGAATACCCAAGCCTTCAGAGATCAGTCTATCTCTCAAATCAGCAAAGGTACAATACGTAGACTGAACTCCAATATGTCTAAGCTTTGCAAAGTCCAAAATCCCTGCTTGATGTTTGGCATCTATAGCCTCCAAAAGCTTTTTATAATTTTCACTCGGATATCGATAGATACCTTTTACTTTTAATGCATCATCTTTAATAACGATACCTCAAAATTGACCATGATTAATTTGAGAGAAATCCCAATTTGAAATATCCTGAGTAAAACTTGAAGCTCTATTAAACATGAGCCACATACTAGTAACCTTGCTTGTATTCCAACTAGAAATATCAGCATTAAATTTTATAGCATCTGCAAACATTCAACCCATATTGGTCACTTTACTCGTATCCCAATTTCCTATCGGTTGATTGAAACTTTTTGCATTCGCAAACATCCCCATCATATTAGTCACACTACTGGTGTTCCAAGTAGAAATATCTCCGTCAAATTGCTCTGCTCAGTTAAACATCGCATACATATTCTCAACTTTTGACACATCCCAACCAGAAAGACCCTGATTAAAGGTCTTCGCATTCCCAAATACTCATCTCATTTCCTTTACCTTGCTTGTATTCCAACTTCCTATTGGTTGATTAAAATTTGTTGCTCAATAAAACAGATAATCCATGGAAACAACATTGCTCGTATTCCAGTTTCCTATTGGTTGGTTAAAGTTTATTGCTCAATCAAACATATGATTCATCCTCTTTATATTACTCACATCCCAGTTGGAGATATCAGAGTTAAACTTGACCGCACCTTGAAACATACTCATTGTAGACCAAACATTGCTCGTATATTGGTTTGGAGAAAAAAGAATCTGACTCTTAAATCCCTGAAACAAACCATCTGAATCATCAGGAAACCAAACATTTTGCTTAAATTCTACCTTAGCAATCTCCTCTGTTTTCAGACTAAGAGCATTCACCATAGTATTCCAGTTTGTCTTTACTATCTTTCCTGTCCCTGCTCAACGAGGCTGAACAGTCAAAGTCTGCGCACCCTGATCCCAAACTCCATCAACATTCGTTCACAGATCAAAAGTCTTACTTGCGACATTTACCTGAGCAAAGCTAAACAAACTTCGCCCCCCCCCTAGGAAAACGAATCCTAGGAATGCAATTCCTAGCATCTTCCAGAATTTTTTCATTTTTATAATTTTTATCAGTATAAAAAAATAATGTACATCAGGAATGTAGCAATTCCTTTTTATATTACAAGTGAAAATAAACTATGAAAGAGTTTTTACCATTTTAAAATTTTCATTTTTTCGGCTTGATTTGGCAAGAAAATATCAAGATAATTATCAATAATTGCATAACTAAATTCAGAGAAATTCTCCATATTTATTTTTTGAGTTGATGTCCAAGGATATTTTCTTGCAAAAACTTCTTTAATTTTATATTGATTCTCATCAATAGAGAACCCCCTCAAGATCAGATTTTTTTCTTTAATTGTAGGTAAAAAGAGGATCTTTTTCTCACGATCCCAAAGAGAAGTTTCTAAAAGTTTCCCTCCTTGCTGATAAAAAAGGGTCTTTATCTTTTTTAGTTTTCATTGTTCTTCTTCAAAAAAAGAAAAGCTGATTTTTCCATCGTTTTCTTCTATTTCAAGAAAAGAAAACGGCTTTTCATTTAGAAGGAATTTTTCTCATCATTCAAAACTAAGTTCAGGACTGGCAGGAGAGCTTCCTTTCCCTAGATCTCTTGTTGCAAGGAGAGCTCCAGTTTTATGAGTAAAGAAAAGCATATCGCCAATCAGCTCTGCTCCATCAAAAGTCAGATTTCCACTTAATAATTCTTTACTTCCCACCTCAGAAAATTGAGCATCAAAATTAGTTACTTGATAACGATTAAATTTTCCACTAGATAAGGTCGTAATGATACTGCTTTTTGAGCCTCTTGGGAGAATACCATTATTGAGCAAAATTCCACTAAGAAGCGAAGATTTTTGATAATTGAGCTTTGGCTCGAGAGAAAATCTCTGAATAAGCGTCTGATTTTCATTATTATGTTGACTGGTATAGAGAAAATCTTGAGAAAATACTAAATCTTCAAAATTTCAGAAGAGCGTATAATGTTCCTTTTCCTGTGTCGGAATATTAAGGTCAACAACAAGAAAGCTCCAAGTTTTAGGTAATTTGTCATCAAAAAAATATTTTAATCCGCGACAGACCTTTACTTTGGATCAAGTAAGCGGTAATCCATATGCTAAACCTTGCTCTACTAGAGGGAAAAGTTCGGTTTCTGATACCTTATGTTTTACGACATTTTCGAGTGTTGTTTTTGAAATGTCATTAACTGAAATTAGATAAAATTTTTCATTTTGTAAATGTATTTTAGCAATCTTTCCTGTTTGTTTGAAAAGGTGAACAGGAGTGAGTTTCGTATTTGAAATTTCATAGATCAGAAGTAAACTCTCATCTTTATTATTCACTTTCTGTGAAGCACTAATTAATAAGAGTTTTTCTCAAAAGAATTGTACTGAAACATCGTAAAAAGATTTTGGAAGTTTGATTTTTGCGATTTTTTTTACAGCGTTAAGGTTGATAAGTGAATTTCCTGGCTCTTTTGGTCATTGAACGATCGTAAGAATCTGATTTTTTTTGTCATAAAGAGGGATAAACGTAGTGCTGGTGCTATGAGTTTCTCAAGTATTAAAAAATAAAGGATAAGTCTTTTTTATCCCATATTCTTCTTCTTGAAGAGCTTTGTATTTAAGAAGCTGTTTAATTTGTTTATTGAAATCTATACAAGAACTAATTTCTTGTCGGTCATGATTCTTTCAAGAGTTTGCAAAAGTGGCAACTGGACTTATTCCAATAAGCATTCCAATAAAGAAGAGTATTTTTTTATTCATCATCTCTCAGAAAAGATAAATTACCTTTATGTTAAGGTTTCATTTCTTTTTTTCAAGAAAGATTGTATCTTTTATTATGAATGAGGATTTTAAATTAGGAGTAATTTTTTTCAATATCTTGCTTTTTTAAAAAAAATTGATATAATAAAAGTGTCTTATTTCAAAAACAAAAATCTGAGTAATGTCACAAACACCAACATCAAAATACTTGTATCTTCAAATCAAACCATTCAAGGACAATGAACTTTGAGTGGGGCATTGGGAAAAATTAATAAAAAATCTTATTTCTCTTAAATCTAAAAAAATTAGCTTTCTTATCTGTGGAAATCGCAATGATATTCAGCTTTTTGTGAAATTGCCAAAAGATTTTCAAGTATATTTTCAAAATACTTTCTATACGACTTTTACCACTTCCGATCTTGTAAAGAGTGATCGTATTTGTTTAGCAGGGGAGAGGGTGTATCTTGGATTGATCAAGGAATCTTTTTTCTCTGGGAAAAAAATGTCCGGAATCTTCAAAACTAAGGAGGAATTTACCAAAGATGGTTCCTATCTTGATCCAATGAGTGATATTTTCGCGGTTTTCCAAAATGTAGATAGAGATTCACAGCTCAAGATTGCTTTTGAATACACTTTCAAGCTTGAGGAGGATGAATTGACTAAATTATTCAGCTTTTTTGGGAAAGTGTTTAGTTATCTTTGGCGAGGGGGAGAGAAGAAAAAAGAGGAAGGTTCGGAAAATTCAGTTTTTGAGCAAGATTTATTGATGAGTATTTGGTATAGTATTCAGACTAAAGATGTGTATATAAAAGAGAATATTTCCTCTCTTCTCAACTCAGTTTTTGCACCTTTTTTAGCGAATGGAAGTTTTGTTAAAAAAGAAAAAGCTGAATGGATGCCAGTAAGTTTTTCTCAAGCGATCAATGTTTTCCATCTCCCAACAAAAATCAATTTTATTAAAGGTCTAGATTATACCGTTTATAGGAAATTACCTTATCCAACCACGCTTCCTACGCCAGATAATACGCCAGCAAAGGAGCTTACCCTTCTTGGTGATACGGATTATAGGGGCGATAATATTAGATTTTGAATTCGTGAAGAAGATAAATTTAGGCATATGTATATCGTAGGTAAGACCTGAACTGGAAAATCTACCTTCATCAACAATATGATTATTTCTGATATGAGAGCTGGAAATGGGCTTTGCCTGCTTGATCCACATGGAGAGCTCGTAGATGATCTGCTGGAATATATTCCTTCAAATCGTATCAATGATGTGATT
>ERZ773233.918-NODE-918-length-17953-cov-7.473740_pt1 | contig 17953 bp, 20 predicted proteins | sample MGYA00580991_ERZ773233 | MGnify/ENA primary metagenome ERZ773233 (study PRJEB29015, sample SAMEA2738178) | human oral metagenome | biome: human oral; feature: human-associated habitat; material: saliva | place: China | collected 2161 ...
ATAAAAAAAATCCCCGCTCATAGTATTCTCTACGAGCGGGGAAATATTATTTCTGTTGGTTAGATAACCTGAGGGCTTCTGTCCAGAAGGCGTCTTCTTCGTCTATGTGTTCAGAGAATAACCAAACCTCTTGTATTTTGTCGTTCTCTACCCGATAGAGGTCGATGCGTCTCATTCGTATACTTTTGTCAAAAGCAAAGGCCTCAAAAGCAACGGCAGCAACTACCAAATGATTGTTTTCGGTGATATAATTAATTTGGTCAATAGCAAAAGTGCCTCCACTGAGCTGTGCCATTCTTCCTAAATGAGAGAATACAGCCTCTTTACCTTTGTAGCTACCTGAAATAGCCCCTTTCCCTGGTTGGTGCCATACTAAGCCATCGGCTAATAAACTGCCTACTTTCTCAAAATCTCCTTTAGCTAAGGAGACATAAAACTGATGTACAATTTCTGTTTTTGTCATTTTTATATGAATTTTTCTTTGTTATTTCTTTTGTCTTTTTGATTCTCTCCCCCTTTCCTCAAATATATGTCTCTGGGTGTAAGATTATCCAATGGTTCATGAAATATTCTCTCATTATAATAGTCTACCCATTGCTCAATAGCCTTTCCCAATTCAGAGGGACAGAAATAATGATTTAGTTTTATCACATTTTTCATCGATCTGTGATATCGTTCTATCTTTCCCTGCGTCTGCGGATGCAAGGGTTTGCCATGGATATGCTTTATATTATATTCCTTACAGAGATACTGTTTGAGAGAGAAAGCAATATAACATGGTCCATTATCTGATAACAGACAAGGAGGATTCTGAAGTGTAACTCCTGCCTTCTTAATTGCTTTATCTATAGTTCTGGATACATCATCAGAAGTCATACTCGAACATAACTCCCAGTGGATAATATACCTGCTGTGGTCATCAATTACCGTAGAGAGATAATACCAGCCTAACCCTTGACTTTGAAATAAGTAAAATCGGTCTGCCACATCTCATTAGCGAATTTAGTCTTATGATGGAATTCATCAGCTGCAAAGATAAAATTATGCTCCATACGTTCTAATAGACCTCTTTCGTGTAATATACGATAAAAGCTTGACTCTGAAACAAATATCTGACTCTCTTCCAATAAAAGAACTGACAATTCCCTGGGGGTGAACTCTGGATGCTCTAAAGAAAGTTCAACCACTATTTGTCGAATATTATCAGGTATGCGGTTCCACGTTGTCGTTGCTCTACAATGTGTTGCTCTGAGAGCATTCAAACCTCCTATAACATATTTCTTATACCAATTATAAAAGGTACGCCTTGGGATACCTAAGCTTTGAGGGCCTGAACAATACTTAACTCTGAACGCTTTATTGTTAGAATGATGCTCTCTTTCTCTTCCGCACTATAACGTATATGCGATTCATGCATAGGGCTTATTCGATGAGTTTCAAGCTTTTTTTACAACATCATATCTCACTACCAAATCGGCAAGGGCTTCTTTTAAGCGAATGTTTTCCTGACGAAGTTCCTTTACCTCATCGCTTGTTGCATCACGAATGGTATCACCATCGAGACGAGCTTTGCCGGCCTCGATAAAATCCTTATTCCATTTGTAGTAAGTGCTATCTGATATACCATATTTACGGCAGAGCTCGGCAATACTATGCTCGCCACGGATTCCTTCCATCACAATCAAAACTTTTTGTTCTGAAGTGAAAATACGTTTAGTGTTACGACGAATATCCTTTAATAAGGATTCTGAAGAACCATGCTGAGAACTTACTGGAAAATTCTTTTTTGTTGTCATTGTGCAAATATACTTTTTTATTGATAATTCTAACTAAAACCACAAACTTAATTGAAGCTCAAGTTGTACACTTTTGTTTGACAACGTACACTCAATCGTCCTGAACTCTTGGGAGTAAGGCTTGACAATAATGGACACGACCTACGTGGAGTTCTTTTCGTTGGTATCGATAAGGATTGTCGAGGCAGAGAAGGTGTTCTTCCGCTTCGCTATAGCCGCTCATCCAAAACAATTTGGGAGGACGACAACATGCCGTGGCCACTTGAGTTATAGCCCCTAAAATGCAGAAAGGTTTGAGAGGCACCCACGTTTCCCAAACCTTTCTATCATTTCTTATTCGTACACTTCCATTGTCTTGCGCAGCCACTTATGCAGCTCATCCTGCAAGGACTGAGGTTCAAGTACTTTTATCATGTTGCCCCAACTCATCAGCCGCATGTAGAAGTCGTATGTGGGCCGCAAGGTCAGTTCAAAGTCGGCATAGTCATCGCAGGAGAAGAGTTCCCGTTGGGAATAGTGCATCGGCAGCGTGCGCATATAGTACTGGTGGTACTTGTCCGCACGGAGCACAATCCGTTGCAGCGGCACATTCTCGTCTATCACGATGCCAAAGAAGTCTGCAAAGTAATCCTTGGCGACGAAATCCCTGGGCAATTCGAACTTCTGTTCCGTAGTACGGACATGCTCCAAGCGGTCGAATGAGTACAATAGCAAGCGGCCTTTTTCCACGCTCCTCGCCAACATATACCAGCGTCCGCCTGACAACTTCACGCAGTAAGGCTCCACCAGATACGTCTTTGCCTCGTTCACGGTAAAGGCACGATGTGTGATTTCTAGGACACGGTTCTCCTTCATGGCTTCCAATACCATGGTGAGAAAGTCCTGACTCGAAGGGATGTCCTCCGTAAGGATGCGGTCATGTATGGCGAGGTTGTTGGACAGAGCTTCTGCCGTACCATAGGTATTGAGCAGCCATGTGCGTAGTTCTCCTCTATCCATTACCGACGGATTGGCTATATAATAATGGTGGCCGCCCTTGGCTTCGCACTCAATGACGATGCCAAACATATCGAGGATGCCGCCCTTCCATCTGTCGAAGGTCTGTCGTGGCAAATCCTCGCCACGACTCAAATCCACGTTGTTCCTCCATTTTTCATTGAGCTCTTTCAACGTGATGCGACCCGCCCGGTGAATGGTTTTCACCACCCAAATGTACTTTTGTATGAGTGACATGATGCGTTATGCCTTCCTAATTGTTGTTGTAGCCAAATTCCCTGGTGCCGAACTTTCGTTTGTATAGAGACTCGCGGTCAATGGCATGTTCCTCCAATATCTTCAGAGGCAGGGTCTCGAGGATGCACCACTGAAAGTATTTCTTCTCATACGCTTCGTCATTTTCCAGAAGTGGCTTCAGGTCTTTGTCACCGCCGTGTCCGGTCTTGGCATATTCTGTCCATCTGCCCCAAATACCTCGGATATTGTAGGTCGAGCCTACATATTGCTTGCCGGTCTTCTTATCCAATATCAGGTAGATGCCGTTACAACTTTCCAACTTTGCTTTCCACTCGGCGTGGTTTGTCTCAATGATGAGCTTCAACTGGTTATAGTCAAGCACAACATCCTCGAAACGAGTGAAGATAGGGATGTTATTCTCCTTTATGCCTCGGTCTATTCTGGTCACAGGCATCTGATTTACATAGTTCTGCAGCCAGCTTACTGGGTTCTTCCAGTCAATAATCACTTTCTCTTTGAGTAGTTCAAAACCATCAAGTTCAATAAAACCGAACTTGGCAAATTCTTCGCCTTCATAGTCTCCAAGCGGATTTATGATGCCTTCGTTCCTATAAACACCAACGAAACGTGAGCTGCAACTTTCTTCACCTATGAAAGCTACAATATAGTCCACCTCTTTGAAGCGCTTCACCACTTGTTCACTCTGATAACTAAGGAAAACAGAATGCTCGTTCAGATACAGGTCATACAATGAGTTGAAGTATGACTTGCCGTCAATAACCTTTTCCTTTCGATTGTCTTTATGACGTATGAGTCTGACACGCTTCTTGTCGGCGTTGTCGAACTCTTCGTTACGACCTGCCAGCAGGTCTTGTACCATGATGATATAATCCTTTGTCTGCATAATTGTCTATTATTTGATCTTGTCCCATTCAAACTCGGCACCAAGTATTTCGAGGCCGAGGTATTTCCATTCTTCCTTGTCGAAGTTGGGTGTATAACGCGCCATGACGAGATGGTTGCTTCGTTCTTCCTTCGTCCAGTAGTTCCAGTTGAAGCCCAAAGCCTTATGCCATATCGGCTCAGGCTCATCGCATGGGTCAAGCTGGTAGAAGATGGTACCGATGCGTTTCAAGAAGTAATCTCCTCCAGTACACATATCTAACCGAAGACTATGATTGTCCAGCGGAAAACCATAGAAACCGTCATCACATCTACCTGGCCATGCAGCTAGGCACAAAGCTCCCAACTCATAACCACCGCGTTCCCTTGCCACAACGATGTCACCCGTAAACATGCGTTTCCCCTCACTGTCATCATAGCCTGTATCGATACCTGCAAAGATGTGACGGCATGTGTTGCCCCGTCCTTCACATGGATGTCCAAAGAAGTCCTCCACAACGTCTGGATTGTGATCTTCCTCATACTCTTTCTCTTTGTGCCAGACGTACAGTCCATCATCTACCGCGAAGAAATAGTCGCCGAAGTTGGCATAGCCAAACTGGTCTCTGCCGATGACATAACGTATGCGTGGATAGGCAGTACCTTTGATGGTACCACGACCTATCTCGTCACGATACTTCTCGCACAGCTGCACTAGCTGTTTCTCGTTTATCACGTCAGGGAATTGTCCCAAATGCTTGTTCTTCTTAACGTCCATAGTCCTTGTTGTTTTAATTCGAGGGCAAAGTTACGAGCAAGGTGTCTCATTCCGCGTTACAGGTTTAAACTATCTTCTCTTTCTGCTTGATATTTCAACTACAGCACCAGACGAAGAACATGACAATGGCCGCTACAATGACAAAGGCCGCTACAACGACAATGGCGCAACCATTCAATATGCAGCTGTCCATCTTCTTGTCCCATTCTGTGGCAGGAACACTTCGTGGTGCTACACTCTGCCCCCTATGTTGCGCTTGTTGTTGCCGACGCTTGCCCGCAGCCTTCTTTATAGCCGCATGTACTAGAGCCGCACCGGCGGCTCCCAACATGATATGGTGAGGGTCTATGCCAGAAGAGTACTCCACCTTCTTATGGTGTCCTTGATGTTGCTCTTCATAGAAAGCATCATAGTCGCCATCATCGATATAGTCATCGACATACTCCTCTTCCACGTCCTCGTAGCCATCGGCATATCCTGTACGTTGTCAAACAAAAGTGCACAGCGGATGTTGTATTTCTTCTCGGCAAGGTCGATCATCGTCTTGTTGGCCAAACCATAAAGTTTTTCAACGGCCAATTCTTTTTCAAGACGTTTGATCTCTTTTTCATGAGCCTTGCGCTCGCGTAATAGCTGCGCTTGGAGTGCTTCGAGCTGAACGGGGATATCTTCTTTTTTCATAAGATATGCTACTGACGAGACGTCGGGTGAGCCATATTCGGTATAAATACGATGGAAAGTACTTAAAGGGATACCGTGACGAGAAGAGAACTCATGCAAGGTTAAACCACTTGTTACATACTGATGTAATAACAGTATTTTCTCTAATTCATTGTAATGAGACATAAATTTTTACTCCTTTGTGATTGAGAAGGTGTCAACTTATTCAGTACACTACAAAGATTGCTTGCACTTTAAGGTGATATGACTTGTATATTAGAGATGCATTTTGTGCTTGGTCGCAGCTTCTTCTTATGTTGTTATCTCTCTTTGTGTGTGATAAATGAAAACTTGCAAAGTTTGCAACAGGTTTTTGCCGTGAAAAATGAAGATGTATATCGTATGTTCGTTCACAAAAGAGTTTTTATAGTGCAAATGTTTGTCCATAAAAGTGTATTTTTATCCAAGATCTCGCTGCTACAAACAAGCAGGATTCGATCTTTCTTTACTCATTTGCGAGTGAAGACGTAATGGTATAATCCTCTGCCACTTACGAGTTAAGGCGGCACTTAGGTGTATATACAACTGTAAGTCTTTTTTTGAATACTTACAGTTGAGCGGTGGGAGGCATCGTAGTCTTCTTGTCGTTGTCTTTATAAGTATTGTGCGTCATGTTATATAGTTTGACCCCTTGTTCGTGAAGTTCAGTTTAGACTTCAAATTGGACGAATTGTAAGTAACTATGTGCTAAATTATGGTAGATGATTGGGTTGAATGTGGCCTCTAGTGGGTGATTTAACCTTATTTGACGTAGAAGGCAGAAATAAAAATACTTTTTTAGTCCGGATTGCATTGTCTGTTTGAAAAAATAAGTACTTTTGCCAACGAAACACACCGAACCTCATGACAGAATCTCTTATCAATGGGCGAATCTCGCAAATCATTGGTGCCGTCGTCGACGTCGCTTTTGATACAGAAGGGCGCCCTGCGGCAGAAGTGCTGCCTAAAATACACGATGCTTTGGAAGTAACGCACCCGGATGGTCGTCAGATCATTATCGAAGTGCAACAACATATCGGCGAAGATACAGTCCGCACAGTCGCAATGGACAATACGGACGGCTTGATGCGCGGATTGGAAGTGCGCCAATTGGGTAGTCCGATCACAATGCCAATCGGCGAGCAAATCAAAGGTCGTATGCTTAACGTTACAGGCAGCACTATCGATGGTCTGCATAGCGTAGACAAAGGCGCTGATGCATACCCTATTCACCGACCGGCTCCCGACTTCAAGGATTTGAAGACGAGCACAGAAATACTCTATACCGGCATCAAAGTGATCGACTTGCTTGAACCTTATAGCAAGGGTGGAAAGACCGGACTCTTTGGTGGTGCCGGCGTAGGTAAGACGGTGCTTATCATGGAGTTGATTAACAATATCGCCAAAGGTCACGATGGCTTCTCCGTCTTTGCCGGCGTTGGTGAGCGTACGCGTGAGGGTAACGACCTCTTGCGCGAGATGATCGAATCGGGCGTTATTAAATATGGAAAGGAATTTACCGACGCTATGGAAAAAGGCGAGTGGGACCTTTCTAAAGTAGATTATAATGAAGTAGCCAAGAGTCAGGCAACGCTCATCTATGGTCAGATGAACGAGCCGCCGGGTGCTCGTGCCAGTGTGGCATTGTCCGGCCTTTCTGTAGCAGAATCGTTCCGTGATTCAGGTGTAAAAGAAGGCAAGGCTACGGATATTTTGTTCTTTATCGACAACATCTTCCGTTTTACACAGGCCGGCTCCGAGGTGTCTGCTTTGTTAGGGCGTATGCCTTCGGCCGTGGGTTATCAACCTACGCTTTCGAGCGAAATGGGTGCGATGCAGGAGCGTATTACTTCGACGAAGAATGGATCAATTACGTCTATTCAGGCCGTGTATGTGCCGGCCGATGACTTGACCGACCCTGCACCGGCAACGACTTTTACCCACTTGGACGCCACGACCGTATTGAGCCGTAAGATTACGGAGCTGGGTATTTATCCGGCAGTAGATCCGCTGGCTTCTACTTCTCGTATTCTTGATCCGAATATCATTGGCAAAGAGCATTATGACTGTGCGCAGCGCGTGAAGCAGATTCTGCAAAAATATATGGAGCTTCAGGATATTATTGCTATTCTCGGTATGGATGAACTTTCAGATGAGGATAAGCAAACTGTGAATCGCGCTCGTCGCGTACAGCGCTTCCTGAGCCAACCATTTACCGTGGCTGAGAAGTTTACCGGCGTTCCGGGCGTAATGGTGCCCATTGAGGAAGTGATCCGTGGCTTTAATATGATTTTGGATGGTGAAGTTGATTATCTGCCCGAACAAGCATTCTTGAATGTAGGTACGATTGATGAGGCCATCGAGAAGGGTAAACGATTGATGGAAAATGCGCAGGCTTAATAGTCTTGCGCATACAGCTATCTTTGTCATTCTAAATAGCTAAATCAAGCGAAAACGTATGAAAGTAATCATAGTTTCACCGGAAAAGGTCTTGTATCAAGGCGAAGCTTCGTCGGTAGTCGTTCCGGGGGAGAAAGGGCGTTTTGAGATCTTAGATCATCACGCACCGATTATCTCGACTTTGACGAAAGGCACGGTCGTCTGCCGCGGAAACGCTCCAGTGACACTCGCTGTGCGCGGCGGATTCGTGGACGTAGCTTGCAATGAAGTTAGTATTTGCGTAGAAGAGGAGTGTAAATGAAAGTTGCTAAGCCCCTTATTTCATTGGCCGTAGTTTACTTGCTACTCGGTCCTATACTTTTCCTGTTGGAAAGGAATCAGCTTGGGATGGAGGCGCTTAAACAGTTGCTGCCAATTACATTGCTGGGGGCGTTTTTCTTTGCTTTTTCATTCTTCGAACTTGCATTTGGTGATCGTTTGCGGCGAACGCAGAATAAGACGATGACTGGCTTTTATTTGGCGACGAAAGTTGTGCGCCTTTTATCTGCCCTAGTATTGTTTTTGATCTATGCCGTATTGGTCAAGACGCAGTTGTTATACTTTACGATTAACCTTGCCGGGTTTTACTTGGTGACGACAGCATTCTTGTCCTATTATTATATAAGGACAGAAAGCAAGTCAAAATCGGAGGCTAAAGCTTCATAAATTCTCGCATTATCTCAAACGATATGAAACATATTTACGCCATAGGAATAGCGCTTATTTTTGCTCTTTTTACATTTATACCTGCTCCTGCGCACGCCGAAGAGGAGGTCGATGTGAAAGAAATCGTATTAGGGCATATGAGCGATGCTTACGAATGGCATATCACGACCTTTGGACATAAGCATATCTCATTACCGCTCCCTGTTATCGTAAAAAGTCAGCGTGACGGGCAATGGCACGTATTCTCTTCTGCTCGCTTCGAGGAGGCTGCGGGAGGTGTATATGATGGCTTTTATATTGATGCTGCGCGACAAGGAAAGATTTATGAAAAAGGCTACGAGGAACGCCCTTGGGATTTAAGCATTACCAAAGATGTGGTGCAGATTTGGCTCAACGTCCTTGTCTTGCTTTTGATCTTCATTCCTTGTGCTCGTTGGTATAAACGCCACGAGGTGACCAAGGAGGCGCCAAAAGGTTTTGTGGGCTGTATCGAAGTGCTCGTCTCTGCGATCAACGATGATGTGATCAAAACAGGAATCGGCGAAAAGAACTATCGTCCTTATTCCCCTTTCCTCTTGACGATGTTCTTCTTCATCTTGGTTACAAACTTGATGGGCTTGATTCCCTTCTTCCCGGGAGGAGCTAATGTGACCGGTAATATTACGATAACCTTTCTCTTGGCTTTCCTTACCTTTATTGCAATCAATGTCTTTGGCAATAAGGAATATTGGAAAGAAGTATTTTGGCCGGACGTTCCGGTTTGGATGAAGTGTCCGGTGCCTTTGATGCCTGTCATCGAGTTTTTTAGCTTATTCACGAAGCCATTTGCCTTAATGGTGCGTCTCTTTGCTAATATGTTAGCTGGTCACGCTATTATACTTTCGCTGACATGCGTGATTTTTATCACTTTCCAAGTTAATCTCTACGTCGGATCAGCTATTTCCGTCTTTAGCGGGCTTTTGATGATCTTTATGAATGCCTTAGAGCTATTGGTAGCTTTCATTCAGGCATATGTCTTTACGATGCTGAGCGCGATCTTTATCGGCCTGGCACATCCACATCACGAACATACTACAAATTAAAGCAATAAATTAAACTCTTACCACTATGTTACAACTCTTAATGGACATGGCAAAAGGAATTGCCGAATTAGGTGCAGCCATCGGCGCAGGTCTTTCAGTATTAGGTGCCGGTTTCGGTATCGGTAAAATTGGCTCTTCAGCAATGGAAGCTATTGCACGACAACCCGAAGCTGCAGGCGATATCCGTTCTAACATGATCGTTATTGCCGCTTTGATCGAGGGTGTTGCTTTCTTCGGTGCAATTGTTTGTTTGCTCGTCCTCTTCTTGTAATAGCTATACATCGATAATTTGAGAAAAGGCCGTACACATATATTATATATGTAGGCCTTATAGCAAACTCAATTAAAAAAAGACGATATTATGGAGAATATGCCATCCATTTTGACGCCCGATTTTGGCTTGCTATTTTGGATGTTGCTCGCATTCGGAGTCGTCTTCTTCTTATTGGCAAAGTATGGCTTTCCAGCAATAACTAAGGCCGTTGAAGATCGCAAGAACTATATTGATGAGTCGCTCAAAAACGCACGCGAAGCCAACGAAAAGTTGGCTAACGTAAAGGTTGAGGGTGAAAACATCTTGAAAGAAGCACACGAACAGCAGGCTCGCATTATCAAAGAAGCGATGGCTACACGCGATAATATTATCGCAGAGGCTCGTAATAAGGCACAAACAGAAGGGCATCAGCTCTTTGAAGAGGCCAAAAAGCAAATTGTTGCTGAAAAGGAAAATGCTTTGCGTGACATTCGCTCGCAAGTTGCAGACCTATCTGTCTTGATCGCGGAGAAAGTAATACGTCGCCAGTTGGACAATGCCGAAGAGCAGGAGAAGTATATCGATAGGATTCTTAATGATATGAATAAAGGCTAATCATGGATATCGGAATTATTTCTATTCGCTACGCAAAAGCTCTGCTACGCTTTGCGATAGATAATAAAGAGGAAGAGCGCGTCTATGTGGAAATGGAGACGTTGGCGCATTCTTTCTTGCATATTCCTACGTTGCGCCAAGTTCTTCAGGATCCGCTATCAGACAATGCTCGACAAGTTGAGATTCTTTCTTGTGCAACGTGCGGCAATGGAAGTTTATCTGCTTCTACGGAGCGCTTCATTCAGTTGGTGACAGCGCATAATCGCACAGATCTGATGCAGTTTATTGCTCAAGCTTATGTTACGCTTTACCTAAAGCGTAAGCGTATCATTAAAGGCCGGCTGATTGTGCCGACGGCTACGCCGGAGACCATTTGCCAAAAGTTGCAGGAGATTATCGAGAAGCGAACCAATTGCAACATCGAGTTTAAGGTAGAAATAGATGCGTCCATTGCGGGCGGATTTATCTTGGATTACGACACTTATCGATTAGATGCAAGTCTGAAAACCCAATTAAAGGAGCTGCGCAACGCACTTGCTTAGTCATAGAACAAAGACGGGCGACGAGCGAATGCTCCGATTATTCTTAATAGCAAAACAATAATATGTCAAACAATATCAAACCAAGTGAAGTATCGGATATCCTTTTGCAGCAGTTGAAGGATATCAATACCAAGGTCAAGTTTGAAGAAGTCGGTGTTGTCCTTACTGTAGGCGACGGCGTTTCTCGTGTTTATGGCCTTTCCAATGTCACGGAAAACGAACTCGTGCAGTTTGAAAACGGCGTGATGGGTGTAGCGATGAACTTGGAAGAAGATAACGTCGGCGTGGTTTTACTTGGTCCGTCAGAAGGAATCAAAGAAGGCCAAAGCGTGAAGCGCACAGATCGCGTTGCTTCTATTGAAGTAAGCGATGAAATGTTGGGGCGTGTTATCAATCCGCTTGGTACTCCCCTTGATGGAGCCGGTGCGATAGGTGGAGAGAAATATCTGATGCCGCTTGATCGTAAGGCGCCGGGTGTTATTTATCGTCAACCCGTTAATCAAGCTTTGCAAACGGGTTTGAAAGCTGTCGACTCGATGATTCCTATTGGCCGCGGTCAGCGCGAGTTGATCATTGGCGACCGTCAGACGGGAAAGACTGCTATCGCCATCGATACAATTATCAATCAACGAGAGAATTTTGAGAAAGGTGATCCCGTTTATTGTATTTATGTAGCTATAGGCCAGAAAGCATCTACTGTAGCATCTACAGTAGAGACGTTGAAGAAAAACGGCGCAATGCCTTATACGATTATTGTCAGTGCAACAGCTTCCGAGCCGGCTGCGTTGCAATATTTTGCCCCTTTTGCCGGCGCGGCTATTGGCGAATACTTCCGTGATCGTGGCTTGTCAGCTTTGGTTGTTTATGATGACTTGTCAAAGCAAGCTGTCGCTTATCGCGAAGTATCCTTGATTCTTCGTCGTCCATCCGGTCGTGAGGCTTACCCTGGTGACGTCTTCTATCTTCACTCTCGCTTGTTGGAGCGCGCTGCAAAGATTAACAATCAAGATGAAGTCGCTGCTAATATGAACGACTTGCCCGAATGTATGCAAGGTAAGGTTAAAGGTGGTGGCTCGTTAACGGCATTGCCTATCATTGAAACGCAAGCCGGTGACGTTTCTGCTTATATTCCGACGAACGTAATTTCAATTACCGACGGCCAAATTTATTTGGATACAAACCTATTCAATAGTGGACAACGTCCTGCTATTGATGTGGGTATCTCTGTCAGCCGTGTGGGTGGTGCAGCTCAGATTAAGAGTATGAAGAAAGTAGCCGGAACACTGAAGATTGACCAAGCACAGTATCGTGAATTGGAGTCTTTTGCGAAGTTCTCTTCCGATATGGATCCGGTGACAGCTATGACCATTGACCGTGGACGTAAGAACAACATCCTCTTGATTCAGAAGCAGTACTCTCCGATGCCGGTTGCAGAGCAAGTAGCCATACTTTATTGTGGTACGCGCGGACTTTTGAAGAGCGTACCTTTGGAAAAGGTCGACGATTTTCAGACATCTTTCTTGCAGATCGTTCGCTCCTCCCATCAGACAGATATTTTAGATGAAATCGTCAAAGGCAATCTGAGTAAGGAAGTTTGTCAAGCGATTGAGAAAGTTGCGGCTGAAGTGTCCGCTCAATATCAGTAAAAGATAGCTTATGCCCTCATTAAAAGAAGTCAAGACCCGAATATCATCTGTCGGCAGCACGCGTAAGATTACAAGTGCGATGAAGATGGTGGCGTCTGCCAAGTTGCACCAAGCTGAGAAAACCATTGAAAGCATGCGTCCCTACGAAGCACGCCTGCATGCAATTATGGCCCGTTTTGTCGGCAACCTTGAGGGTGAAATCTCTTCACCGTTTGCTGTAAAAAGAGAGGTGAAGCGCGTAGCATTGGTGGTCTATACCTCCAATTCCTCTCTTTGTGGCGCCTTTAATGGTAATGTCATCAGAGAGTTCCTGCGCACACTTGATACCTATCGTACAAAAGGTATAAGCGTTGTCAAAGTATATCCTTTTGGTAAAAAAGGATTAGAAGCTGTGCGTAAGGCCGGCTTTGAAGACGTAGCAGATTATTCTCACCTGATGGACCATCCAAGTTACAATCCGGCTTCTGAGGTTGCCGCCCAACTGATGCAATCATATGAAGACGGTGAGATAGATCACGTTGAGTTAATTTATCATCACTTCAAGTCGACCGCAACGCAAGTATTAACGCAAGAGACCTTCTTGCCGATCTCTTTAGTTCAAGAAGAGACAGACAAGGTTAAGGCAGGGCCTGCTTTAGATTATATTATAGAGCCTGATGTTGAGACTTTAATGCTTAATCTCATACCCAAGGCTCTACACTTAAAGCTCTACACAGCCTTGCTTGATAGTTTAGCGAGTGAGCACGCCGCGCGCGTCGTTGCAATGCAGGTTGCTACTGACAACGCCGATGATTTGTTGCACGACCTCACGTTACAATATAATAAGAGTCGCCAGCAGGCTATTACAGCCGAGCTCCTCGATATCGTAGGTGGTGCTCAGCAATAAGTAAACACAATTTCTATTGTATAATAAAATGGGATGTACAACAAATGTACATCCCATTTTTATATCTATCAAATAAAAGTCTTGATGAGGGACAGGTAATAACCCCGTGCTTTTATCTGAATATTTTCGTCTTATCTTTTGCTATTCCGCGTTTTGATCGTATTCGTTCAGTGCTAAGCATTTCCGGTCAGAAAGACGCAAAGGGAAGCAAAAGACAGGATTTGTTTTATTTTTTACACTAAACGAATAGCCGTTCCACTTAAATACAATATTTTCGCTCGGTGACTCTGCGTTTGAGTTCAGATAGATATCCTTTCTTTTTCGTGGCAGCTGAATAGCACCAATATGCTTCATCTCGATAAGCTTCTTTAAGTCGGGTAGGGGGCGCAACTTACGTGTTGTCGGATCATAGTCATAGCAATAGCATCTTGATGACATTCCGCCCATTAGTTGTTCCAATACCACAATCAACAGCTTGTGTCCGTTATTTCTATTCCAAACTCCAGCTTCGAGATTTCTCGACAAGTCACTGTTGTTGGATGACAGCCATCCTTTTTTTAGGTTGTAGATGATCGAACAATCATCTTCATAAAAAGCTTTTGTGCCGGTAACATTTGATGTCTCCTCTGTGTCAACCTTCATAGAGCGTTTGCCCGTAGCATATTCAACCAAGATCTTTCGTGGGTCTTCGTCATTACCCATCCATTGTTTGCAGAAAGCAAGTGTCAGGTTAAGGATGTTGGGCGTACCTTCTGATTGAGGCAGACTTATCTGTGTTTCTCCCCAGTAGTCTTCCAAGGCACTGCCAAATGCGGCGCGATGATTTTCTGCTACATTCTCAGAAATCCATTCTTCTTCTTCTCCACATTCACAATCACTTCCCGCTCCTTCGTACTCATCTTCGCTCGCTTCTTTATTTGCTTTCATGTTGGAGCGTCATGTAGGTCCGAAGCCACGATCCTCAAGATCATCGTTGTCGTTGTAGAATTTTGTTGTTGGATACTTCTTGAGATTAATGTTACCTATCTTTCCAGTATGATGAATCTCGCATTCATTCAGTGTTATCTCACTATTATCTAAACCAAAAAGCGTTCCCTCATTCTGTGATATACGACACCGAGTGAAATTGGTGTTTGTACAGTCCATAATCGAAATCATCGTAAACTCACGACAACGATAGAAGTCACAATCCTCAAAGGTCATATTTGCACAGTTTAGCAGTTCCATAATGCTGTAAGAGCAGTCGCGGATGATACTTTTTTTGCAAACGAGATTCTTTGTATTCGTGGCCGTGATGCCTTCGATACCGCAGCCGAAGAGGTCGCAGCGGTCTATTTCTATATCTTCACACTGCTTAAACTCCAATACACCGCCGGTGCAATATCCCTCATCGGTGTGCCCTGCTGTGAAGTTGATCAGCTTAATGCCGTTACACTTCAAAAAGCTGAGCGGGTAGGCATAGCGCGGAGAGATAAGAATAGTAGACCCGTTTTCGCCTTTTATGGTAAGGTTTTTCACCTTGTTGAGGGTCAGCATATGGCCATCTGTTTCGTAATTTCTTAGCAGCTTGGTCTTAGTGTCGATGTCGTATTCAGCTGCTTCCATACCCAGTTCCTTACATAAGTCACCATTCTCAAGAACATCCGACAGATTGATGACTCCCTCGACTATAATGGTGCGATTAGAACCCAATGCTTTGACAAATTCAAGGGCTGTGCTTACCTCATAGTCTTTAGCATTTAGGCCGATAGCCATTAGCAAAAAAAAGGATAAAAGAAATTTTCTCATAGTCATTTGTTTCTTAGATTATTGTAATAGAGATAGGTAAATAGCCCCTAAAGCTAGGCTGACTGCTGCGAGAACTGAAGCGACCTCAAGTTTACGCCTGGATAAAGATGGGTGCAGTCTCTGTTCTTTATTTAATAGATGTGTAAATAACGTTTGCTGTCTAAATGTAGAGATGATATTTCTTGCGAATGTAGTGAAATGCATGGAAGTAGGCAATATCTTCCTTTTCTTTTGTTGTAAATCTGTATACAAAGCTTTTATAGTTTCCTGCGTTCTACTCTCAATGAATGAGAGCAGAACTGACACTAATGCATATAAGACACACAAGCTTATTTCCCCTTTTTTACATTAAACGAATAGCCGTTCCATTTGAATATGACATCTCCATCAGTAGCAAGGACGGTGAGCGTGATATCCTTTCCCTTCTTAGGTAGCATAATGTAGCCATAATGCTTCATTTCGATAAACTCTTTCATATCGGGCAGGGGGCGTAGTTTGCGGGTTTCCGGGTCATAGTCATAGCAATAACACATTGCCGACATTTCGAGCTCGGGTTGCTCTAAAACCAAAATCAACAATTTGTGTCTGTCGTTTCTATTCCAAATAGCCGCTTTCAGATTTTTTGCGTCCTCATTATTGTCAGATTCAAGCCATCCTTCTTTTGTATTATAATTGATTGAACAACCATCGCCGTAATAGGACTTAGTGCCACTAATATTTGACGTTCCGTCCTTATCTATCTGCATATGTCGTTTGCCCGTAGCGTATTCAAAAAATACGCGTCGTGGGTCATCGTCATTGCCCGTCCATTGTTTGCAGAAAGCAAGTGTCAGGTTAAAGATATTGGGCGTGCCTTCAGATTGAGGAAGCGTGATTGGCACATTAGCCCAATGATCCTCCAAAGTGTTGCCAAAGACTTTTCGATGATTTTCTTCAACGCTTTCAGCATCCCAAACGGCGTAATAATCATCCTCTATTTCTTCCTCCTCTTCACATTCATCCGTCTCATCATCCTCTCTGCTTGCTCTCAAGTTTGGGCGTCCGGTAGGTCCAAAGCCGCGACCCTCGAGCACATCTTCATCGTTGAAGAATCTCGTGGTAGGATAGCTTTTAATATTAATATTGCCAATGGGACCAACGTGGTGTATCTCACAATCACTCAGCGTTATCACGCTATTATTTAAGCCAAAAAGCGTGCCTTGGTTCTGTGACATACGACACCTGATAAAGTTTGTATTTGTACAGTCGGAGGCAGCAATCAGGGTATACTCGCGACAGCGGTAAAAGTCACAATCTTCAAAGGTCATATTTGCACAGTTTCGTAGTTCCATAATGCTGTAAGAGCAATCGCGGATGATACTCTTTTTGCAGACAAGGTTTGACGTTCCTACAGCCGTGATGCCCTCAATGCCGCATCCGAAGAGGTCGCAGCGGTCGATTTCTATATCTTCACACTGCTTAAACTCCAATACACCACCGGTGCAATATCCTTCGTCGGTATGCCCTGCTGTGAAGTTGATTAGCTTAATGCCATTACACTTCAAGAAACTGAGCGGGTAGGCATAGCGTGGAGATACAAGAATCGCAGCTCCGTCTTCGCCTTTTATGGTGAGGTTTTTCATATTGTTGATGATCAGCATATGCCCGTCGTATTCTTCTCTTCGTAGCAATGTAGACTCGTGTTCGAGATCGTCATCGTATGCTTTTATGCCCAGTTGCTCGCAGAGATGATCGTTCTCAAGAACATCCGACAGATTGATGATACCTTGGACTATAACAGTTCGATTAGGCTTCAATGCTTTGATGAAATCAAGCGCCGTACTTACCTTATAGTCTTTCGCATTTAGCCCAACAGCCATCAGCAAGAATAAGGAAAAAAGTAACTTTCTCATAGTTGTTTGTTTTTAGATTATTGCAATAGGAAGAGAGAACAAACAAGCAAACCGGACGTGAATGCAGCATGGACTGAAGCAAGTCCGTACTTATCAGGCGTAGTAATTTGCCGCAGTCTCAGTTCTGCATTTAACGATGTGTGGAAGGTGTTTGTTGCTTGGATAATTTTATGATAGTGTTTGCGAATGTAACGAAATATTCAGCAATCAGCCATCTTTTCCTCTTTTTTTTGTTGTAAATCTGTATATAAAGCTTTGGGGGAGGTGTACTTCTCATAGAAGTAGCAAAGCACCTTAAATTTACTAAGTGTAAATCATCTCGTATAGCTGTAGATAAAAAGATAAATCGTGATTGGCAAGCTTAAGCGGCAAGGCACGCTTAAGTTCCCACAAGCTCTTAGGCATGGCCTTTTGTTAGGACGAGCGTTGGAGCGAAGCGACAATACTGTCATAATGTGTTGGGAGAAAGCAAGCCATTAGGGTAGGGCTTTTAACGTTTCCCCTCATGAGTTTTCACGACTGCTTTTTTGCAGTTACACCTCTTATCTGTCTTAGCACGCGCGGCGGTTCAGGCAACGTTTACTACTTGTTGTAAAAATTCCCACCTATGGGGAGTAAATTTCCCACTTAAGGGAATTAAAATTCCCACCTATAGGAATTTATTTTCCCACGTAGGGAAATTTTTGAGGTCATAATGCGTCTGTAATGTCCTAGAATTAGTTGACAACTTTGGTTCTTAATTTCATTCTTCTTTGA
>ERZ773233.925-NODE-925-length-17893-cov-17.787588_pt1 | contig 17893 bp, 15 predicted proteins | sample MGYA00580991_ERZ773233 | MGnify/ENA primary metagenome ERZ773233 (study PRJEB29015, sample SAMEA2738178) | human oral metagenome | biome: human oral; feature: human-associated habitat; material: saliva | place: China | collected 2161 ...
CAAATCCCACGCGCCAACCTGTCATAGCATATGTCTTAGAAACGCCATTGATAACAATTGTTTGCTTACGAATAGCATCTGACAAGCTTGAAATTGGTGTGAATGTATTGCCATTGTAGACCAATCGACCATAAATGTCATCAGCTAAAATCAAAATATCATGCTCAACTGCCCAGTCGCCAATTGCTTGCAATTCTTCTTTGCTGTAAATCATTCCGGTTGGATTTGATGGAGAATTAAGCAAGACAACCTTGGTTTTTTCAGTACGAGCTGCTTCAAGTTGCTCAACTGTAGCTTTAAAGTGATTTGCTTCAGTCGTTTGGAAAGTAACTGGAACACCTTCAACCATTTTAACTTGGTCTACGTAAGAAACCCAGCAAGGTGTTGGAATAATGACTTCATCACCAGGATTGATAACCGTAGCAAAGAAAGCATACAAGATAAACTTAGCTCCTGTTCCAACAACGATCTCGTTAGGTTTCACGGTATAGCCGTAGAAATTTTCCATATAGGTGCTAATAGCATCCTTGAGTTCTGGAAGCCCAGAAGCCACAGTATAAAAACTTGCTTTCCCATTTTCAATAGAAGCAATCGCAGCATCTTGAATATTCTTAGGTGTCACAAAATCTGGCTCACCAAGTGTTAAGCTCAAGATATCACGTCCCTGAGCTTTAAGAGCTTTAGCACGCGCACTGGCAGCTAAAGTAACACTTTCTTCCATTTGTAATACACGATTTGATAATTTTGTCATTTCATTATAGTCCTTCCACTTTAATAACCTGACCTGAGATAAAATCAACCAGATAATACTGGGTCCCTGACTTCACTTCCCAAATAGGAGTTTTGCCATATTTTCCAAGGTGCACATAGGAAATGCCTTTGGCACCATAGGCTTTGGCTGCTTTTTTAGCCACTGACTTACTTATACCATCAGACTGCTTATAGATATCAACCACACCTGAGTCCTTACTGATGATAAGAGCTAATTTTTCACCCTTACTTGACTTTCCAAGCAGGCCATAATAGGTAGCCTGACCGTTGTAGATATTAAATTCAGAAACGGTACGAATATCAGCTTTGCTCTCAGCTATGGCAATCACTTGCTTTTCAGCATCGACATATGGCTTTGTCGCAACAACAAACATTGCTGTAATGGACGCAATTACAGTCACAACGAGTACAGTCATTCCAAAAATAAGCTGTTGCTTTTTTGTCCACGGTGATCGTTGTTTACGCATAATGCCTCCTAAAAAGTTTCTGAATTTATTATATCAGAAAAAGATAAATCTTTACATAGCTATATAACTAGTAATGACTATTTCTGACTATCTTTTTATGACCCAGGAAATGCGTAAAACTCTGTCGTCTTAGAAAATCTTTGCCTAAAAAATTAGCACTCTTTTTCTAAGAATTCTTGAATGTCCTCTCTCAGCTGCTTAAATGGTGCATGTTTAAGGGTGACTTCTTGTGACACTTCCTTTATGAACAGTTTTCCATAGCTCTTAACTAGGGGACGATTATCCATTAGTAGAATAGCTGATCGCTGTTCTGGTCTTCTTTGGGCACGTCCAATAGCCTGTTTGAAACGTAAAATCGTCATTGGAAGGCTGTAACTATCAAAAGTACTTTTTCCTTGCTTAGAGAACAAAGACTCTATTTTTTGATAGAAAGGATCTTTAGGATTGTCAAACGGAAGACGTGCGATAACCTCGATAACCTTATCTTGTTGGGAAAAATCAACACCTTCCCAGAACGACCCCATACCAAGCAAGAGATTAGTTTCTCCTCTATCAAAACGTTTTTTGACATTAAAAGCTGTCCCATTTTTCTCTTGAGTCAGGTGATGAACTTCCCTATGATCTAGCAAATCAGAAACAGCTATCATACTTTTTCGAGATGTAAATAATACTAAAATAGGATATCCCATTGCAGATAGTTTCTGGAGTCGCTTTGCAATCGCTTCTTCATAGTCTTCTTCAGAAGAAACGCCAATCATAGGCATACTTTGATCAATCCAGATAGCTTGATTGGGTAAACTATCCATTGGAAGACTTACTTTACGTGCCTGACTTAGCCCTAATAAATCCGCTACATCGACATCTGGACCAATATCAATTGTTGCTGAAACAATCATCACTTTTTGAGCACTTGGGAGATAATCAGATAATTTCAATAGTTCCTGACGTGAAACCTTTAGATAAGTAACGCGATGTTCCTGATAATAGTCTGTTTCAAGCCAAAAATGACTGTAAAGCGGTGTTTTCAATGGTGACAGCATCTCCATCAGATCACTCTCACCTTCAAGTTCAGAAATAGTTTGAAGCAAACGATTTAATTGCTGCCGATTATACTGCTTCTGTGGAAATTGTTGATGCTCTTGAATTAAATGACTCACTTCAAACTGCAAATTTTCAAGCAAACGCTGTTGTAATAAAGTCTGACTACCACTATCCAGAATACGATGAATCTGTTGCAAAAGGGTAGTAAGATTGACTTGATAACGTGAAAACTGTTCCAAAGCCAAAACCATCTTTTGTCCTTCATCAATCACAAGCGTCTTTCCTGAAACAAAATCATAATCATCTTCCATACGTGTCAAAAGATAAGCATGATTAGTTACAACCACTCTAGCTTCTTGACCTTTTTGATAAGACTGTTGCCAAAAATCATAGTCTGCAAAAAGACTGTTTGCCTTTATCTTGCCATCATGTTTGATTTCATCAAAGTAAGCCATGTAGCGTTGTTTCTGTTTAATTTCATCAAGATCACCAGTTTCGGTTTCAGTCAACCAAACGAGAAGTTGCATTTTATAACGATTAATCAAACGGTTACTATCCTGACGAAACAAGGTCTGGTAAAAGGCATCTAATTTGATGTAGTTCTGTGGTCCTTTGAGACTATGAAAGTTAATGTTAAAGATTTCTGCTAAAGCCTTGGCCTCCTGACTCATAATCTGATTTTGAAGAAGCTTTGTCGGAACAGCTACTACTACTTTATCGACATCAGCTTGTGCTAACAAAGGGAGCAGATAGCCATAGGTTTTCCCAATTCCAGTTTGAGCTTGGATTATTGAAATATCAGTATTGTCAAGTTCCCTCCTCACTGCCTCAGCAAATTCCTCTTGCTTAGATCTTGGTTCCAAACCTAAGAGAGCAATATTGGTTTCAAAATCTTGAGAAAGCTTACGTTCCGACATATAAGTCAAAGGTCTACGAAGTACAATACCAGATTCCTCAAGCATGACATATTCCTTTGAAAGGCTGTTACTTTTACCTTTTATGGCATCACGAATAACCAATTCAGACTCAAAAAGCAAATTATCAGAAAATGTCAAAAGCATATCAATGGTCTGTCTAGGTAAGCTAGCAATCTTATCCATCAAATGAAACAAAAGCTGTCCTGTAGCTCTCGCATCTTCAATTGCCGTATGAGCTTGAGCTAAGTCAAGATTTAAGACTTGTGATAAATAAGAAAGTTTATATTGTTCTAGCGTCGGATAAAAGACCTGAGCCAATTCGACCGTATCAACACGTGGTGTCCTTAGTTCGAAGCCCTCCATAAAAAGTGACTCTGCAAGCAAGTTGGCATCAAATTTTACATTATGGGCAACAAAAATACAATCCTCAATCAGTTCAAAAATAGTTCTAGCAATTTCTGAGAAATCTGGTGCCTGAGACAACTGTTGATCAGTAATTCCTGTTAAGTGAACAATATGATCGTCAAGTTCTTGGTGGGGGTTAACGTCACTCGAAAATTCGTCAATTACCAGACCATTTTGCATGATAACAATTCCCACCTGAATTATACAAGCCGTTGATGAAGCCGATGTAGCTTCCAAATCAACAATGGCATATTTATTCGTGTTTTTTTCACTCATAGTGACCTTATTATAGCATATCCAAAGCACCAAAAAAAGACAAAGCCATCATTCTGATATTGGAAAAATCCTGAATTTCGTGCTAAACTAGAGCTATGAAAATAAAACGAATTTTAAACCCTGTTGCCCAGGAAAACACCTATATTTTAGAAAATGAAGCAGCCAGTTTAGTCATTGATCCAGGAAGCAACACTTCAAATATCTTAGCTGAACTCGAGGCAATTGCTAAACCTGTTGCTGCAATCCTCTTGACTCACACACACTATGATCACATTATGAGCGTCGAAGCTATCCGTCAAGCTTATAACCACACACCTGTCTATGTCGCAGAAGCTGAGAAAGACTGGTTAATGAATCCTTTTGATAATTTATCTGGTCTTCCTCGTCATGACGATATGGAAGACGTTGTTGTCAATCCAGCAGACTATTACTTTGACTTTACCAAGGAGTACAACATTAAGGATTTTTATTTTAAGGTTGTACCAACACCTGGACACTCTATCGGAGGAGTTTCTTTTATATTTGATAAAGAAGAAACTGTTTTTTCTGGCGATGCCCTCTTTAAGGAGACTGTAGGCCGTTGGGATCTTCCAACGGGTAACCATGACCAATTACTCACTAGTATTCGAGAACAACTTTTCACTCTTCCTAGCCACTACAAAGTTTACCCAGGTCATGGATGGGACACAACTATCGGTCATGAAAAGGTCTTTAACCCCCATTTTTCATAAATAGAAAAGTTGACATTACCTACTTAGATTAGGTAATGTCTTTTTTTAGTCAAAAAAAGAAGGTCCATAGACCTTCTTATCTGAAACACTAAAGAGTGCTTATTTAGATTTGATGTAGTTAACACCATCTGCTTTAGGAGCAACGGCTTTACCGAAGAATGCAGCCAAGACAATAATTGTCAAAACGTATGGTGCAATTTGCAAATAGACGTTTGGCACATGTGAAATAACAGGTAACTGTTTTCCGATGATTGCCAATGATTGTGACAAACCGAAGAACAAACTTGAGAGCATAGCTCCAACTGGATTCCAACGACCAAAAATCATAGCAGCCAAAGCGATGAAACCAGGACCAGCAATAGTGGTAACGGCAAAGTTGTTTGAAATCGATTGGGCGTAAACCGCACCACCAACACCACCAAGGAAACCAGAAATCATAACACCGTAGTAACGCATACGATAAACGTTAATCCCAAGTGTATCTGCAGCCTGTGGGTGTTCACCGACTGAACGAAGACGCAGACCAAAGCGCGTCTTGAAGATAATCCACCATGACACTACTGAGACTAAAATGGCTACATAAGCAATCAAAGAAACATTAGTAAAGAAAATCTTACCCAAGAGAGGAATATGACTCAAGATTGGGAAGGAAACGGTTTTAAAGTTATGACTGATAGCCGGTGTTTGACCTGCACCAAAGATAACACGTGTCAAGAAAACAGCCAAAGACGGTGCAATCAGGTTCAAAACTGTACCTGAGACAACATGGTCCGCACGGAAGTTAATTGTCGCAGCAGCATGGAGCAAGGAATAAAGAAGCCCAATTAGTCCTGCTACCAAAACCGCAATCCAAGGTGTTGCATTGCCAAAACTATCCGCAAAATTTAAGTTAAAGAGAACACCTGCGAAGGCACCAATAACCATGATTCCTTCAAGGCCAACGTTTACGATACCACCTCGTTCAGAGAAAGTACCACCGATACTTGTGAAAATCAGTGGTGCTGAATATTTCAGCATAGAGGCAAAGATTAAGGCTAAAATTGTAATAAAGTCCATATTAGTTTTGTCCTCCTTTAGCTTTCACTGATCTAGGACGAGGGCGAATCCAATATTTAATAATGTAGTTGGCACCAACGAAGAAGATAATCAAAGCTGATACAACATCGATAATTTCTGATGGTACACCAATCATACCAGTCTTACCGACAGACAAGACACCATAGAGAAGAGCTGCAAATGGAATACCGATTGGTGAATTCGTTGCTAAGAGGGCAACGGCCATACCATTCCATCCGATAGCCAATGAAGAATTTTGTACGAAGGCATTTTGGAAAGTTCCAAGTCCTTCTACTGTTCCTCCAAGACCACAGAGTGCACCTGAAATAATCATAGACATGATAATCACACGTTTTGATGACATTCCGGCGTACTCAGACGCATGTGGATTAAGACCAACAGCTGTAATTTCAAACCCTGTCGTTGTTTTCTTGAGCATGAACCAAACTAGGAACACAGCTGCAATAGCAAGAAAGAAACCAAGATTGAAACGTGATCCATCTGTTAGCGAAGATAGAAAATCTGTTTGGTAACTTGCAGAAGCTGCAACCTTGTTAGAGGCTTCTGATGAACGTAACATATCAGCTGTGAAACCGAAACGGACAATATTGTTAGCAACATACAAAATGATGTAGTTCATCATGATAGTGACGATAACCTCGCTAGTTCCAAGGTAGGCACGAAGAATACCTGGAACAGCACCAGCGATACCACCAGCAACTAGACCGATAATAACAGTACAAATAATAGAGACTACTTTAGGTAATTCAGGAAAAGCTAGCGCAAACCATACAGCAGATGTCCAACCAGCTAAGGCCTGCCCTGGCAAACCAACATTGAAAAAACCTGCCTTGGAAGCCACAGAGAAACCAAGTGCAATCAAAATCAATGGACTCATCGCACGTAGAATTTCACCGATATTTTTCAAAGAGCCAAAGGCAGTTGAGAAAAGATCATAGTAAGCCCAGAATGGATCGTAACCAAAGATTAACATCAAAACAGCACCGACCAACATTCCCAAGAGGACAGCAATTAAAGGAACTGCCCAATTTTGTGTTTTTTTAGACATTTGCTTCCTCCTTATTCAATTGTCCACCAGCCATAAGAATACCAAGATCTTGCTTATTGGTTTCAGCAGGATCTAAGATACCTTGAATTGCACCATCATAGATAACAGCAATTTGATCTGACATATCAAGAATTTCATCCAATTCAAAGCTGACAACAATGACAGCCTTACCTTTATCACGTTCAGCGATAATACGTTTACGGATGTACTCAATGGCGCCAACATCAAGACCACGAGTTGGTTGACTGACAATAAGAAGGTCCGGATTACGGTCAATTTCACGGGCGATAACTGCTTTTTGTTGGTTACCACCTGACAAATCACCACCGGCGATTAATTCTCCAGCACCACGAACGTCAAATTCTTTCATCAATTCACGAGCTTTTGCATTTATAACATTATAATTCAAAATACCGTTCTTAGAATTAGGCTCCTTATAATAGGTTTGGAGAGCAATATTTTCAGCAACTGTCATCTCAAGAATCATACCATCACGATGGCGATCTTCTGGGATATGACCGACACTCATTTCAGTAATCTGACGTGTCGTCTTATGAACGATAGACTCACCCTTAATAGTGATATCACCAGATTTAATTTTACGAAGTCCCGTAATCGCTTGGACAAGTTCTGTCTGTCCATTTCCGTCAATACCAGCGATACCAATTATCTCACCAGCACGCACATCTAATGATAAGTTTTTAACGGCTGGAATGCCTCGATTCTCATTTACCACCAAATTTTTAATTGAAAGAACCACTTCTTTAGGATTTGAAGGAATTTTCTCTGTCTTGAAGGAAACATGACGACCAACCATCATTTCGGCCAAATCAGCATTTGTAGACCCTTCGATAGTCACTGTATCAATTGACTTACCACGTCTAATAACCGTAACACGATCAGACACCGCACGAATTTCATCCAACTTATGGGTGATAAGGATAATAGACTTACCTTCCTTAACCAAAGTTTTCATGATGTTTAAAAGTTCCGTAATTTCAGAAGGTGTCAAAACGGCTGTGGGCTCATCGAAAATCAAAATATCAGCTCCACGGTACAAGGTTTTAAGAATTTCAACACGTTGTTGGGCACCGACAGAGATGTCTGCAACCTTAGCTGACGGATCAACCGCCAGGCCGTATCGTTGAGACAATTCCGTGATTTCCTTTACAGCCTCTTTCATATCAAGAACGCCACCAGCTTTAGTCACTTCGCTACCTAAAATGATGTTTTCAGCAACTGTAAAAGCTTCAACCAACATAAAGTGCTGATGGACCATCCCAATCCCTAATTTTGTTGCTTTAGACGGTGAATCAATCGTCACGGCTTGCCCATTTACCTTAATTGTTCCACTTGTAGGCTGTAAAAGACCTGCAAGCATATTCATCAAGGTTGACTTACCCGCACCATTTTCACCGAGGAGGGCATGGATTTCTCCTGGTCTCACATCGAGATTGATGTGATCGTTTGCAACAAATTCACCAAATTTTTTGGTAATATCGTGCATCTCAATGACATTTGGCTTCGTCATACAATCTCCTATCAAAAATAATTATTATATCAGCAAAGGAAATCATAGGCTGCTTCCCTTTGCTGAGACAAAAATTGTCCCAGTTTAAAGTCTATGTATGTGTACTTAACCCATTATTTGCTAAGACCATCAGTTGGTTTCAATTCACCATTCTTGATTTGATCTTTAGCTTTTACGACTGCATCTTTAATATCTGAAGGAAGACTAGATGTTACGATGTCAACACCGCCATCTTTGATACCATAAGTCTTAGTTTTACCACCTTCAAATTCTTTGCCCTTAACTTGATCGTTAGCAATGTCTTTAACGACTGTACCAACTTGTTTGATTGTTGAAGTCAAGACGAAGTTAGATTTTTTATTATCTGAAGATGTATAATTTCCTTCTGCCGATTGGTCACGGTCAACACCGATTACCCAAACTTTCTTATCACTATCAGCGCTAAGTTTTTCATTAACATCTTTAGCGGCTGTGAAGACACCTGTACCAGTTCCACCAGCTGCTTGATAGATAACATCTGCGCCTGAAGCATACATTGTTGAAGCAATAGTTGAACCTTTAGCAGCATCAGAGAATGACTCAGCATATTGAACTTGAATATCAATATCAGGTTTTACAGATTTAGCACCTGCAGTGAAACCAGCTTCGAAACGTGTAATTGTATCTGATTTTTGACCACCGATGAAACCAACTTTGTTTGTTTTTGATTGCATTGCTGCGGCAATACCTGCAAGGTAAGCTCCTTCGTTATCAGCAAACAACACGCTTTCAACGTTCTTTTGGTCTTTAACCACGTCATCGATGATAACGTAATTAATTTTCTCGTTATCTTTAGCTGATTCTGAAACAGCATCGTGAAGTGCAAAACCAACACCAAAGATAAGATTGTAATTTTGGTCTACAGCTGATGACATGTTTGTTGCAAAATCAGACTCTGAGTTAGATTGGAAGTAAGTATAACCTGAATCTTTACTTAGTTTGTGTTCTTTCCCCCAAGCTTGAAGACCTTCCCATGCTGATTGGTTAAATGATTTATCATCAACACCACCAGTATCTGTAACAATTGCAGCTTTCACTTTCGAATCAGCTGCTGAGCCGCCTCGTCCACCACGAGCACAAGCTGCAAGACCAAGTGCTGCTACAGCAACAAGGCCAAGTCCGATAATTTTCTTGTTCAATTTCATCTTGAACACTCCTCCTATAACTTGCAAGATAACTTGCTTAATAAATAAAAAATATTTCAGACTATTGTAAGTCTGTAAAAGAGTATGGTAACAACTCTCCGACTGTCATCTCGACTGTCGATTTATCTTCAGCGATAAGAATCACTTTAGAATCCTGTTTAAAAAATTCGGCCATTACTTGACGGCATGCACCGCAAGGTGAGATAGGCTGCTCAGTATCACCATAGACAGCTAGCATTTCAAAATCTCGATGACCTTCTGAAACTGCTTTAAAAATAGCAGTACGTTCCGCGCAATTAGTTAAACCGAAAGAGGCATTTTCAACGTTGCAACCTTTATATATCCGACCGTCGTTTGTCAGAAGAGCTGCACCTACGCGGAAATGTGAATAAGGAACGTAGGCGTTAGCAGCAGCTTCTTCAGCTTCTTCAATAATTTGTGATAGCTTAGTATCCACCATCTACACTCTCACCTTCCATTATCGCAACTCCAGCAGATGTTCCAATTCGATTAGCTCCTGCTTTAATAAAAGCTTGCGCATCTTTAAAGGAACGTGTTCCTCCAGCTGCTTTAACCCCCATATCTGGTCCAACCACTTCTCGCATGAGTTTGACATCTTCTATAGTAGCTCCACCTGTTGAGAAACCAGTAGAGGTTTTTACGAAGTCTGCTCCTGCACTTTTGGCAAGTTGACAGGCTTGAACTTTTTCATCGTCACTAAGCAGGCAGGTCTCAATAATGACTTTGACTAGCTTATCTCCACTAGCGTTCACCACTGCTTTAATATCCGATTCAACAAGGTCATTCTGTCCAGATTTTAGAGCACCAATATTGATTACCATATCAACTTCATCTGCACCATTTGAAACTGCATCTCGTGTTTCAAATGCTTTAACAGACGATGTTGTTGCCCCTAGTGGGAATCCAATTACTGTACAAACCTTAACGGAGCTATCTTTTAGTAAATCAGCTGCAGTCTTTACCCAAGTTGGATTAACACAAACACTTGCAAATTCATACTTTTTTGCTTCTGCAATCAACTTTTCAATTTGTTTAAGCGTTGCATCTGGTTTTAGTAGAGTGTGGTCAATATATGTATTAACTGTCATAAATATACTCCTTAAACAAGCTCTCTCATTTGTTAAGAAATAATTTTTAAAATTTCTTTTGGCTTTTTACAGTCATTGCTGATTGTAATATAAGATTTAAATTCATCCATCAACTCTTCAGTTAGGGCTTGGTCACTATAAATATTTGCGACAACTTCACCTACTTTGACAGAATCGCCCACTTTTTTCTCGAAAACAATACCTGTTTCATAATTAAGAGTGTCAGCTTTAGTAGCACGACCAGCCCCTAATTTCATAGCATATTTACCAAATGCTAAGGCTGGTAGTTCAGAAATATAACCTTCTTCATCAGCCAAGACTTCTGTGACATAAGCTGCTGTACTCTTACGATAAAGGTCATCCAAGTCTCCACCTTGAGCTTCAATAAGTTCTTCAAATTTAGATAGAGCTGCGCCCTCTACTAAATGTTGACGAATTTCTTCTGGACTAGCCGTAACTCCTGCCAAGTTTAAAAGAATCTCTGCTAATTCACAAATGAACTCTGTAATGTCTGCACGGCCCTTACCTTGCATAATTTCAATAGCTTCAAGAATTTCAAGCCGGTTACCAATAGCTCTACCAAGTGGTTGGCTCATATCTGTAATCACTGCAATTGTCTCTCGACCCACTTCACGACCCAAGGAAACCATGGTTTCAGAAAGGTGTTCAGCCTCTTCTAAACTCTTCATGAAAGCCCCTTGACCTACCGTAACGTCTAGAAGAATCTTATCAGCTCCTGCAGCAATCTTCTTAGACATAACTGAACTTGAAATCAAAGGAATAGAATCTACTGTAGCAGTCACGTCTCTAAGTGCATAAAGAAGTTTGTCTGCTTTAACAAGATGTTCTGATTGTCCAATAAGAGAGATACCAATGTCTTTAACTTGTTGAATGAATTCTTCTTTGGTACGTTCAACTTGATACCCTTTTATAGATTCAAGTTTATCAATAGTACCTCCAGTATGACCCAATCCACGTCCGCTCATTTTAGCTACAGGTACACCAAAACTTGCAACTAAGGGCATTAAAATGATTGTTACTTTATCTCCAACACCACCAGTTGAATGTTTATCAACTTTAATGCCTTCAATACTAGATAAATCATATTGATCACCTGAAGAGACCATCTCTGTCGTTAAATCATGAATTTCACGAATACTCATCCCTTTGTAATAGATTGCCATCGCCAGAGCTGAAATCTGATAATCTGGAATATCGCCAGATACATACCCTCGAATGAGATAAGCGATTTCTTCAGTGGTCAATTCACCACCATCACGTTTTTTTTCAATTAAATCAACGGTTCTCATAACTTGTCACTTCTAAGTATGTAATACCCCTTATCTTTTTTTAAAATTTCCGAATTCCCAAAGACATCTTCCATCTTCGCTTTAGCAGAAGGTGCCCCTTGTTTCTTCTGGATAACAATTGTTAAACTTCCACCTTGATTAAGGTAATCAAATGCCCCTTCGATAATTTCATGAACTACCTTTTTCCCTGCACGTATTGGTGGGTTGGATATTATATAATCAAACTTTTCTGAGACATTTTCATAGATGTTTGATTGGAAAATGTGAGCGACTACTCCATTACGTTCAGCATTTTTTTTAGCTAAATCTATAGCCCTACTATTTATATCAATCATCGTTGATTTGACACCTTGGACCTTTGCTAGACTAATTCCTAATGGGCCATAGCCACAGCCAACGTCAAGTAGGGTTTTTCCTCTTTGTAAATCTAAAGCATTGAGCAAGACCTGACTACCATAATCCACCATTTTTTTTGAAAACACACCAGCATCCGTATAAAAATGGAAACCTTGACCTAAGAGTGTTACATTAAGATCGTGAATATCATGAGCCGCATCTGGCGTCTCTGCATAATACATTTTAGACATATTTTTCCTTCTTTGTGTTCTTATCAAGTTATAGAAACTGATAAGGCTTACACTAAGTATAACAGAAAAAAAAAGAGAATGCTATATAAAATGAACTGGAATTCATTAAGAAAACACCCTGTTTCTTCAAGTAACTCTATGCATAAAAAGGCTTACAAATTCAGTTTAGCATATCACAAAAAGTAATGTCACAATTTTTGTATGATATATATTCTTTTTTGTTTTTGATTCATCATTTATTATTTGGCGTTTTGATAAGGCTTACATTTTATTGCTTTTTCTGCTATAATGAGATTCATGCTAAATGAATTTATCAACTTTGAGACGATTTCTCGCAAGGAATGGCAACGTCTTCACCAAGAGGATAACGCTCCCTTGACTGCTGAAGAACTTGATTCCATTCGAAGCCTAAACGATAAGATTGATGTTCAGGAAGTCAGTGACATTTATCTTCCGCTCATCAACCTCATTCGCATTTACCAAAAAACCGTTAACGATCTAACCTTTTCGAAAAGTATTTTTTTGCAAAAGGCACAGGCTAACAGACCTTTTATTATTGGTGTCTCAGGTTCTGTTGCAGTCGGTAAATCGACAACCAGTCGCCTTCTGCAGCTACTTCTTCAAAGAACTTTCCAAAAGGCGAAGGTGGATATGGTGACAACAGATGGTTTTTTGTTTCCAAACCAGGTCCTCATAGATAAGGGAATACTTAATCGCAAAGGCTTCCCCGAATCCTACGACATGCCACTACTTCTCAATTTTCTAGATACCATAAAAAATGGTGGGACTGTCAATATTCCTGTTTACTCACATGAAATTTATGATATTGTACCAGGACTTACACAGGAAATTAGTCAACCAAATTTCTTAATTGTTGAAGGTATTAATGTTTTTCAGAATCCCATTAACCAACGTCTCTATATGAGTGACTATTTTGATTTTTCTATCTATATTGATGCTAATGTTAAAAATATCAAGACTTGGTATCTTGAACGCTTTCAAACTCTTCTTGAACTTGCTAGAAAAGACGAAAACAACTATTATCATCGTTTTACTAAATTCACAAAAGAAGAAGCACTTTCCTTAGCGCAAAAAACCTGGCGAGAAATTAACTTGGTAAATCTAGAAAATTATATCGAGCCCACACGAAATCGTGCAGAACTTATTCTTCATAAAGGTGATAATCATAAAATCGACCTCATTCATTTAAAAAAATAGAAAAAGCTTGCCAAGGGACCTAAAATAACGTATAATGACATAGTTAGATAAATTTGGAGGTGAAAAACATTGGCAAATATTAAATCAGCTATCAAACGCGCTGAACTTAACGTTAAACAAAACGAAAAAAACTCAGCTCAAAAATCAGCTTTGCGTACTGCTATTAAAGCATTCAACGCTAACCCAACTGAAGAAGCTTTCCGAGCTGCATCAGCAAGCATCGATAAAGCCGCTTCAAAAGGTTTGATTCATAAAAACAAAGCAAGCCGCGATAAATCACGTCTTGCAGCTAAATTGGCTAACTAATCAAAAACTCCTGCTAACAATAAGCTAGCAGGAGTTTTCTTTGCTCATTAGACTCCGGTAATTTTAACTTCAAAAATAGTCCCCTTAGGCTGATTGTCCTTGACAATTATTGTTCCTTTAAGAGCAAGAACAATCTGTTGCGCCAAAGATAAGCCCAACCCAAAACCACCTTTTTGTCTGGTTCTGGCTTTATCTACTCGGTAAAAACGATCAAAGATTTTTTTCTTATCTTCATCTGCAATACCTGGGCCATTGTCTGCTACTGAAATGTAAAGATGACGATCATTAGTACGAACGGTAAAGGTCACCTGGCCATCATCTTCTGTATATTTGATAGCATTATCAAATAAAATTGTCATGAGCTGCTTCAATAGTGTCTTATCAGTTTGGATTGAGCGCCCAACCTGATTTTGAGCAGTAAACCCTTTTTCACTTTCTTCAGCAATCATAGCATAATTGGCAAAGACTGTATCAAAGAAAGAAGAATCCAAGGTTTCAATTTCTGGTTTAATACCATCATCACGACGAGCCAAATTCAAGAGATTGGTCGTCAAAAGACGCATGTTACGGACTTCATCCAGACTTGAAGCAATGTTCTCAGAATTATCTAAAATAGTACTCTCAGGCTTGCGGAAAAGAGCTTCTAGTCGGTTTTGAATCACAGTAAGCGGCGTACGCAACTCGTGGCTAGCATTTTCAACAAAAGCCTTCTGCTTCTCCAGACTTTCCTGTATAGGCCGCCTTGACCATTTTGCCAAATACAAACTAGCCGCGATAGATAGTAGCCAGAAAAAGCTCATCATAATGACAATTAGTTTTACATAACGTTCAGTGGCTTCTTCTAATTGCGTCGTATTGATTGCAATTACAACGTACTTAGCATCAGGATAGAGATTATTATCTACTTTTTCAGTAATCAAGCGATAACTTTCCGTTTGGTCAAAATAGTTCTGAGCACTCCCCTTACTGATAACATCAATATTATTTTTATCTATTGGTAAATTAGATAAGCTAGAAAATTTGTCGACAACATTTAGAACCCTTCCATTCTTATCAAGAACTAACACACTAGTGTTAGCTGCTACAGTCAAATCATGAGGAGCATCTTCTATTATTGATTTAGACTTTTTAGATTCCTTCTTAGAATCACTTGAATTAGGTACTTCGACTGAGGATGCTTTGCTATTATATTCCTGATAGATGGTTGCCGTATTATTTTGATCTACATCAGAAGTCAGAAAAAGTTCGCGTTTTAGCATTTCCATTTCTAAATAAGAATTGCTCTTAGTTGCTGCCGCTTTCAAACTAGAGTCAATATTGGAATAAACGCCATAACTGAGAATCTGTAAAATCATGACAGTCATGATAAGGAAAATACCAGAAAAAGTTGCAAAGAAATGGATGAAAGACTTAAAGCCGTCTGACTTGATTCTCCTGAAGAGATAATTGAAAAATTTAGTCAGCATTCTTCAAAATATACCCCACACTTCTTAAGGTTTGTAGGTTGGTAGCAAAATCTGTCCCCTTGAGTTTCTTACGAATTTTCGAAACGTAAACTTCAACAACAGAGACAGTGGTGTCACTATCAAATCCCCAAAGACGATCAAAAATTTGCGACTTAGGCAAGATAACGTTTTGATTTTGTAGGAAGTAGACCAATAAATCAAATTCTTTACCAAGAAGTTCTACTTTTTTATCGCCCACATAGGTTGAATTTGTAGCAAGATTGACACGAACTTCTCCGAAAGAAAGAGTATTTTGGTCAAATTTACCAGAACGTTTCAAAAGTGCTTGAATACGCATCTTCAATTCTTCTAAATAGAAAGGCTTGGTTAGATAGTCATCAGCACCGAGTTCGAAGCCATGCCCCTTATCGTCTAAACTTTCCTTTGCGGTCATGATAAGAACAGGAGTCGTTACACCTTTGTCACGCAATTCTCTAAGAACTGTAAAGCCATCTTTTTCAGGTAGCATTAAGTCCAAGAGAATCAAATCATAAACACCACTTTCAGCTTCGTAAAGACCTTCATCACCATCAAATACTTGCATCACATCCGCAAAGTCATCTAAAAAATCAAAAACCGAGTTCGACAAACTCAAATCATCTTCTACTAGTAAAATTTTAATCATAATAATCCCCCCTTGCTAGGTGTCAAAGATACAAAGAACACTTTAACTAAGTCTTATCATTATATCTAAAATAGACCTAATCATCTAGTGCTTTGATCTTCTTTAATTTAGATTCAGTCTACCATACTTTCCTTAAGTTTTTCATAACTGCTATAAAAAGCAGCACCATAAGGTACTGCTTTATGTCCATCATTATCCTTAGAACAAACCAACTGCTGTTCCATCTTCAGCAACATCCATTTTAAGGGCCGCTGGAGCTTTTGGAAGACCTGGCATGGTCATAACATCACCTGTTAGAGCCACGATAAATCCAGCACCTGTTTTAGGAACAAACTCACGAATAGTGATATCAAAGCCTTCTGGTGCTCCAAGTAAGAATTGATTATCTGAGAAACTATATTGTGTTTTAGCCATACATACTGGCAATTTGTCCCAACCAAATTCTGCAAACTGTTTGAGTTGATTTTTCGCTTTTTTCTCAAAAACAACTGATTTACCACCATAGATTTCAGTAACAATCTTAGTAATCTTTTCTTCCAAGCTGTCATCATCCGAATAAAGACGTTTGTAATCAGCATTGCCATTTTCCACAGCATCCACTACTGCATTAGCAAGATCAATACCACCATCAGCACCATTAGCCCAAACGCTAGCTAATTCAACAGGAACATTGATTTCTGAACAAAGTTCTTTAAGGGCTGCAATTTCAGCTTCTGTGTCAGCAACAAATTCGTTAATAGCAACAACTGCTGGAATACCAAATTTACGTACATTTTCTACGTGACGTTTCAAGTTTGAAAAGCCATCGCGAACGGCTTGAACATTTTCCTCAGAAAGGTCAGTTTTAGCGACACCACCATGCATCTTAAGAGCACGAAGTGTAGCAACAATAACGACAGCATCTGGAGTTGTTGGGAGGTTTGGAGTTTTAATATCAAGGAATTTTTCAGCACCAAGGTCTGCACCGAAACCTGCTTCAGTAATCGTGTAGTCTGCCAAGCGAAGTGCTGTAGATGTAGCTAGAACTGAGTTACATCCGTGAGCGATGTTGGCAAATGGACCACCGTGTACCAAGGCTGGTGTGCCATAAATTGTCTGTACCAAGTTAGGTTTGATGGCATCCTTTAGAATAAGTGTAAGCGCACCTTCGATTTCTAGATCACGTACATAAACAGGTGTACGGTCATAACGGTAGGCAACGACAATGTTAGCCAAGCGTTCTTTGAGGTCATTGATATCGGTAGCCAAGCAAAGAATTGCCATGATTTCAGAGGCTACGGTAATATCAAATCCATCTTCACGTGGAATACCATTGAGTGGACCACCAAGACCAACTGTAACGTGACGAAGAGCACGGTCATTAAGGTCAACTACACGTTTCCAAATAATACGACGTTGATCAATACCTAGGGCGTTCCCTTGATGAATATGATTGTCAAGAAGAGCTGACAAGGCATTATTCGCTGTAGTAATAGCGTGCATATCCCCTGTGAAGTGGAGGTTAATATCTTCCATTGGAAGCACTTGAGCGTAACCACCACCTGCAGCACCACCTTTAATCCCCATAACAGGACCAAGAGATGGTTCACGAAGGGCAATCATCGTTTTCTTACCAATTTTGTTAAGAGCGTCTGCAAGACCAATTGACATGGTTGATTTACCTTCACCTGCTGGTGTTGGGTTGATGGCTGTTACCAAAATCAATTTTCCTGGTTTGTTGTCTTTGACTTCATTGATTTTATCAAATGACAATTTTGCCTTATATTTTCCGTAGAGTTCCAAATC
>ERZ773233.927-NODE-927-length-17871-cov-4.589358_pt1 | contig 17871 bp, 8 predicted proteins | sample MGYA00580991_ERZ773233 | MGnify/ENA primary metagenome ERZ773233 (study PRJEB29015, sample SAMEA2738178) | human oral metagenome | biome: human oral; feature: human-associated habitat; material: saliva | place: China | collected 2161 ...
CCTTTGAAGGAAGTCCGCGAGCTGGCGCAGCGGAGTATGTGTATAGGGGGGATGTTAAATAATAGCCATCTGACTTGTATTCTCACATATTTTACACCCAAATGAAAAGAATCATATACAAATCTATAGTAGCAGCGAGTATCGCCCTTAGCCTTACCGCTTGTGTAGCACCCAAAAAGCAAGAATATATGCCCGAGGGGGTTAGCGAAAAACTCTTTCGTACCGACAATATCCCTACCGATAGCCTCAGCAGTGCTACGGTATCGTGGCGCGATATTTTCACCGACCCGCTACTGCAGCAATACATCAACAAAGCACTGACTAACAACCTCGATGTGCGTATGGCGGTGCAAAGCGTGCAGTCAGCGCAAGCCTATTTAAAACAGAGCAAAGCCGCCTATATCCCTACCCTTTCAGTAGGGGCTGATTATACCCGCAGCACCAACTCTATCAACGCTGCCGGAGGCATAGGCCAACGCACCTATGGCAACCTGTGGGATATTACCGCCAGTGCCAGTTGGGAAGCCGACATTTGGGGCAAAATCTCTGCCCAAAAACGCGCCCAAACAGCCTCTTACTTAGCTACAGTCGAGGCTCAAAAAGCCGTACAATCAGAGGTGGTGGCTACGTTGGCAACTGCCTACTACCAATTGCTAATGCTCGACGAACAGAAAAAGGTACTCGAGCAGACTATCGACTTCCGCCAGAAGAGTTTAGAAACCACTAAGCATCTAAAAGATGCAGGGTCTACTACCGAAGTGGCTACCAAGCAAATAGAAGCCCTTGTATACAATGCCCAAGCGCAGCTTATCAGCATCAATAATAGTATATGGGCGTTAGAAAATACTATTTGTGTGCTTATGGGCGAAGAGTTGCACAGCATAGAGCGCAGCAACCTATCAGCCCAACAATTTCCTACCGAGTTCAAACAAGGTTACCCAGTGAAGTTGTTAGAAAACCGCCCTGATGTACTCCGTGCAGTACTCAACTTGCGCAATGCTTTCGAACTTACTAACGTAGCCCGTGCTAACTTCTTCCCTACCCTTACCCTTTCAGCACGAGGGGGCTTGAGTAGCACCGAGTTAGACACTTGGTTTTCAGCTAAATCTATGTTTGCTAACTTCGTAGCAGGGCTGGCACAGCCTATACTCAATAAGCGACAAATACGCACCCAGTATGAGGTACAACGCGCTGCCCAAGAAACGGCCTTGCTCAACCTCAAAAAGTCTATCCTTTCAGCAGGCAAAGAGGTAACCGACGCAATGCGCAACTTTACCACTCAAACCGAGCTAATCGAACTAAAAACCAAAGAGATGAAAGCCTACCAAGAGGCTACTGACTTCTCTAAACAGCTGTTCGATAGCGGTATGGTGAATTACTTAGAGGTAATCACTGCCGAAGTAAGCCGTCTCAATGCCGAACTAAGTGTTGCCGAAGCCCAATTTACCCGTATGCAATATGGCATCACCCTCTACAAAGCTCTTGGAGGTGGCTGGAAATAATAAGCAAATCGACAAATTAAGAATTTATGATAAAGAACTTTATAAACAGACCGGTGCTATCAACGGTTATTTCTATCTTGATAGTCATCTTAGGGGTGCTGGGTATTGTATCGCTACCTGTATCGCAATACCCCGACATTGCGCCTGTTACCGTATCGGTAAGAGCTAACTACGGAGGGGCGAATGCCGAGACCGTGCTTAAATCAGTAGTGATTCCCCTCGAAGAGCAAATCAACGGGGTAGAAAATATGGACTATATCGTATCCTCTGCCTCTAACAGCGGGGCTGCCAATATCACGGTATATTTCAAAAACGGCACTAATGCCGACAATGCAGCGGTGATGGTACAAAACCGCGTATCGTATGCTAACGCTATCCTTCCTGCCGAAGTAAAGCAAGCAGGGGTAACGGTAGAAAAACGCGAGGCAGGCAACCTTATGTTCCTTACTTTCTTCTCAGATAATCCTGAATTTGATGATGTTTTCTTGCAAAACTACTTAAACATCAACGTAATTCCTGGTATTAAGCGTATTACAGGGGTAGGTGATGCTGATATATTTGGTGGTAAAAACTACTCTATGCGTATATGGCTCGACCCTCAAAAACTCCAAGCCTATAAGCTCAACCCTACTGAGGTAACCGCTGCCATCTCTTCTCAAAGTTTGGAAGCTGCTGCTGGTACTTTAGGGCAAAACAGCGGTAGTTCTTACGAATATACTATCAAGTACAAAGGAAAATACAACAAAGTATCAGAATACGAAAATATCGTACTCAAAGCCCTCGAAGGCGGACGTATACTCCGCCTAAAAGATGTGGCTAAAGTAGAACTTGATGCCCTTGGCTATACCAGTTTTTCTGAAAGCAAAGGGCGTGCAGCTGTAGCAATGGGTATTTCGCAAACCCCTGGGGCTAACGCTCACGCGGTAGTACAAAACATTGATAAGTACCTCAAATCTATTGAAAAAGACCTTCCCGAAGGAATAACCTACTCTATCAACTTCAATGTAAATACGTTCTTAGATGCGGCTATTTCTAAAGTGGTTTCTACCCTTTTAGAGGCGTTTTTGTTGGTATTCTTGGTAGTGTATATCTTCTTGCAAGATTTCCGTTCTACCCTTATCCCTGCTATTGCGGTACCGGTTTCTATCGTGGGTACTTTCTTCTTCCTAAATCTATTGGGCTACTCCATCAATATGCTTACCCTCTTTGCTTTGGTGCTTGCCATAGGTATAGTGGTCGATGATGCGATAGTAGTGGTCGAGGCGGTACACGCCAAGATGGAGCAGACGCACGAAAAAGCTAAGCCTGCTACTATTTCAGCTATGAACGAAATTACAGGAGCGATTATCTCTATCACCCTGGTGATGGCAGCTGTGTTTGTCCCAGTTACCTTTATTGAGGGGACAACTGGGGTATTCTACAAACAGTTTGGGGTTACCCTTATCATCGCAATTGTCATTTCAGCAGTAAACGCCCTTACCCTCAGCCCTGTGCTCTGCTCGCTTTTCTTAAAACCTCACGGCGATAAGGAGTATGAAGAGAAATCAGCTATAGGCAAATTCTTCCACAAATTCAACATTGCCTTCAATGCGGCAACATTGAAGTACGGACAGACTTTTACCTTCTTCTTGCGCCATAAATGGGTTACCTTAGTGCTTTTTGCTATTGCAGGGGGCGGTATTTACTTTGCCAATAAAAATATACAAACAGGGTTCGTACCTAACGAAGACCAAGGCTTCATCTTAATGGATCTTTCTATGATACCTGGTGCCTCTATGGAGCGTGCTGCCAATGAATTGCGCGAGGTGAGCAAAGACCTCAATAATATCCCTGGTGTTGAAAACTTCACTTTCGTAACAGGGCGCGGTATGCTATCAGGCTCTGGTAGCAACAATGGTATAGGCTTCTTCACCCTAAAACCTTTCGAAGAACGCTCTAAAGACCCTCGCCAAAGTATTGATGCTATTATAGGGCAGGCTTTTGCAGCTGCTTCTAAGATAAAAGATGCACAAATATTGTTCTTCCAGCCGCCAGCGGTATCAGGCTTTGGTATGGGGGCAGGGGTATCATTTGCTTTACTGAATAAATCGGGTGCCGATGTTACAGAAATCAATGAAACAGCCCAAGAGTTTATGGCGGCTCTCAATGCTCGCCCCGAAGTGAAGTACGCCCAAACCTCTTTCAATACCAATTATCCTCAATACCAAATGGATATCAATGTAGAGCGCGCTATGCAGTCGGGTATTTCAGTAAGCGAAATCCTTTCTGCTCTACAAAACTATATTGGGGGCTACTATGCTACCGACTTTACCCTCTACGGTAAGCAATTCCGCGTAATGGTACAAGCTTTACCTGAAGATCGTAAAGATGTAAACAGCCTAAATGGTATGTTCATACGTACAGGTAGTGGCGAGATGGCGCCGCTTTCAGAATATGTTACTATGCAAAGGGTATTTGGTCCTCAAGCGATAAGCCGTTATAACCTCTACACTTCGGTAGATATTTCGGCAGCCAATAATGAAGGCTATAGTACCGGTGATGTAGTGAAAGCTGTTGAAGAAGTAGCGGCTCAAACCCTTAACGCCAACTATGGCATTGATTATACAGGGCTTACCCGCGAAGAGCAAAATGCAGGCTCACAGACTATCATCATCTTTATTCTCAGCTTGGTGTTTACCTACTTTATCCTTTCGGCACAATACGAAAGCTACCTATTGCCGCTATCAGTGCTAATGTCGTTACCATTTGGTATTTTTGGGGCATATCTGGGGCAATGGCTCTTTGGTTTGGAAAACAACATTTACTTCCAAATCTCACTAATTATGCTAATGGGTCTTTTGGCTAAAAATGCTATCCTGATAGTAGAGTTCGCGGTACAACGCCGACGTATGGGCGAGAGCCTCTCTAAGGCAGCAATCAATGCCGCTATGGCGCGTTTGCGTCCAATCCTGATGACTTCATTTGCCTTTATCGTAGGACTCTTGCCATTAGTATTTGCTACAGGTGTAGGAGCTGCTGGTAACCGTTCAGTAGCTACCGGAGCCGCTGTAGGACAGCTTATTGGTACTTTCTTCGGATTGGTAGTAATCCCTGTGCTTTTTGTTATTTTCCAAGACTTACAAGAGCGCATAAGTGGTCGCCGCCACAAAACCGATGAAATATTCGCTACCCCTACAGAAGAATACTAAAATAAAGACAAAAAATAAAAAACAAAAAAGGTTATTACAGCAAATACTGTAATAACCTTTTTTATTACCAAACTAATGACTAACGACTAAAAACTAATGCCTAAAAATTGCTAATTGACAAATTATTCGTACCTTTGCCGTACCGCTAAAAGATATAATACGATGAGCGAATTAAGTGTCAATCACCTTTTAGGTATTAAGTATATCACCGAAAAAGATATACAACTGATTTTCGAAACGGCTGACCACTTCAAAGAGGTTATCAACCGCCCTATTAAGAAAGTGCCTTCATTACGCGATATTACCATCGCCAACCTTTTCTTTGAGAACAGCACTCGCACTCGCCTCTCTTTTGAGCTGGCTGAAAAGCGCCTTTCTGCCGATGTGATTAACTTCTCAGCTTCGCAATCATCGGTTACTAAGGGCGAAACATTAGTCGATACGGTCAATAATATCCTTTCAATGAAAGTAGATATGGTAGTGATGCGTCACCCCAACCCTGGGGCTGGAGTCTTCTTATCGCAGCACGTCAAAGCCTCTATCGTAAATGCCGGCGATGGAGCGCACGAGCACCCTACCCAAGCCCTTTTAGATTCTTATTCTATTCGCGAACGATTAGGCGAAGTTGCAGGCAAAAAAGTAGTAATAGTAGGCGACATACTCCACTCTCGAGTAGCTCTTTCTAATATATTTGCCTTACATAAGCAAGGAGCTGAAGTAATGGTTTGCGGGCCTAAAACACTTATTCCTAAATACATACACGAGCTTGGCGTAAAGGTAGAAACTAATTTGCGCAAAGCCTTAAACTGGTGCGATGTAGCCAATATGCTGCGCATACAAAACGAGCGCTTAGATATCAGTTACTTCCCCTCTACACGCGAGTATGTACAGCAATACGGACTTACCAAAGAGCTTTTAGCCTCTCTCGATAAAGAAATAGTGATTATGCACCCAGGCCCTATCAACCGAGGGGTAGAAATTACCAGCGAGGTAGCCGATAGTCCTCAGTCTATTATTTTGCAACAAGTAGAAAACGGAGTAGCGATACGTATGGCAGTCATATACTTATTAGCATCTGTTAGCAAGTAGCCAAATAGCTAATCTCTTCTAATTCTAATAGTAATAAACGCAAACGCTAAAGTCGTAAAGAAAGAAAACATCGCATACACAAGGGCAGGTTTGGTCATTGGGGCATTGTGCATCAGAGTGCCCGCTACAAATATTGCCAAAACTGTGTTTTGCAACCCTACCTCTATACTAATAGTAGTAGACTGCATACCCGATAGTTTGAAGAGTTTAAGGGCTATAAAATAGCTAAGTATCATCGAACTAAGGTGCATCAGTAAGGTAGTAGGCAATAAGCGTATAATTTCATCTACTGATATGCCGCTCCCCCCAGATTCTTCCCCTGCAAAGAACTTGATAAGGAATACTACCCCCAATAAGAGGGTATTAATTACTTTTAGCGGAAACTTAATCCGATGAGCTATATTAGGAAAATAGCGATTGAAGAGCAAACCTAAAGTAGCTGGGATAATAACTATTTTAGTCACCTCCCACACAGTATTAAGAATAGGCAGCGATACTTCAGTATGCCCACCCATAAAGGCCGCCACCGCCCAATTAGATAACACAGGTATAGAGACCAATATCAGCAGACTATTGATAGAAGTAAGAGCTACTGCCAGGGCTGTATCTGCTTTTATAAGATAGCTTATAAAGTTAGAAGTAGTACCCCCAGGGCAGATAGCCACGATAATAAGCCCTACTTTTTCAGCAGGCGAAAGGTTGGCTACCGCAGCGATAATAAAAGCACAAATAGGCAAAAACACCATTTGCAAGAAAAGCCCCAAATAAAGGGGCTTTGATTTTCTAAATATATTTTCGAAGTCAGCAAAGCGCAACGAACTGCCTATCGCAAAGGTGATAAGCATCAACACTGCTGAGAGTAGGTAATCAATAAAACTCATATTCTATATCTTTTTCATTGTTTTAAGTGGCAAAGATACGAAACTATTAATAATTAGCAAATTAATAATTGACTACCTAATGTATAAAAATCCTTTTTTCTCTTCTAATGTATTATTTTTGTAGTATCGCAGTATATAGAAATAGGTACCTGCCAATGCTTTCTTGCCTATTACGTTTTTCACATTAGCATAACCTCTAAACACTTCAGGCTTACCATAATCAGGGTTTTCATACACTTTCAGTCCCATTTCATCAAAAATAATCACATAGATAGGTTTGTTTTCATCTGTATTCTCTACTTTGAAATAGTTATGAGAATTATGAGTTGAAACCCCATTATAAATAATTACCTCCGAAACCTCAGGGCTTGTTCCCGTTGGACTAGTTACAGTCGGTGTACTTACTGTTGGAGTACTCACTGTTGGTGTGCTTACCGTTGGAGTACTCACTGTTGGAGTACTCACAGTCGGTGTGCTTACTGTTGGAGTAGTTACAGTCGGAGTACTCACAGTTGGAGTACTCACAGTTGGAGTACTCACAGTTGGTGTGCTTACCGTTGGAGTACTTACCGTTGGAGTGCTTACTGTTGGTGTACTCACAGTCGGTGTACTCACCGTTGGACTACTTACCGTTGGACTACTTACCGTTGGAGTACTTACAGTCGGAGTAGTTACTGTTGGAGTACTCACAGTCGGAGTAGTTATAGCAGGATTAATAGTAATCACCTGTATATAACGGTTTTCATTATGAGCATTATCCTCTACAAACCATACATAGGTTACCTCTTTCTTTTTACCTTTGTCATCATATTTACTACTTTCACTCGATACCACAGGCAATACCCCATCACAGTTATCAGTAGCAGTAAGGTTCTCTTTGAAAGGCACTTGATCCTCACTCTTCACTATCATACTTTTAGGATAAGACGAAAGCTCTGGCTTCTGAGTATCTCTTAGCAAAATTTGCTGAGTGTGCCGAATAGGCAATGCATTATCAGCATATGCTATCCAAGAACGAGTGAGTTTATAAGCTTTTTTATCCCCTTCAGTCATTTCTTCTTCATAATCTATACGGATATTATCAGCTCCTTCTGCCTTTACCGTTGCTTTTTCGGGTATTTCCCCTTTACATTGTACGTGCATATCTTTGGGCAAGTCTCCTACAAAATGCAAACTATTAATAGGTGCTTCTTTTTCATAATAGATAAATTGCTGAGCTGTAGCTTTATCACCACAACCATTAGTAGCTACCCATTGGCGTAACAGATAAGTATCATGAGGCACTTCTGAAAAAGTTACATTAACTTTTGTCTTCTTGCAATAACTATCAGCCGTAACAATAGGAGGTGTAGGTATAGCATTTTTCTTCACTGTTATTGTAGGTTCTGGCAAATTCTTAAAGGTAATATCAGGGCTGTGCATATCTAAAGTGCTTGGGGGATCAGTGTGCACTGCATAGGCAATATGGTCAATTACTTCTATTTTGAAAAGTCCTTCTACATAAAGATTACCCCCATTCCAACCTTTGGCTTGCGTCGGGAAAATAACAGTAGCTTTACCATTGTTAGGAATTCCATCAGCTAACACATATTTATAACTCTTTCCATAGTCATCAGAGAAGAGAATACGCACCTTGCTATCTTCGCCAAAGATATTTTTATCAACTCCCCAAGTGAGGGTAACGTCTTTTCCTCGTTTGTATTTTCCTGCACTACTTTTGCTTACATTAATTATTCTAAAAGGCGTACCTCCTACTATATTCACTTTGGTTTCGTACACATCATAGAGTGGCACGTGGGGTTTGCCGTTTTTATAAGCCCCCACTTTACCATCACATACTCCTAACCAAAAAGTAAAGTCTCCTGTTTCATTTTCACCAGTAAATTTGTAAGGTACTTTTTCCCATTCATTGCTTCTATTTTTTCTATATGGCTGATAAAACTCTATACGGTTGCTCTCAGTAGGTCTGTTAGAAGGAAAACGAGCTTTTCCAAACATCTTAAAGTCAGCTTGGTGTGCCATATAAAGTAGAGGGTCTCCATCAGGGTCGCTGGCTTCTATGTCAAACTGAAAGTAAGTATTAGGAGGCAAAGTATAGTTCTTTTTCAATTTGGCACGATGTATCACTGGCGCACGATTGTCCGATACTTCTCCGTAAGGTATATTCGCTTGTGGCAGTCCTACCAATTGGGTACGTGCTTTATCGCTATAGTAAGCATCGTGTAGGTTAGTACGATTGCGAATGGTGTAGATAGAAGGCAACGAAAAATAAGTCCCATAAGGGTCATTAATGTAACTCATTATCGAGTTTCCTCTATCAGGCTCTGTAAATGACGAAGCCGTTTGTCCTCCGATAGTAAAAGTATGCGCCGAACCCAATAGGTGTCCGAACTCGTGAAGGATAATATAAAACTCGTGGTTAGCAATACAACCCCCTTTTAGTTTCCCTGTGATTTCACCCAGATGCGCCAATCCACGATTGTCTTTGTATACCGAAAATACTATACCTGCATCGTAATTTTCTTCACCTATCAAGCTGTTAAAATCGCCTGTAGCTCTCTCAACTACCGTTCTTACTGAGGGACGGTCATACACTTCTTTTTCTTTGCTCGTAATAATAAGGCGTGGGTCATTTACCAATTCAAACTGACAACCTATCTCCCTGCCACACACTTCATTGAGTCCTGCTTGCACTTCTGTCATAAAGGCTTTTACCTTGTTCATATCACTGCGGCAATGTCCTTTGTAAAAACTGTAATCTATAAGCATTGCCAAGCGGTACGTTCTCATTACATTAGTGTTGTATAGCACTCGTTTGTCTTCCGATGGCAAGGCTACTTCAGCAAGGGCTACACCTCGGGCTGTAGTGCTTGCTTTTGGGGTAGTAGTAGTACCCATATCAGTATTACAATGCCCATCAGCACAAGTACCACAACTAAACTGACTTTTTTCGGTACTAATCTTTAGTATGCCTTTTTCGGTACTTAGGAAATAAGCCTTTCCTTCGTGCCACACTTCACCCGATATAGTAGAAGGAGCTACAGAAATACTCCCTGCAAAAGCCCCTTGGTGGTAGGCAACAAAGGTGCGAAATCCTTCTTGAGCAAGAGAATTATGGCGCTCATACCACATAAGGGGTATGCTTTTCCCTTTTACGGGTAACTGCCATTCTACAGCGTTGTTTTGCTGAAATAAGCGTATTACAGCAGCTGCATTTTGTTGTGCGTTTATGGTTCCTATAAATAAAAACCATATTAATAGTCGTAATATTTTCATTTTGCTAAATATTAATTGTCAATTATTATCTGACATATAAGTATCCTTTTCTGCTTTCTAATTGTCCGTTTTTATAATACGTAATGATATAGAAATACGTACCTGCCAAGGCTTTTCGCCCGCCTATTATCGTGCCCACATTAGCCATACCTCTAAATACTTCTGTCTTTCCATAATTATTATTTTCATAGACTTTTAGCCCCATTTCATCAAAAATAACTACTGAAATTGGTTGGTCAGTATCTGTATTTTCTATTCTAAAGTAGTTAGCAGGGTCAGCTGTCGAAACTCCGTTATAGATAATAATCTCTTGGGTTGGAGTGCTGACAGTAGGTGTCGTCACCGTCGGTGTCGTCACTGTTGGGGTGCTGACCGTAGGAGTACTTACTGTCGGCGTTGCTATTTGTGGCTTAGGATTTATAGAAATAGTTTGTGTATGCACTATACTATTACCACAACTATCTGTTGCTTTCCACAAGTATACCACCTTATTATTCGCTTTACTTACCAAAGGCGTTACTTGCAATTCTCCTGCACAGTTATCTTTAGCGGTAAGCACTTTAGCTTCAGGCAGAGCAGCCCCTTCTTCTATACTTACATCTTTAGGCAAAAGCCCTACAAAAGCAGGCGCTTTATCATCTTTCACTGTGATGAATTGCTCAAAACTTACGGTTGTATTACATTCATCACTAAAAGTATAAGTGCGCTTTAGGGTATAGTTGTTATCACATTTTTTATTAGTTTCTTCTTGTGCAATAGCCTGAGTAACTCTACCACAGCCTCCTTGCGTCTCTATCTTAGCAGTTGCTGGTATTGCATTAGCACAAGCCACTGTAATGTGTTGAGCAGGTAGACTACTTGCTACTAAGGCAAGCGGCGTAGGGGCATTTTTGTTCTTATCAATCATAAAACCACCTACGTGATAAGGTTTAGTGCACGAAAGAGCAAAAGCCAAACCATCTATCACTTCTATTTTTATGACTCCTTGCCCTCTTTGTTTGCCAGAATATCCGTGAGTAGTACCTATATTGATATTGGGGAGTATCACATCGCACGTTCCATTATTATCAGCAATCTCTTTCAGTATGTATTTATAAGTCTTTCCAGAGTCATCCGATAGCAATATCCTCACTTTACTATCTTTTCCAAAAATATTTTCATCTACTTGCCAATGTAGGGTGAGCAACTGCCCTCCGTTATAAGTGCGATTTTGTTCCCAACTACCATTGTCAAAGTTTTGTATTTGAAAAGGTTTTCCCTCAGCTATTTTCACTTTTACTTCCTCCACATCATACTTCACCACGTGGTTGCGGTCAGCTCTGTTATGGTCAGCAGCAGCCAACCAAAATGTAAAAACACCAGGGGTATAGTTTAAAGGCGAAGTAGCAGCTATTGGTACAAAAGTATTCCGTTCTTGCTCAAACCAAGTTGTCTCAAAGCGTATATTACCATTGGTTTTCCCTTTGTAAGTCATAAAGCGAGCGTTTGAACTAGTAGAGTGAAAACGCCTATCTGCTTGGTGCGCTATATAGGTTATGGTATCATTTTCAGCATCTTTACCTGTTAGGTAAAACTGAAAGTAGGTATCTTTCGGAATTACATATTCTTTCTTTAAGTGCGAACGGTCAAGTACAGGAGGCTGGTTATTACTCTTCACCCCATACACAAGGTTTGAGCCGGTACCTTCCACGCGTTTTCCTGCCTCTTGGGTGCGTGCCTCATCAGCATAATAGGCCATCGAGTTACCTAAAAATCTACGTATAGTTTCCAAACTTATCAATGAAAAGAAATCGCGAGGGTACTCGTGTCCATAACTCATAATCGACTGACCTGAGCCTATTTCTGTTTTGCTAGAATACTGCCCTCCGTTAGAAAAAGTATGGTCTGCCCCAAACATATGTCCTATCTCGTGAGCTATGGTCGAAGGTTTTACAGGGCGTGCCGCCGCATTTGCTTTGTTATGCTGTTCATAAGCCGAATAAACAGCTGCCAATCCATTATATTTCTCCCTATAATCCGTCAGTATTACCGCCAAATCATACTTTTTAGGATCATATTTCTTATTTAAGGTGATAGTGCCATTGTAAACAACATCATTAGCTGCTTCTCCTCTGCGAAAGAGCTGATCTTTTGCAGTAGTAAAAATAAGTGCTTCATCATCTACCAAAGTAAAATCTACCCCTACATCATTGCGGTATAGTTCATTTGCAAAAGCAATAGTAGCATACCAAAATGCCTTAACCTTATTTACATCTCTATTAAAATATTTCGAATTGTAAATGCTGTAATCTACCGGAAGTGCCAATCGGTAGTGCCTAAATACGCCATCGGTGTGAATAAGAGCATCGGGGTAAAGCGAATTGTATATTTCTGGTTTCTCAATGGGTGGGTCATTCTTATCTTCATTGCCTTCATAGTACTGTCTGCTTGTAAGACTTTGTTTTTCAGAAGAATTTTGTACGCCACAGGCTTTTGAAGATTGGTCTTTCTTTATGCTAACTACTCCTTTTTCTGAAGTCTCTAACAGATACGAATTGCCTTGATAGAAGATTTCGCCAGTAGCATACTCCTTGCTAAGGGTTATTACTCCTACGAAATGGTCTTGATAATAGCCTACAAAACTGCGGAACTCTCGAGTTTGAGATGCAACTTTTCGCTCTTGCCATTTGATAGGTAACGACGATGCGTTAGGAAGAGATACTGCCCAGCTAATAGGTTGAGGCTGTGAAAAATAATTGAAGAGTTCTTGTGTTTTTTGTTGCGCATTGGCGGCTTGCAAACCTATAACCAATGCGCAACAATAATATAATATTGCTTTCATTACTGATATTAGTTTGACGGTGCAAAGGTACGAACTAAAAATCAATTAGCAAGCTAATTATTATAATTTTTGTTAATAATATTATTTTATTTAATAATTCTCAGGTCTTTAGAGTAAGACTACCTGACGTACAAAAATCCTTTTGCGGACTCTTGTTTGCCATTTTTGTAGTATTTAACTATATAGAAATAAGTACCAGCTAAGGCTTTATTACTACCTATTACGCTTTTTACATTCGGATAGCCTCTAAATACCTCACCTCTTTCCTGATAACGGTCGCTTTCATACACTTTAAGTCCCATTTCATCAAAAATAATCACCGAGATAGGACTATTAGGGTCTGTATTCGCTATACGGAAGTAGTTATTAGCATCATCAGTAGATACTCCATTATAAATAACCACTTCAGTAGTATCATTAGCTGCAGGAGGTAGTACTTTTTTAGGAGTAATCGAAATGGTCTGAATGTGTACCGCCTCATTACCACATACATCACGTGCTACCCATTGGTAGATGATTTTAACGAGTTTGCCTTCTTCATTGAGTTCTTCTCTCTCTGAACGTTTAACCGTTGGCGCTCCAGCACAAGTATCTTCTGCCGAAATACTTTTTTGTAGAGGAATAGGCTCTCCCTCTTCTATAGTAATATCCTGCGGCAGAGTGCCTACAAAAGTAGGCGGTATGTTGTCAGCTACCTTTATAGTTTGAGTATGCGTTAGCGTAGTGCAACCATCAGTAGCGGTAAAGATACGCAATAAGGTAAAACGATTATCGCACAGCACAGCGGTTTTCTTCTCTTCCATACGATAACTCACACTCGCACAGCCCCCTGTAGTGGTAGGCATTACCGCTGTGGGCACTTCCTTAGCACAACTAAGGGTAAGGTCTTGAGGCAAAGTAGCAGCTACAAATGCCAAAGGCTCAGAAACAAGATTATTGTCTTTTTCAATGGTGAACCCTCCCGTTTGAGGATTGTAATTAGTAAGTGCAAATGCCAAACCATCAATCACCTCTACTTTCAGCACTGCCTTAGTAGTATTGATATTAGGCAAAGTAACCTCTTCAGCACTATCATTAGCCGTTTCTGCCAAAACAATATGCTTAAACGTTTTCCCTAAATCATCTGACAGCAGCACACGCACCTTTGTGCCTGCAAAAATAGCGGTATCAACCTTCCATTGCAGCGATATTTTCTCACCACCTTTGTATTTATTTTTAGGGTTAGTGGTGATTTCAAAAGGCGTTCCCTCTTTTACAGTAACCTTTGTTTCTGCCAAATCATATTGCACTATATAATCGGCAGCCTGCTGAGGTTGTGCATCACTTACCCCTAACCAAAAGGTAAAAGTACCCGTTGTCTGATGAGCTAAACCGCTATTAGCCACTACATTTCCAGAATTTTCGTGATACTCTGTTTTAATAGTAATAGGGTTGGTAGTCGTAGGTTTATAAATAGCGTATTGCGTTATAGGGGTTTCGTCACCATTGCGTATATCGTGCTGATTTACAGTATATAGCAGTTGCTCGCTATCAGGGTCAGTAGCGGGAATATAAAACTGAAAGAAAGTACCTTTCGGAATCGTATAATGATTTTTGACCTTGCTATGGTCTATACGCGGAGCTTGGGTAGCAAAAGTCTTATCTTGGGCTTTCGCGGGTACTTGTGTCAATCGCTGGCGTATGCGCTCTATGCTCGATAGCGAGAAAAAATCACGCGGACTGCCATAGCTCATCACCGAAGTACCGCTACCGAGTTCTGTTTTTTCGCTATCGTAGGCAGCCGAGCCTTTATGACTGCCAAAAGTGTGCCTACCGCCAAATAAGTGTCCTATTTCGTGAGCTATGACTTCTTTGGTAAGTACGGCTACGGCATCAGCTTTAGTATTAGGTTGATAAATTCCTTCAATATGTGCCAATCCTCTGATACCAGCCTCTTTTTGAGAAGAAGTATACACGAGAGAGATACCCACATCATAGCTATTTTCTCCTATAAGATTATTAATAACAATTGTAGAATTATCCTTAACATAACTAGCATTGCGACTGCTGGCAAAGGTTTCTTTTGTTGCATCTTTGATAATAAGGCGTTCGTCATTCACCACCTCAAAACGTACCCCTAAATCGCGCAGATACATTTCGTTAAGAAAAGCTTCAGTATCTGCCCAAAAAGTTTTTACTTTTTCTATCTTACTATCAAAATAGTATCTACTAAATGTGCTATAAGGAATGTGCATTGCCAATCGGTATACCCTTAGCACTTGGGTATTAGCAATCTTCGGTTGCGCTTCTTCAGCAGCTAAAACCGGTCTTGCGTGAGCGCTATGCCTATGAGGTTCTTTATCCTGATTGCCACAGATACCTTGTTCACTTTTATAAAATACCAATTGTCCTTTACTATCGGAAATTTCGTATGAAGTCCCTTGATAATTAAAATTCCCCGAAACAGATTTTCCTACTGAAAGAGAAGCCACAAAATCCCCTTTATAGTAACCTACAAAACTTTTAATTCCTTTTTTCGCAAACGAAGTAGGGCGTTCTTGCCATTCAATAGCAATCCCCTGCTGTGCCGATACCGCTTTCAGCCATTTATCCGCCTCATCCTGTGCCTTCCCCAAGAAAACACAACTTAACAGCAATAGTATTGTAATGATATTTTTCATAAGATTTTATTCTTTTTTAATTTTTTATCTCTCACACCACTTTTATTAACGGACTATAATAACATATTACATATATTTACTCTATATAGCACTCTTTTCTTCTGAATATATTGTTATTTTTCTAATTCACTATTCATCATTTCATTGTTATACAATGTATCAAGAGCTTCTACTTTGCTCCCAGTAGCAATAAGAGCATCATGATGATTGATACCAATAAGCCATTCATACTTTTTTGAGATAAAGTAAAATTCATCATAATGATATAACTCCCCTATCAAAGGAAGTACAGGGGTTATTTTCCCTTCATAAAACCAAAACTTACAATTTTCAGACTCTGCAAAAATGAAAAATATTTCTTCTTGGTTATCTATTAATTTGTCGAGATAGTATTCTGGATTATGATGAGGCATCCTATAGGCAACAGCTTCTTCTGAAAAATCCTCCCAAAGCCAATAACGCCTATATTTTTGATTTTTGCAGAAGGTTTTATAGATATGTGTCTCTACTACTTTCCATTCTTCTAACCCCAACGGACGAAAATCTTCTTTAGAAATTTGTAATTGCACCATCAATTGTGCTATTTCTTTTCTAAGACTTGTCCAAGTATTCTCCTTTTTAATCATTTACCATTCATCACTATAATAAAACTAGTCTTCCCTCCTATTTCCAAAGTATCACCTAAAACAATCTCTTTCCCCGATACCACATCTGTACCCCTCAAAAATCCCGCCAAACTCTCAGCAAAGCGTTTCAGCTGAAGCGTTTGCGGCTTTTCACTGTTGTTAAGCACTACCATTACGGACTCGGTATCATTGTAGCGAAAATAGACATACACTTCGTTTTCAGGCAAATATTGCTTAGTTTTACCATAGTGAATCACAGCCTTATCCTTACGCCAGTTAAAAAGCTTAGCGGTGAAATCGTAATACTCATTTTGGATAGCCGTACGCCCAGCAGCAGTAAAAGCGTTCTGCGTATCACCTGCCCAACCCCCAGGGAAATCCTGCCGTATATGGCCATCACCCTTACTCTTGTCGCCTGCCATACCTATCTCGCTGCCGTAGTACAACTGCGGAATACCGCGTGCCGTAGCCAACATACTAATGATAAGCTTGTAATCAGCTATCTTAGGATATACGTGATTAAGGCGTGCCGTATCGTGGTTTTCAGCAAAGATAAGCAAGTTATTAATATCTTTATACAGAAAATCATTCGCTAAATTGTCATACAGCTGTATCATACCCTTATCCCACGACGGAGCAGCGCGAAACGCCTCACCTATCGCATTAAAAAGCGGAAAATCCATCACTGTAGGCAGATAAGTATTATAGCTCTGTATGGCACTTATCGGACTGTCCTTTTGCCAATACGACACCTGAGCGCTTTGGTTAAGCCACACTTCACCCATAATATTAAAGTGCGGATACTCATCCATAATCGCTTTCGTCCATTTAGCGATGCCCTCTTTGTCGTTGTATGAATACGTATCTACGCGCAGCCCATCAAGGTCAGCGTACTCTATCCACCAGATAGCATTCTGCGTCAGGTAGTTAAGCACCAACGGATTAGCTTGGTTTAGGTCAGGCATTGAGCGAGCAAACCACCCTTTCTCACAATACTTTTTATCCCATTCCGAAGCATTGCTATCCATCTGGGTGCTCATCCTAAAAGTACTCTGTCCGTACCCTGGGAACTGATGCAACCAATCATAGCAAGGCAAGTCTTTCACCATCCAATGCTGACTCCCCCAGTGGTTAGTCACATAGTCTTTGATGAGCTTCATACTCCGCTTATGCAAAGCCTTAGATAGCTGTACATATTCCTCATTCGTACCATAACGAGGGTCTATTTTATAGACATCAGTTTGGGCATAAGTATGATACGAATGCTGCGGTTCGTTATCCTCGCATAAGGGCGTATGCCATATAGCGGTAGCCCCTACAGATTGTATATAGTCCAGATGGTCTATAATTCCCTGAATATCACCCCCGTGCCTACCGTCAGAAGCCTCTCGGTTCAGCTTGTCAGTAAGAGCCAAATGCGAATTGTTGTTGGGATTACCATTAGCAAAACGGTCAGACATCAGCAAGTAAATCACATCCGAGCTATCAAAGCCCTTCCGAAGAGCAGACCCCTCGCGCCTATGCTTTAGTTCGTAAGCCACACTGCCCACTTTTTTGTTCTTTTGTAAGAGAGAAATCGAGTAGTTACCCGCTTTTTTACCTTTAGTATCTATGGTAACGAATAGATAGTTAGGGTTTTCTGTTTTCAGCACATTAGTGATAGGCAAATCGCTTTCCACGCGATATTGCGCTATATTTTTGCCATAGAGCAACACCTGCACCTCAGCATATTGCATACCTTCCCACCAAAACGGCGGTTCTACACGCTCAATTTGAGCGTGCGTATTAAAAAAGCTAAATAGTCCCATAAGGATAATAATGTGTTTCA
>ERZ773233.930-NODE-930-length-17861-cov-4.192744_pt1 | contig 17861 bp, 3 predicted proteins | sample MGYA00580991_ERZ773233 | MGnify/ENA primary metagenome ERZ773233 (study PRJEB29015, sample SAMEA2738178) | human oral metagenome | biome: human oral; feature: human-associated habitat; material: saliva | place: China | collected 2161 ...
ATCTGCACATAGTACAATTCCAATTGGTCACTCAATGTGTTACTTTTTTAAGTTAAGTAAATTCCTACATTCCGCAGACAGTGTCTGCGGAATTAAATTTGTTAGACACCATCTGACCTTTTACCACCCCAAAAAGTTCATAACAACCTTAACCATCATTTCCTTTTCTTCTGGTTTAGATTCTGCAAGAAGTAAGGTAATTGCTACTAAGCTACTCTCAGAAATAATCTTTTCCCCATTTCTAAATAAAAGATTATTTTGATTTAAAAAGTATATAAATATGCTAGCAGCTATTCTTTTACATCCATCTATAAATGGATGGTCCTTTACTATGAAATATAATAAATTTGCTGCTTTTTCTTCAACCGTTGGATAAGCATCTTCTCCAAAAGCACTTTGATAGATAGAATCTACAATTCCTTTTAAAGCTCCTTCACTTTTTTCACGACCAAATATTGTTGAACTTGAACCAAAAGACATACTTGCTATTAGCTCCCTACATTCTTCATAAGTTAATTGGTAAATAACTTTTTTTAATCCCTCTGGTTTTGTTACTACTTGATGATCATAATTATCTAAAAGTTCTAAAGCCTTTGAATATTCTTGGATAACTGAAAAATCTTTTTTATTATTTAACATTTTAATTCCCCCTGACATTTAGAATATTTATTATAATTTTAGCATATTTTTATTTTATAACAAAAGAAAAAACTGATTGAAGTTCTCACTTCAATCAGCTTTATTTTAATTTTTAGAATTAGAATATAACTCTTAGTCCTACTCCACCTCTAATAGCACTTCCTTTTGTATCATAACCTATATTACCAGTTATTCCAAATCTTTGGTTATCAAGTCCAACATTTAAGTCAACTTTTACATTTCCTTTTCTATCTTCCTTTTCACCACGGATATTAAACCAATCAGCAGTTGTTCCTGCTACTCTTGCCTTATTCTTTCCGTTTGCAACTCTTCCTAACTCATTTTCATAAGCTACTCCTACTGATGCAGTTAAAGATTTAGTTCCAAAGTAATGTTTGTATCCTAGTTCTGTTCCTACTTCTGGTCTTACTGATAAGTAGTCATTTTGTTTAACTTCTAATTTCATTTCACCAGATTTTTCTTTTATCTTAGACACTCTTCCATATTCAACTTTTACTGCTCCATATGGTTTTATTGAAAAGCCTTCACTCAATCTAAATTCCTTACTTAATTCATTTTTAATTCCAACTCCATAAGTATAATATTTAGATTTTGCATGGAATACTTCATCAACAACTAAGAATCTTCTTTCTAACTTATTATGTCCTACAAAAATATCTCCTGATATTGTCCAATTTAAACTATTATTATCATCAAATGGTACTGATTTAAACATTCCCACCTTAGTTTGTAATTGTTCTTCTTTTGAATTTCCAATATCTTTAAACTTAATTGTATTATGAACTATACCTGTATACCAACCTGTACCTCTTCCAAGTTTGATATCTTCATTTTCGTGGACATAAGCTGCACCATAAGCATTGTATTTATAGTCTATTACACCAGCTGTATCTGTCTTATATTCACCTTTTGTTCCAAAAGTTTTTACCTTATTGGAATCTTTAGATGAATTTTTCCAAGAATCTCTTAAATAAGAAAACTCTTTATCTAATACTTTTCCAGTTGCTTGTACTCTCTGTTGTACATTCGCATATTGGTGTCCCATCATCTCATCATAGGCTTGTGTCAATAATGTTTCTTCATTTTTACCAATGCTGTTTAATTTGTTAAAAATTCTCTTTTCAACTGAGTCAAGAGTATTTTTATCATATCTTTGTTCTAAACCATCTGCAAAATTATAGGCATTATCTTCTTTTTTCACAAATGATGTATAAGACAACTTAGACATTGCAATACCTGTTATTTGTCCATAATTATCTAGTACTGGTGTAGCCATCCAAGTTAATGAACCTGCTAAAGCTTTTAATTTAAAGTTTCTTCCTTGAATTTGGTCTAAGAAAGGTTTTATTACATTTCCACTTACAAACCATTCTTTTTTATTAGTTCTTTCTGAATACTCAGTACCAATAATTAATTGGCTATTTACTGGTGGAGTTGCTCCTTGGAAATCAACAGGTCTTGTTCTTCCTAATGTATCCACATAGAAACCTATATCAGACATTGCTAGATTTGGTGCGCTACCTATTAGCTCATTAATCTTTTCAACTTCACTATCTGATACTAACACTCCATTTCTTGTAAATATTGGTTTTCCATTTTTTACAGTGATTGTAATACCTTTAAATTCCTTATCTGTTCCACTAGCTTGTCCTATTTCATTTCCACCAGGATCTGAACTGATTTTAGCATTAATTTGCCTTTGTAACTCATCAATATCTGCCTGACTTACATCTTTCCAACTAATAGCCCTTGTTCCTGTTCCTCTTACTCTTATTTCTCCATAGTTTTTAATTACTGCATATCTTACTAATTGACCATTAGAATCTCTTTTACCTCTGATAACAACACCTGAACTATTATCAGCATCTATTAAGATACTTCCGTGATTTTCAAGAGTTGATCCATTCATTATTGCAACACCAGTAAGTCCTGAAACATTTTGATTTATCTTTCCATCTCTTCCTGCATAAGAATCTGTTGTTTGGATAGTTCCATAGTTTTTGAAAGTTGCTCCCTCATCAACATAGACTCCTGTCATACTTTGAATTTTATCAGTTGCAGTTGCTCTACTTCCATCTAATAGAATTTTTCCATTTACTCCATTTTCTACAACAGTTCCAATACCTGAACCATACATTCCTATTGATTTAGGATTATATATTCTAATTTCTCCATCATTTACTATATGTCCACCATTATCTGCTGCCATACCTATTCCATAAACAATTTTTGAAACATCAGTATATACTTTTCCTGTTACAGGATCTTTATCATCAGTTGCTCCCACATAAATTCTACCTTTATTAGTTGCCTTTCCTCCAGGTGCATAAACTCCTATATTTCCTTTTCCTGTTGAGAAATCTATTGTCCCATTATTTGTGAAATCTCCACCACTCTTAATATAGAAAGCAATTAAATGTTCAGAACTATTAGCATCTATTCTTCTATTATTAGTTATATTAGCCTTTCCACTAGAATATAGGAAGACACTGTCATTTCCCATAGTCACTGTTCCAACACCTGTATTAGTATAGATATTTGTCTTTGTTGGATCAGTATTATTTAGAATAAATCCATAAGATTTTTCTCCAACTGTAATTTTAGAAGCTTGATCAACAACATTTGCTCCATTTACTGCATAAACTCCAGTAGGTTCTGTATCTTTTCCTGTTGCCACATGTTTATCAACTGCTAACTCACCTTTTACAACAAGTGTTCCATCTTCTTTATAGATTCCTATACCTTGGTCTTTAACATGGATTTTTCCTCCATTCATCTCAACATTTGAAGGAGTCTTTGAATAGATACCTATTGATTTTTCTCCGACTTCTATTGTTCCTGTTGTATGTTTTATATTAGAAGTTCCTTCAGCTGTATAGATACCAATAGTTGGTTCTTGAGAATTTGCTGAATCAGCTATATTTATATTAGCTTTATTTTCAAAAGTTTGTCCACCTCTTAAAAATACTCCTAATGTTTTCTTACCAGATAATGTTAATTCGCCATTGTTAAGAACTACTTTAGTATTATCTGCATTAGAATAAATTCCAACTGATTCTTTTCCACTTAAAGAAATTTTACTATTATTTGTAAAATTAGCATTTTTTGCTACGATTCCTCTAGCATTATCCTTTGTTCCCGATATTGATTCAGCAGTAGAAACAAAGTTAGGGCTTGTATTTTCTAAATAAAGTCCAGTAGATCCTTGCCCTAGTTTAATTGTTCTTACACCAGTTAAGTGAGAGTTTCCACTGATATATGCTCCCGTATATCCATCTGCAACATCTATATCAACCTTAGTTCCTGCACCATCTAATTGAGCAGTACTATCTTTTAAATATAGCATAGTATTTTGTGTTGCACCTAGATTTCCTAATTTAGAAACGAAAATAGAATTTTCTAAATATGCTAGTACTCCTTTATTTGAGAAGTTTACAGTTCCATCAGCTGTAATATTTGAGTTTTTACCATAGAAAGCTATTCCATCATTTCCAACTCTTATTGCTGAAGTAGTAGTTAAATTTGTATTTTCAGCATACATCGCAACTGCTGGATAATTCTTTTCATTAGTAGTACCTTTATTTTCTACTATCTTATCTCCTACTGTTATATCTCCTGTATTTACTACAGTATTTCTAACTGTATTAGATTGCCCTTTACTATATAAACCAACTGCTCCATCTCCTAAGGTAATCTTAGTAGCTGTTGTCATAGTTAAAACTTTGTTATTATCATTGTCAGCATCTTGACCATTTACAGCATAGATACCTACATTTTTTGTAGCTCCAGATGTAGAAGTTATTTGTGACCCTTTATCATTTGTAACAGTTTCAGCATTTATTAAATACATTCCTGTTGATTGGTCTCCTAAACTAATATTAGAAGCTGCTGTTGTTTTTACTTCTAATACATTTGGTAAAGCAGTACTTCCTGTCGGAACTTCATAAGTTCTTGTGTTTTTATCATAGAAACCATAGATAGCTGTTGAATTTTTACCAACATTAATAACACCATTATTTTTAGCTCTTGCAGAATTTACATAAATTGCTGTTGATCTATCTGCAATAGTGAAATCAATAGTACCATTGTTTACAGCTTCAAACTTTCCTTCATTCCAAGTAAGAGGTGCTGGTGCAGTTGGATTCTTAATTCCTTCTGCCATAAGACCTATATTTTCTTTAGCAATATGAGAACCATCATTTTGAGATCTAACTGTTCCTCCAGCTGCTACATAAGTTTCTCCATTTATAACATGTGATAAAACCATTCTAGGATTTAATAGTTTTAATCCTGCACCTATAGCTACTTGTCCTTCTTCAGAACGAACTTCTTCTGCCTGGTTTCCATTATTTTTAAAAGTCCATCCAGTTGTATCTACAGTAGAACCTTTCTTTGCATAAATTCCTACACCTTTAATATTATTTCCAATTAATTCAACTGTTGCATTTTTAGCATCAATTGTTGTACCTTCAGAGGCAATAACTCCTACTCCTCCTGTTCCTTTTAATTTAATTGTACTTCCATTAAGGGTAACTTTTCCACCATTTGCCCCTTCTTTTTTAGTTATGAAAACACCTGTTCCTGCTGTTGTTCCATCTCCTGCTTCTATAGTTCCAATATAGTTAATATGACTGTCTTTATCAGCATAGATTCCTACACCATCTGCTCCTACTTTAATAGGAGTTGTTATATTGTATGCAGCTCCAGCAGGATCTCCTTGTGCCTTAGCATAGATTCCTATTGCATATTTTGGTGCTGTCGTATTAACTCCTACACTATTACCTACTGTAATACCTTTATTATAGGCAGCAATATTTGTGTTTCCATCTAAGAATAATCCTATTATTCCATCTCCAGTTGCTCCATTTACAGTATAATCTAACTTAGGTGTAGCACCATCGATTTTAGCATCATCTTTTGTAGAATTTCCTTTTAAGTATACTCCTACTCCATAGCCTGTAATTTTTCCAATATTAGCTCCAGCTAACGCAGTATAATCACCAGTTGTACCATTTTTACCATCTACATAGTAAGCAACTCTATTTTGATTTGCTGTTCCTAAACTAATTATAGCAGTAGCAGTATCCGCTACTTTACCACCTTCTGAAATATATACAGCAGAAGAACCATTACTATCTACTGAATCTTTTAGATTAATTTCTCCTACTTTGGAAACAGTTGACTTAGGAGCATAGATTCCAGCTGAACTTTTACTATTAATATTAATAGTTCCTGCATTATGTAAATCAACATCTGCTAGATTTCCTGTGTTGTTTTCAGCATACATTCCTACTGATTCTTTTGTACCTATATTAATAGTTCCCGTATTTTTTACACTAGCTTTATTAGTTACACCAGCTTTACTACTAGCTGTTCCTTGTGCAAACATTCCTATCAATGATGTATAATCTTTTCCAGTTGGATTTTCTAAAGATATTGTTCCAGCATTAAGAGCTGAATATGCATTTCCATTATTTTTAGCAAATATTCCTACTGATTGTGGTGCTAATAATTTAATTGTTCCAGCAGACATATTAGTTCCTGTTGATGTATCATCAGCTACAAATATTCCTACTCCACTTTCACCTTCTATGTTTATAGCTTTCTTGTTTGTAACTTCTCCATCTTTTTGAACAAACATTCCTACTGATTCTTTTGTTTTCACATCTATAGTTCCAGCATTAGTTCCTGTTGCTTTTTTATCAACATATATACCTATATTTTTATTATCAGTTGCTGTTGTAGAAGATAATGTAATAGTTCCAGTATTTTCTGCTGTTACTTTATCTTTTCCTATAGAAGCAGATCCATTAGTTAGCATCATTCCTGCTGATTCTTTACCAGAGATATTTATGTTTCCACTATTCTTTAATGCTAAATTATATGTACTTCCTGTTGTTGTTTTATCTACTATTCCTAACATACCTGCTGATCCTTCAGCTGAAATAGTTATAGTATTTGTATTTTCTATAGTTCCTTTGTTACCCAACATACCTGCTGAACTTTTCTTAAGAGCAGTTATAGCTCCTTTATTAAGTGCTGATATATTAGTAGCTGCTGAATAAATTCCAACTGATGACTCTTCTCCTAATGTGATAGTTCCACCTGTATCATTAGTTATATTTGAACTATTTTGTCCGAATATTCCTGTTGAATTTTTTCCATCTAATTTTATAGTCTTTTCATTTGTTACAGTTGAAGCATCTCCAGCCATACCAACAACTTGTTCTTTAGTTCCTTCAATTTCTCCCTTATTTGTTACTGTTGAACTTGCTGCACCATACATTCCTGTTGAATATTCTGTTCCTAATGTTATTTTTCCTGCAGTTTCATTAATTCCTGTTGAAGCATTTAAAGCTATTCCTACTAGACCTTCTTTATCATTTGCTGGAGTCACACCTTGAGTTTTTATTACTCCTGCATTGCTAACTAGTGAACCAGTATTTCCTATAATACCAGCTGTTTTTATAGCAGTCAGAATTATTCCACCTGTTGTTCCTGTTCCAGTATTTGTTACTTTAGCCTTTTCAGCTAATATACCAGCTGAACTTTCTTTATTAACATTAATAAAACCGCTGTTTGTTACATCTGAATTATCTCTAGCTCCACCATTATTTTCAGCATAGATTCCCACTGATTTTGTTTGATCTACATTAATAGTTCCACTATTTGTTGTAATTAATTTCCCTGTTCCACTACCAATTAAACTATAGATAGCAGCTGATTCTTCAGGTACTGGACTTGGAGCTGGACTTGCAGTATTTAAAGATATTGTTCCATCATTTCTAACTGTTCTATCATCATTTCCAGCTATTTTAGCATAAATTCCTACTGAACTTCCTTCTTGTGCTGTTATTGTTGCACCACTACTATTTGTCACATTTCCATTTACAGAAGAAATTCCTGTTGAACTAGCTTTTTCTAAAGTAATAGCACCACTGTTTGTTACTTCTCCACCTGTACTTGAAATTCCTGTACTTGAAGCAGTTTTCATAGTAATAGTTCCTGTTGTTGCGCTATTTTTTGCTGTTGAATTAGAATCAACTGAAATACCAACTAAATCTGCTCCTGTATTTCCTTCTATTCTTCCTGAGTTTATAACCTCTGAGCTAACACTTGCTAGGATTCCTGCTGAACCTACTCCTGATATTTCTATTCCATCTTTTCCTGTTCCACTATTTGTTACTTTAGATTTTATACCTATAATTCCAACTGAATTTATTCCAGTCATTTTTATTAATCCACTACTTAATACTTCTGATTGTGCATTAGCTTGTCCACTTTCATTATTTGCAAATATTCCTGCTGATTCTTTTTGAGCAACTTCAATAGTCTTTGTATTTTGAGTAGTTAATTTTTGAGTACTTCCAATTGCCATTAAAGAATACATACCTGCTGATTTTCCATCTCCATCAGCTAGAATTTCTATTGTTCCTTCATTTTTTGAAACTTTTGCAGCTGTTGCATCTTTTGTCATCTTTGCATACATACCTGCTGATTTTTCTTTATTTACAGTAATCTTAGAAGTGCTTCCTGAATTTGTTAAATCAGAATCTTCACCATACATTCCTGCTGATGAAACCCCACCTAGACCTATTTGATTAGTGTTTATTAAAGTAGAACCAAGAACTCCTAGCATTCCAACTGCATTTTTATTATTCATTGTAATAGTTCCAATGTTATTTCCTTTTGCAGCTTTTGCATAAATTCCTATACCTTCATCAGCTCTAGTAGATATAATAGTACCGCTGTTTTTAGCTTCTGATTGACTTCCACTTAAACCTTCACCTTTAGTTGCAATAAGTCCAACATTAGTATTTGTTGTTAATGTTTTTGTACTTGCAATTTCAACAGTCGCTCCATCATCTGCAACTAAAACAGATGTAGATGCAGCATTTCCATTTGCTATAGTATAATCCTCATCTAAAACAGCATTTGCTTTTGATGTTGCATAGAATAGACTTGCTCCTTCTCCATACTGAGTTATTGCAATTTTACCAGTTGTTGAACTTGTATTCAAAAATTTGCTTAATACTGGTGAAACTGTAGCATTTTTATTTCCATTTAAAAGCCCAAAAGTTGAATTTTTATCCAAGTTCACTGATAAAGTTTTTCCATTAGCAATTGTAAATGTACTATCAAAGTTAGTAGGATTTGAAGAGTATAGCCCCACTGCTCCTTCGCCTACTGTTAATGTTGTATTATCAGTAAAGTTTACTTTAGAATTTCCATCTGAATAAATACCTACTGTTGTTCCTTTATTTGTCCCTGTTCCACTAGCAGCTAAATTTATTGGAGCTTTTATATTAACTTGTCCTGTTGCATCCTTTACATATAGTCCAATAGCATTAGTTCCTACATTTAATTTACCTGCATCATGGTCAAATTTATAGTTTCCTTGAGCATAAACTCCTATATTTCCTGTACCAATTAAATTTGTATTGGCATTATCTTTAGTATTTACATAAATATTTCCTGTATTTGTAAAGTTTATTTTATTTTTTGAATCTGTTCCATCTAAAACAACAGCTTTATTTTTAGATTTTGCAGATGTAACTTGTATTGTTCCAGTATTACTGAAGTTGTCTTCTTTTCCATAAAAACCTATTGAGTCTTCAGCATTACCTTGCACACTTATTGTTCCTTTATTTGCAGAGTTTCCACCTTTTATTAAAGCAAATCCTATTGAACTTATACCAGTTACATTTATTTTTCCTTCATTTATTCCTTTACCATGATTTACTTTGTCTGCTTTATATTGTAAATCATCTGTACCTTTAGAAAAATCTGAAGAATGTCCTGAGTTACTAACTACAAAACCATAATTTTTATATCCTCCAACAGCTATTGTATAACCTGCCCTTGCAATTATATCTCCACTTCTCTTTAACTTTCTTCCAGAGGTTTGAACGCCATTTACCTTTCCATCATTCAAATCTACTTCTGTATCACCTACTAATGCACCTATACTTTCTGTTGCATGATCTCCTAAAGTTATTCCTGTTGAGTCTTTTCCATTTGAGTCTTTAGTTTTTATCAACTCTACTGTCTCAGTTCCAACTAAATTAGTCGCCACATTTCCTAGTGTATTATCAACAATTAATGTATCTTTTTCTCCAGGTCTTACTGGCATAGTCGGTACCCCAGCAAAAACTCCAACAGCTTCTTCCACCTTATTTACATTATAAGTCTTTGAAACAGAATTTGCCAAATTTGAAACTCCTGTTTCTTGAGTTACTGCTGTTGTTCCTATATTAATATTCCCACCAAATTTTACTTCTTGAATTTCTTGAAGTAAACCTAGTGCGATACTATTATCTCCTGTAATATTGATAGTTCCTGTATTATATATTCCACTTGTATATTTATCATCATTTAAAGCAGATCTACCAATTTCTCCTCCTGGCAACACTCTTTGTCCATCATATTCTCTTTCTGATCTCAAATCTTCATAACTATTTTTATAAGTTGCTTTAAATAAATCTTTAGGAACTCCTTTATTAAAAATAGTAACAATTCCAAAACTTCCTGTTCCTTTTAATTCTATAGTTCCTGTATTTTCAGCTTTCATTAAAACTCTACCCATAGTTTTATTAGGTGACTTTTTATCAATTTGTAATGGTGCTGCACTCCAAGATTCTGGTTTCCAATAATGTGGATCTTCAGGTTTTAACTGAATTCCTGCACTAGATGGTGCATTTAAAGATATAGTTCCTGAATTTATCATATGAGACATTGTTGTATTTCTTGAAGCATCTGCATTATTAAATCCAAAAGCAATTTGCTCTTTATTTATAGTACCTCCATCTTTTGCTAGTCCAATAATATTTCCTGCATTATTAACTGTCAACATTGCTGGTGCATTTTTATCTCCTTGGTGTGTACCTTGTAAATCTATTCCCACATTTTGACTCTTTTGTAGATTTATACTACCTTTATATGTTACACTTGCTCCTGGTTTAGCCTCATCCACAACTAAGGCTCTGTTATTACTAGCTGTTACATTAATAACTTGATTATCTGGACTTTCTACTTTTGAATTAGGAGTAGTTATAGTAATATAGTTTTTATTTGTTAATTCTGTAACATTAACAGTTGTTGGAATTCCTGTCCAAGTACTTTTTAAATATGTATTTGAATCTCCTGCTGGATCTATAACAAAATCCACTGGTTTTATATTAGGAGATGTAACTTTTGGTGATGTAACAGTTGGTGGTGTAGTTATACTTAAAGGTGTAATACTAGGTGATGTTACATTTATAGATATAGTTGGTGCTGTAACAGTACCTGGTGTACTTGGACTTACTGATATCCCTTCAACCTTAGGTGCACTTGGTGCATTAACTGAAACTGAAACACTTGGTGCATTTGGTGCAGTTATATTTAATGGATTAATCACAACTGCTTCTATTTTAGGAAGTTTAATTTCAGGAGCTGGTAAAGGTGTATTAACATTCGGTTTTACAACTGGTGCTTTTATCCCTTCAACCTTAGGTTCCTTTATGTTTAATGGCACAGCTTTTTTATTAACTTCCTTTGGAGAAATACGAGCAAGTATTTCAACTTCATTAGTAGGTTCTCTTAATTTTAATAAGTCTACTAATCCCCAACTTCTATTTCCATTAGTTGATGAATTTATTGCTGTATTTTTTTCAATTACTACCCCACCACTTGATGTACTACTTACATTTTTCCAAGAAGCTTGCGAATCATTTCCTGGAGTTAATGGAGTTCCTCCTACTTTTTGATTTTCAAGAGTATCCATGGCATTTCTTTCTTTCCAATCTCCTCTTTGGTACTCAGCATTATAGACATATTTTTTAGGTTTATCCCCTCTACCTTTATATTCTCCTTTTGCTTTTTCATGAAAATAGTTCACTCCAAATTGCCATGATGCCCAAGGAGATTTTACTACTTGATCACCTTGTTCCATCAATTGTATTAACTCTAATTTTGAGTTTTCTATTTCTTTTTTGTTTTCATTTCTTAAGACATTCAACTTTGTTTGAACATCTCCAACAGAATTTTTTAATTCTTCTCTTGTTGCTGTTTGAGTGATTTGTGTCTTTGTATTAACTTCTTCAGAAAATGCACTTATCCCTAACATTAGAAAAAGAATTGCTAAACCTATAGAATATTTTACAGATTTATATCTTTTAGCTATTGAACGTAAGTTTTTTTCTGTATTATGTAAGCTATTATTTCCCATTTTTGTTCCCCCTAAAAGTTATCTATATATCGCTTTATTATACCTTTAATGCTGGATTTTGTCAATATTTTAAATACTTTTTTAAACGTTTTATTTAATGGGTAGAGTTACTTAATTTATTCAGCAAAAAAAGAAGAAGATTGAAAAAACTCAACCTTCTTCTTGGGGAAATAACAATCTATACACTATGGGGAGTGTTAATATTTTACTGTAAGATTAGAATATAACTCTTAGTCCCACTCCAGCTCTTACATTATGTCCTTTAGTATCATAACCTACATTGGCTGTTACTCCTACTCTTTGATTATCCCATCCGATATTAAGATCTGTCTTAACATTTCCTCTTCTATCTTCTTTTTCTCCTCTGATATTGAAGTAATCTGCATCTGTTCCAGCTACCTTAGCTTGGTTTTTGCCATTAGCTACTCTTCCTAATTCATTTTCATAAGCTACTCCTACAGCTACTTTTACTGCACTAGTTCCAAAATGATGTTTGTAAGCAAGCTCTCCTCCAATTTCTGGTTTTACTGAGAAGTAATCATTCGATTTTACATCTAATTTAATTTCTCCTGATTTTTCTTTTATCTTTGATACTCTTCCATATTCTAAATCTAGAGCGACATATGGTTTGAATGTGAATGATTCACTCAATCTAAATTCTTTAGAAAGTTCATTCTTTAATCCTAGTCCATATGTATGATATCTTCCTTTTGCGCCGAATACTTCATCAACTACTAAGAATCTTCTGTTCATCTTGTTATATCCTGCAAATATATCTCCTGATATTGTCCAATTTAAACTATTGTTATGGTCAAATGGAACTGATTTGAAAATTCCAAGTTTTCCTTGTAGCATTTCTTCCTTAGAGTTTCCAATATCTCTAAATCTAAATCTATTATGAACTATACCTGCATACCATCCTGTTGACTCTCCAAGTCTTACAGTTTCATCTTCATGAACATAAGCTACTCCATAGGCATTGTTCTTATAATCTATTACTCCTGCTGTATCTGTTTTATATTCACCCTTTGTTCCAAATGTTTTAATCTTATTAGAATCTTTACTTGGATTAGACCATTCATTTCTTAAATAGTTAAATTCTTTATCTAAGATATCTCCAGTTGCTACTACTCTTTGTTGAACATTAGCATATTGGTGTCCCATCATTTCATCTGTTGCTTGATGAAATAAAATTTCTTCATTGTTTCCTATAGAGTTCAATTTTTGGAAAACTTTATTTTCTCTAGTTCCTATTTCTTCAACTCCATATCTTTGTTCCAATCCATCTAAGAAGTTATATGTATCTGATACTGCAACTGGCGATGCTTGATTTCCAGCAAAAACAGTGTATGGTATCTTAGCCAAGTAAGCATTTCTTATTGTAAAGTCAGGTAATTGTGTTATTGAAGCCATCCAAGTTAATGAACCTGAATAGATATTCCATTTTTCTATTCCTGATGTTCTTATCATATCATTGTATGGTTCAATTATATCTTGACCTAATTGAATATACTTAGATGTTGTATATTTTGTTGCTTCAGTTCCTATAATTAAATCTGATTCAGTAAGATTACTTAAAGCTCCAATATTTGTTATAGGTCTTGTATAGTTTATCCCTGATGTATCCACATACATACCTAATGATGAAGTTGGTATATCGTTAGGTTTTCTATTAGGTATTGCTTGTACATGAACAACAGTTGGAGTTTGTACAACTCCATTAAGTTTGATCTTAGCTTCTGTTGCTACTCCTACTGGTCTAGTATCAATTTCAATTTTGTTCATATTACCTAATATATCTTGCATTTCTTTTGAAGTCTTAGCAGCTTCTACTTCTTTTATTTTTACTGCTCCGTTATCAACAGTTATTTTAGCTTCTCCATAGTTTTTAACTATTGCTCCTGCTAAAAATAGTCCATAACCTTTAGATGCATCAATATGGATAGTTCCTTTGTTTGTTAAAACTCCACCTTTTGTTACTGCTATAGCTATTTGTCCAACATTTCCTGTTCCTACAGTTGTAATTACTCCATTTGTATCGTTAATTACTTCTGCTCCATTTTCAGCAAACATACCTATATTTCTTTTTGCACCACTTAGCTCTATTCTACCGTTATTGTATATTCTTGAACCTCTTCCTGTTGCATACATTCCTATACTATCAGGTGTTGTAACTTGAATTGTTCCATAGTTTTCTACATTTCCTAGACCTCTTGTAACATAATTTCCTGAACCAACTGGCACTTCTTCTGTAAATCCTGCAGCCATTCCTATACCATATTTTCTATTATCTGGATCAGTGATATCTGTCTTAGATACTTTTATTGTTCCATAGTTCTTTATGGCATTAGGAGTTGTAGTTACTCCTTCTACATAGCTATATGCTCCAACATTTCCAATACCTTGACTAAAATCAATATTTCCATGATTTTCAACAGCACCTAGCGCGTAGATACCATAGTTTTCATCTCCAGTTGATTTTACATTAGTATAGTTTCTTATAGTTCCTGTCTTATCTCCTGAGTAGATAAATACTGAGTCTTTAGAAAGGGCTACTTCACCTGTTGTTCCTGGTGTCCCTATTCTTACTGTATTACCTTGACCAGTCATTACATATCCAAATGAACCATGACCAATATTTAAGTTATCACTATCACTGTTAAGAGTTTGGTTATTTCCAGCTAGATATACTCCTACTCCTTCTTTTCCACTTCCTAATGTACTTCCAACTGTTATTTTAGAGCTTGCAGATATATTTACAGTTCCTCTATTAGAATATACTCCTATTCCTCCATTACCAGCTGTTGTTTCAGAGTTTCCATTTAGATTTACATTTCCAGCATAGATTGCTGTTGATTTATTTCCAGCAACAACTTTTCCAGAACTTTCCACTGTACTATTTAATCCATTTGCTGAATAAATTCCTACACTTGGACTTAATTCATTAGAAGAATCTCCAACAGTTATATCTCCTGTATTGATAACTTTATGTCCTGCAGTTGCTATTCTTTCAGAGTGTAGAGCTGTTGACTTATCTCCTATCAATGTTATAGTTCCCTTATTTACAACATTTTGACTTCCACCACTCTGAGACATTCCTGTAGCTTTTTCTGCAACACTTAGAATTTTACCAGATGTTTCATTTATAATAGTTGCATCTTCAGCACGCATTCCAACTGAAGCTTTTCCTATAGTTATTTCTCCATAGTTAGTTCCTGAACCTGCAGTTATTGGTGCAGTTGTTAAAGCTTTAACATAGATTCCTGAACCATCTTTAGCTACAGTTATTTTTCCTGTATTTTCATTTGATACTATACTTCCTTCAGCATACAGAGCAGATGAATTATCTCCTGTTAATGTTATAGTACCTTCATTTTTAACAGTACTTCTTGTTGAATAAACTCCTGTTATTGTCTTATTTGTTGAACTAATATCAGTTCCAGACAATAAATTAATTGTAGAATTACTTGCATTTATAAACATTGAGTCATCATTAGCTATAATCTTAGTGTTTAGATAATTCAATGTGCTAGCATTTGTATTAATATATGTATATGCTTTCGTTGAATTCAAAGTCAAATCATCTTTAAAATTAGTTCCTGATGTTAAAACTGCATTATTTAGTAAATAGGCAACTGATCTTTCATCAGTTATATTAATAGTTCCTGAATTTCCAAAGAAATTCTTAGTTGCGGGTATATTTGTTAACTTAAATCCAACAGATTCTTTTCCAACTGTGTAAGTTCCACCATTTACTATTACATTTGAATTTGTAGCATCTACAGCAACACTTCCTTCATTTACAGATATATTCCCAGTTGAAGTTAAGTTTCCATTCTTCATATAGATTCCTACACTCTCTTTATTTGTAGAGAAATCTATTTCTCCAGAATGAACTATAGTAGATGTGGCACTAGGATGTGCTGTTGTATCATTATCAGCATAGATACCAAATACTGACTTTTTACCAGTAAGTCCTATAATCTTACCAGCATTTGTAATATCTATATTTTTACCCCAAGTTCCTAAAGATGTAGTAAGCTCATTAGCTCCCCAAATTCCAACTCCTCTAGTTCCAAGATGAATCTCTCCTGTTGAGCTATTTGTTAGTTTTGAGCCGGATGCACCAAATAGACCTATACTATTTTCTCCTTTTGCTCCTGAAGTAGGTGGTGCTATATTAGCTGCATCTACTTTAATTAACTTATTATTTGTAGCTTGTCCATAGTCTACAGCTATTGCAGTTCCATTTCTTTTAGAAAACTCTATAGTTCCATTATTGATAACTTTTACATGGTTATAGTCTTTTGCTTCTGCATAGTTAGCTTGAGCAATAACTTCTGTAATGTTTGCTGTATCAGTTCCTACCATCTTTTTCCCAGCTTCAACTGTAACAGCAGAGTTTAAAAAGTCTATTCTGTAGTATTTACTGATAGAACTTCCACTATGATTATCCAAATCAACATCTTCATCAATACTTAAAGTTGCCTTTGTAGCCTTATATGCCTTATAGTTTTGTGATGAAGCCTTATCTATTTCCACATAGCTTCCTAAAACTGTAGAAGCATTGGTTCCTACTTCAGATATCTTTATTGGAGTTATATTAGGAGTTGTATTATCTAATACAAATAAAGTTGAGTCTTTATCACTTAATTTTAATTTAATTTTATTTGTACCTGAACCAGTAAACATAGCATTTAGTTTATCTGCTGTTGAGCCAGTTACTCCTGCTGCTGCTGGAGTAGTGTCTTTAAAGTAAAAAGCTGTAGCTCCAGTAGTTAATGTTGCCTTAACATTAGGATTATTAAGTTTAAATATTCCATCAGCTGCATAAGTTATTGAGCTACCAGAAGTAGTTTTAGTGTAGTTGTAGAATAATAAGCTTCCATTACCATGTGATTCTAATTCAGGTGCACTTGTAGCAGTTCCTAAATTTACTGTTGCCTGATGATCGGCAAATAGAGTCAATGCTCCATCTTTACCTACTATTTTTCCTGAATTAATATTTGTTGTTGTTGAGTTTCCTTTTGCATATAAACTAATAGAGTCAACTCCAGAAGTAGTTACTTTAGCTGTTCCTGTTGCTCCATTTTCCATAGTAAATGTACCTTGGTTGTATACTCCAGTAACTTTTGTTCCAGCTAAGTCTATTTCTCCATTATTTATACCACTTGAAGGAACATTTTTAGGAGCTACTTTTCCTTGTATTACCATACCTAATGTTTCGTTAAGTCCTCCTGTAGTTGGACCTGTAATCTTTCCTGTTGCATTATTTACAATTTCTGCACCATCTTGTGCAAATAGTCCTATTGCTTTATAGGCAGCCCCGGTAAACTCTATAGTTCCATTGTTTGTTGCTATAGCTTTTATACCTGAAGTTTCAGAATTATTAGCAACCATACCAATATTTTGCTCACCATTACCTACAGTAATTTTCCCATTATTTATAGCTTTTGGAGAACCTCCAGCCGCATTATCAGTTACTACTGTACCTAGATCTACTCTCATACCTATATTTCTGTTACCTGAAACAGAAATTGTTCCACCGGCAACGTTACTAATATCATCATTATCTCTAACCTTTAAGAACATTCCAGTGTTACCTTGTCCACCAGAAACAGAGATAGTTCCTTTATTTTTAACTAAATCAGTGTATGCTCTTATTCCTTTTGATCCAGTTAATTCTCCATCTTCTATTACTGCTAGATGAAAGTGAATTTCCACCACTTCCACTAATTGATATGGAACCTCTATTTTCAAATACGGACTTAGTTCCATTTGGAGATTTATCTAAAATTCTTGAAGAAAGTTTTAAACCATAACTTTCTACTCCACCTAAGTTTATTGTTCCTTTAGTATCATTTATTACTTCTACTCTTGTATTAATAGCATTTTGATGTGGAGCATATACTTGTATACCTATAGAACTTTTACCTTTAAATGAAATTGTTCCAGGAGTTGTACTTGTTCCATTTACTAAGCTATAGTAATT